>WNFU01004830.1_pt1 | contig 35884 bp, 31 predicted proteins | sample 5400121 | NCBI WGS metagenome assembly WNFU01 (sample SAMN13153360, study PRJNA577476) | soil metagenome | isolation source: 100 cm soil or saprolite under grassland replicate 1 | place: USA:California | collected 2016-06-15
GACGGCGCGAACCGGCCGCGGGGGCGAAAACGTCGAGAGAGGGCCCCGGAAGGTGCCATGCCGGATGGGCGCTCGTCCTGATATCCCGCTGCCCGCGCCGCGCTCAAGCCCAAAACTTGAAGGCACGGCCGATTCGCCCCAGCGTACCCGTCCATGCCCCGTCAGGCCGGCGTCCTCCTCCCGCTCTTCTCGATCCGCTCGTCCGCCGACTGGGGCGTCGGCGAGATCCCGGATCTCGTCCCGTGGGCGCGCTGGTGCGCTTCCACCGGATTCTCCGCCGCGCAGGTGCTGCCGGTGAACGAGGCGTCGCGCGGGCAGAACAGCCCGTACGCCGCCCTCTCCGCCTTCGCCATCGACCCGGTCTACGTGGGAGTCGGCGCGCTCGAGGACTTCGAGGCGGCGGGCGGCCTCTCCGCGCTCTCGCGCGACGACGCGGCGCTGCTCGACGCGCTCCGGGCCTCCCCGGGCGTGCGCTGGGACGAGGTCCGCGGGCTGAAGCGCCGCGCCCTCGATCTCGCCTTCCGGCGGTTCGAGCGGGAGGAGTGGAGCCGCCGGAGCGCCCGCTCTCGGGCGCTCGAGGGGTTCGCCCGGCAGGAGGCGGCCTGGCTCGACGACTACGCGCTCTTCGTCGCGATCCACGATGGCGAGCAGGGCGGCCGCCCGTGGACGGAGTGGCCCGCGCCGCTCCGGGACCGCGACCCGGCGGCGCTCGCCGAGGCGCGCGCGCGCCTCTCGCGCGCGGTCCTCTTCCACACCTGGCTGCAGTGGCAAGCGGAGGAGCAGTGGCACGGGGCACGCGCCGCCGCGAACGCGGTCGGCGTCGAGACCGCGGGCGACCTCCCGTTCATGGTGGCGACGGACTCCGCCGACGTGTGGGCCTGCCGCAGCGACTTCCGGCTCGACGCGCGGGTCGGCGTGCCCCCGGACGCCTTCAGCGCCACCGGGCAGGACTGGGGCCTCCCCGTCTACCGCTGGGACGCGATGGAGCGGGAAGGGTTTCACTGGCTGACCGAGCGCGGCCGGCGGATGGCGGACCTCTACGGTCTCTACCGCGTCGACCACGTCGTCGGCCTCTACCGCACCTACTACTTCCCGAACGACGGCAGCCCGCCGGCCTTCGTGCCGGTCGGCGAGGAGGCGCAGACGAGGAACGGCGAGCGGGTCCTCGGCGTCCTCGCGCAGGGGGCCCGCGTCATCGCCGAGGACCTCGGCACCGTCCCCGACTTCGTCCGCGCCTCGCTCGGACGGATCGGCGTCCCCGGGTATCGCGTGCTGCGCTGGGAGCGCGACTGGAACGATCCCGGCCAGCCGTTCCGGGATCCCTCCGCGTGGCCAGCCCTGTCGGTTGCGACCACCGGGACGCACGACACCGACGCCCTGGCGGACTGGTACGACGGAATGCCGGCGGACGAGCGGGCCGCGTTCCTCTCCCTGCCGCAGCTCGCGGCGCTGCGCGCCCGCGGCGCGGAGCGCTTCGACGAGGGCGTCCGCGACGCGGTGCTGGAGCTCGTCTACTCTTCCGGCTCCGACCTCCTCCTCCTTCCGTTCCAGGACGCTTTCGGGATGCGCGAGCGCGTCAACGTCCCGGGGACGGTCACGCCCGACAACTGGACGTACCGGATCCCGCGCGACCTCTCCGCGCTCCACGGCGACGCGAGCGGCCGCGACCGGCTGCGCGGGCTCGCGGCGCGCGCGGGGAGGCTCGCCGGCCTGGACGGCGGTGTCCCGCCCCGTTGAGCGTCACGAGGCGCACGATGGCGTCGGGCGGCGACGCGGCACTGGCGGACGCGCTCCTCGCGGAGATCGCCCGCGAGCTCGAGCGCGGCGAGGGCGTCACCCGGCGCCCCGGCTCGACCTACCGCCTCCAGCTCCACCCCGGCTTCGGCTTTCGCGAGGCCGCGCGGGTGGTGCCGTACCTCGACGCGCTCGGCATCACGGACCTCTACCTCTCGCCCGTCCTCGCCGCCGCGCCCGGCTCGAGCCACGGGTACGACGTCGTGGACCACGGCCGCCTGAACCCGGAGCTGGGCGGAGAGGAGGGGTTCGCGGCGCTCGCCGACGCCTGCGCGGCGCGCGCGATGGGGGTCCTCCTCGACTTCGTCCCGAACCACATGGGCATCGGTCCCCAGAACCGCTGGTGGGCCGACGTGCTCGAGAACGGACCGTCGTCGGTGTGGGCCCCCGCCTTCGACGTCGACTGGACGCCGCTCAAGGCCGAGCTCGACCACAAGGTGCTCGTGCCGGTGCTGGGCGATCAGTTCGGACGCGTCCTCGAGGCCGGTCAGCTCGTGCTCGCGCGCGACGGCGGCGCCCTCGTCGTCCGCTGCTTCGACCACGTCTTCCCGGTCGCGCCCCGCTCCGTTCCGCTCGTGCTCCGCCACGGCCTCGAGGCGCTGCGCGAGTCGATGGGGGCGGAGGACCCGCACTACCAGGAGCTCGAGTCGATCTGCGTCTCGCTCGAGAAGCTGGCGCCGCGGACCGACACCTCGCCCGGCGCGGTCGCGGATCGCGCGCGCGAGAAGGAGGTCGCGAAGCGGCGGCTCGCGGCGCTCTGCGACGCGAGCCCGCGCGTGCGGGCGTTCGTGGACGAGAACGTGCGCACCTTCAACGGCCGGGTGGGGGAGCCGCGCAGCTTCGACCTCCTGCACCGGCTCCTGGACGCGCAGGCGTACCGCCTCGCCTTCTGGCGCGTCGCGGGCGAGGAGATCAACTACCGCCGCTTCTTCGACGTGAACAGCCTGGCGGCGATCCGCATGGAGGATCCGAACGTGTTCGCGGAGGCGCATCGGCTCGTCCTCTCGCTCGTGCGGGAGGGGCACGCCACCGGGCTCCGCATCGACCACCCCGACGGCCTCTACGCGCCGGGCGCCTACTTCCGGCGGCTCCAGGCCGCCCACCTCATCGAGCGCGCCCGCCTCGCCGGCGCGCGCCTCGGGCGGCCGCTCGACGCCGCGACGGAGCCCATCCTGCTCGACCGCGTCTTCGAGGCGCTCGAGGCGGGGCGCCTCGCGCCGCGGCCGCTCTACGTCGTGGTCGAGAAGATCGTCTTCCCCCCCGAGCGCCTGCCCGAGGGGTGGGACGTGGACGGGACCACGGGGTACGAGTTCCTGGCCCTCGTGAACGGCCTCTTCGTCGATCCGTTGGGGGAGCGGACCTTCGACGGGATCTGGGCGCGGGTTTCGGGCGGGGCCCGCGAGGACTTCCGCGAGGTCGTCGCGGACAAGAAGCGGCTCGTGATGTCCTCGTCGATGGCGGGCGAGGTGAACATGCTCGCCCACCGGCTCAACCGCGTCTCCGAGATGAACCGGCGCACGCGCGACTTCACCCTGAACGAGCTCACCCGCGCGCTCGTCGAGTTCGTCGCGCTCTTTCCGGTGTACCGCACCTACGTCTCGCGCCGCGGCGAGGTGGACGAGCGCGACCACTCGCTCGTGCAGCAGACCATCGCGCGCGCGCGGCGGCGGAGCCCGGTCCTCGATCCCTCGATCTACGACTTCCTCCGTGACGTGCTCCTGCAGCGTCACCCGGACGGGCTCACGGACGCCGAGAAGGACGAGTGGGTCGAGTTCACGCTGAAGCTCCAGCAGGTCACCGGCCCGGTGACCGCGAAGGCGGTCGAGGACACCGCGTTCTACGTCTACGCGCGGCTCGTCTCGCTGAACGAGGTCGGCGGCGATCCGCGCCGGTTCGGCACGCAGCCGAGCGACCTGCACGCGATGCTCGCCGAGCGCGTCGAGCGGTCGCCGTCCTCGCTCTCCGCCACCTCGACGCACGACACGAAGCGCAGCGAGGACGTGCGCGTCCGGATCGACGCGCTGTCGGAGCTGCCCGGCGACTGGCGGAGCGCGGTCGTCCGCTGGTCCCGCACAAACGGGCCGCACCGCGGCGGCGAGGAGGGGCGCCCCGCCCCGGACCGGCGCGACGAGCTGCTCCTCTACCAGACGCTCGTCGGCGCGTATCCGGACGAGGGGCTCGAACCCACCGGCGCCGCGCACGCCGCCTTCGTCGAGCGCATCCAGCGCTACATGGAGAAGGCGCTGCGCGAGGCGAAGGTCCACACGAGCTGGACGAATCCGAACGAGGACTACGAGACAGGCGTTCGCCGCTTCGTCGCGGCGATCCTCGCCTCGCCCGAGTTCCTCACGGACCTCGGGGCACTCGCCGGCCGCGCCGCGCGTGCCGGCCGGATCTCGTCGCTCGCGCAGGTGGCGCTGAAGTGCGCTGCGCCGGGCGTGCCGGACGTGTACCAGGGGTGCGAGCTGTGGGACCTGTCGCTCGTCGACCCCGACAACCGGCGCCCGGTGGACTTCGAGCAGCGCGCCCGGTCGCTCGAGGGCATCGAGGCGGAGCTCGCGCGAGGACCCGCGGCCGGCGCGGCGCTCGCGCGCGCCCTCTCGACTCCGGAGGGGCTCGTGAGCGGGCGGGCGAAGCTCCTCCTCCTGCACACGGCGCTCCGTCTCCGCCGCGCGGAACCCGCTCTCTTCCGCTGCGGCGACTACCGGCCCCTCGACGCGGACGGGCCCCTCGCCGGACGCGTCTTCGCGTTCTCGCGCGCGGTCCCCGGGCGCGCCCTCGTCTGCGCCGTTCCGCGGCTCGTCCTCCAGCCGCTCGAGGCGGGCGGTGGGCGGATCCCGTGGGAGGGCGCGCTCTCGCTGCCGCCCGCACTGCCGTCGCGCTGGCGCGACGCCGTGACGGGAGCGCCGCGCGAGGGTCACTCCCTGCCGCTCGCCGAGCTGTTCTCGGACTTCCCCGTCGCCCTGCTCGTCTCCGCGGAGCCCCGATGACCCCGCCGATTCGCTTCTACCTCGTCCGCCACGGGAAGGCCGAGGCGAAGCGCGCGGACGACGCCTCGCGCCGCCTCACGCCGGACGGGCGCGCCCGCTTCGCCGCCCACGCGCGGGCGCTCGCGAAGGACCTCGCGCTCGAGCGGATCGTGACGAGCCCGTTCGCGCGGGCCCACGAGACCGCGGACCTCCTCGCGCAGGCGACGGGCGCGCCGGTAGTCGAGGAGGCGGCGCTCGCCTCGGGCGCGTCGTCGGGGCGGGAGGTGCTCCGGCTCGGCTCGAGCCTCGGCGCGGGCGTCGCCCTCGTCGGCCACAACCCGGAGCTCGCCGAGGCGATCTCGCTCGCGGCGGGGAAGGACCAGGACGTCCCGGCGGGCTCGATCGCGGCGGTGGATGCCGATCCGTCCGGCTGGCGGCTCGCGTGGCTCCGCGCGCCGGCGTGAACCGCCGGGCGACGAAGCGGAGCGCCTTCGCTCGATCCGGACGGGTGCCCGAACGGCACGCACCGTGGCCTGCCGCATCCTCGACCACCTCGTCCTCGACTCGCAGGGGCCGGTCCGCCAGAGCCCAGCCGCCGCCCGAGCTGTTCGACCCCGGGCCCGACTACGACAGCGCCGACGCCGACCCTTCACGGACTGAAGCCTGCCCCCCTCGCCGGTGCTGCCGAAGTTGCACGGCATCCGAGATGCGGTCGTGCCGGTGCGCGCGACAGGCCGCAGCACCCCGGCGAGGGTGCGGCCGAGCGAGGGTGCGGGGCGAGTAGCGCGCTGGCCTGTGTCTGGCTAGACTCTGGCCAGAATGGCCTACGAGGTCCTTCTCGCGCCTGAAGCAGTCGAGGACCTTCGGGCGCTCAAGGCGAACCTGAGGACCGAGGTACGAGAAGCGATGGAAACGCATCTCCGGCAAGAGCCGACGAAGACGAGCAAGAGCCGGATCAAGCGTCTCAGGGGTCAGTCCCGGCCGCAGTACCGGCTCAGGGTCGGTGGGGTCCGGGTGTTCTACGACGTAGCGGGCGACACCGTCGAAGTGCTCGCCATCGTCGCCAAGTCGGAGGTAGAGGCATGGCTCGCCAGGTTCGGAAGTCGGGAATGAAGGAAGTGCCGCTCTCGGAGGTGAAGGACGATCTGTCCCGATACCTGCGCGAGGCCGAGCAGGGGCCTGTTGTGATCACGCGCCACGGCAAGGCGGCCGGCGTGCTCATCGGGTTCGAGTCGGAGGACGATTGGTTCGACTTCCGGTTGGAGAATGACCCGAGGTTCCTGGAGAGGATCGAGAAGGCCCGCGCCAGCCTGCGCGCAGGTGCCGGCGCCAAACTCGAGGACCTCAGTTCCGACGGGTAGGCTCGTTCCGGGATCGGCCGGGATCGGCGTCTTGCGGGGCCCGCACCATCTGGGAAGAGCCTCACCTGGCTCGACTCGTTCGACGCTCCTGTCGCGGCAGTGAGGCCGTGGAGCTTCCGGGTCGGGATCTACAAGGCTGGCTCTCTCGATACGACCGACAACAAGACGGTGGTCCGCGTGAGCGTCGGAACCGGCGCCACCGGTTCCCTCGGCGGCACGGTCCAGGCCACGTCGGTGCACGGGATCGCCACCTTCACGGTGAGCTACTCCGTCCCGGAAACCGTCTACCTCACCGCGGGGAGCACCGACACCTCGATCGTCCCGACCGCGCCGGCGGCGGTCGACGTGCGCAACCTGCAGCTCGCGTTCGAGCCGCAGCCTGCTGCGGCGGTCGTGATCGGCGACGTGTGGCCGTCTTTCCGGGTGAGGACGACGCTGGGCGGTGCGCCCTACGCGGAGCAGGGCACGCTCGTGACGCTGGAGGTGTCCAGCGCCGCGACCGGCAGCCTGCTGGGCACGCTGACGCGCCCGCTCGTCGATGGAACCGTCACGTTCGACGACGTCAGCTACGACCGGGCGGAGCCCATCACGATCACCGCAGCCACCGCGGACCCGAACATCGTCGAGGTCGTCTCGAGCACGGTCTCGGTCCAGTACATCGAGCTCGTGTACGACCCGCCACTGCCGAGCGTCCTGCCCGCGGGCGAGAAGTGGGCTCCGTTCACCGTGCGCGCGAGGTTCGACGGCGCGCCGTACGACGTGAGCGGCATCGTGGTCACCCTCGCCGCGAGCCCTGGCGCGACCCTCTACGGCACCCGGACGGTGACGCTCGTCGGCGGCGCCGCCAGGTTCGAGAGCGTCTGGGCCTCCGCCGCCGACGCGGCGACGCTCACCGCGAGCGTACCGGACCCGCGCTTCTCGCCTGCCATCTCGGGCGCGATCCGGGTGAAGAACAGGATGGGCGTCTCGATCTCGAACCCGAGGCGGGACGAGACGGGCGTGCCCGTCCGACTCCGGCTGCGCCTCGCGTTCGACGAGCCGGTGAACCCGGCCACCGTGCGTCCCGACACCGTGTTCGTCTCCGGACCGCAGGGCGTCGTCCCGGCGCAGTACGCCATCTCCGGCGGCAACACCATCCTCGATCTCTTCGTCGACGGTCCGCTCGCCACACAGACCACGTACGCGTGGACGATGACCCAGGACGTGACCGACGCGTACGGGCTCGGGTGCCGGCCGACGACACCGGGGGCGTTCACGACCGAGAACGCGGGCTGGGGCTTGATGACCCAGTTCAACTACAGCTTCAGCTATGGCTACCTGAGGAACGTGGTCTCGTTCGACGTGGGGTACGGCGCGAACGGCGACGCGGCGGTCGTGTTCGAGACGTCGGGCGACCTCGACTTCCGCTGGTTCAACGAAAACCCGGTCGGCCCGTACGCACACGCGAACTCGTGGGACGAGATCACGTCGATGACGCGCATCACCGGCGGTGGCTGGAACTACCGTCCCTCCGTCGCCATCGACGATCGCGGGAACGTGCTCGTCACGTACACGACCACCCCTTGGCAGATGTTCCCCGAGCTGCGCGCGGTCCACTACGATGCGCTAACCGGATCGTGGTCGGCGCCCGTCACCCTCGGCCACCTCTTCGATTCCACGCAGCCCACGGTCCTGGCGATGGCCGGGTCCGGCCACGCCGTCGCGGCGTGGGTGGAGTTCACGAACGCCGGGACTTCGACGTTCCAGGTGTCAGCCAGGTACTTCGTGCCCGGATCGGGCTGGAGTGACCGCGAGCCGGTCTCGGGGGTCATGTACCAGAACATCCCCGACCCAATCCAGGCGGCGATCGGCGATGACGGTGCCGCGGCGCTGGCGTGGAACCAGCCGACCCCGTTCCCCGCCTACAAGGACGTGTACGTGGCCGTTCGCGATCCTGCGACGGCGGACTGGAGCGCCGTCGCGCTCGGAGGCCACGGGACGACGCTCTCGCCGCAGATCGCGGTCGACGCCGCCGGGCATGCCCTCTGCGTGTTCCCGCTCAGCGCGAGCGACGGGGGGCTCGCCTCGAGCTGGTATGACGGGTCTTCGTGGAGGCCGGCCGTCGACGCGACGAATTACTCTGGATGCCGCAACCCCCGGCTCGCGATGTCGCCGAACGGCGACGCCACCCTCGCATGGGTACGGACGGACACCATCGGCAAGTTCGAGGTCGTCACGCGTGAGTTCTCCGGCGGCGTGTGGCAGGGCGGCTTCTGTTTCTTCCTCCGCGACAGCGACGTCGTCGATGCGGTGCTCGCTCGTGACGACCTCGGTGACGTGCTCCTCGCGTTCGGCTCCGGCGGCAGCGTGGTCACGCGCCGGTACGTGCCGGGCCGCGACTGCGGCTCGGAGATCGTGCTCGGGGCGGGATCGAGATCCTCGGTGGCGGTGAACCGCTACGGCAACGCGATGGTCACGTTCGGTAACGGCACAGACGGCTGGGCAATGAAGTATGCGTCGGGGCTGTAGCGGTCGCGGCGGCGCCGCGCGGCTCACACGCTTCGACTTCGGGCAGGTCCCGCGCGCGGCGGACTTCATCTCGTCCGAGAACGTGGAACTGCGCATCGACCTCGCCGCGCCCGATCACGAGCACCGTGCCGTCGCCGTTCGCAGCCTCCCAGCAACGCCACTGGTAGGAAGTCGATGCATCCCCTCTGGTAAAGTGGTGACGACTTGAGAAGCGCCTCGAACTTGTCTAACGCCACCTGGTCAACGCGGATGCCGAGGAGCGTTCCCACGCGGTCGTGCTCCTTGTGGAGCGCCGAGGAGCCGATCGAGTTCCGGTGGCGCAAGTTACGCCTCCGGTCAGCGCCACCTAAACGACCGAGCGCGATTCGGAAACACCGGGAAGGTTCCGTTCGCCCTGAGCGTAGGGGCGCGCAGCGCCCCGAAGTCGAAGGGCGCCAGCGTTCCAAGGCGCGTGCTTCGACTCCGCGCCCGCTGATGCGGGCGCATGACCAGGAACCCGGATGACCCTAGGCCCACGCCAGGTGAAACGGCGGAGAGCGAGGAGCAGGAGGTGTCGGACCGCATGGCCGCGGAGCGCGGCCCGCGGGAGCGCGCGCTCCGCGACGAGGACGATCCGCGCGAGGAGGAGGGCTGGACCCAGCGCGAGTCGTCGGCACAGAAGGGCGCTGTTCGAGACGACGGCTGACGCCGAGTCCGGCGGCCGCGACTCGCGTCACGCGCGATCGAAGAGGTTCCAGGTACCACGGGGTCTTCGCGCCCAACTCCAAGGTGCGCAGGCGGATCGTGCCACAGCCGGCGTCCCCGCCCGTGCCCGAACGGCACGCACACGCCGCAGGGCCCGTCGCCGCATCGCGCGCTGAGACGCCGAGACGGGACCCCGACCTCGAACCCGTCCGGACCTACCGCGTCCCCTGGGCCGATCTCCTGAAGAAGGTCTTCGCCGTCGACGTCCTCGCCTGCCCAGACGGCCGAAGCTCGTCGCCTTCATCACCGAGGCGACCGTGCCTGCCGCATCCTCGACCACCTCGTCCTCGACTCGCAGGGGCCGCCCGTCGCCAGAGCCCAGCCGCCGCCCGAGCTGTTCGACCCCGATCCGCGGCTTGATTCGCCTACCCGCGGCCCGAAGCTCGAACGGACGGGGTTTTCGGCAACCGCACCGGTCTGCTCGCTCGTAAGCGCGATCTCACCGAGAGTTCGTGCCTCCGTCACGCTCTTGGCATGCAGGAGCGGGACCATGCGCGCCGCCGGCTTCCTGCCGGCGGTCCGGAACGTTCACCCATCCCCTGGAGCGTCGAATGACCACGACACATCGCCTGACGCATGGCATGCCGCAGACACCCGTATCTCGGCGCACGGCGGCGCACCGCCTCGCCGCGCTCGTCCTCGCCTCGATGGCCCTCCTCGTCGCGGCGAGGAGCGCCTTCGCCTCCGATTCGGCCTCGCCCTTCAGCTTCGCCGTCCTCTGCGACAGCCGCAGCAGCTACGCGGGAGATCCCGCGGGCACCGCGAGCCCGTACTACAGCGACTCCGGCATCTCTCCCTACTTCCAGAACGTCGCGTACGCGCTGGCGAGGGAGACGGGCGTCGACTTCGTCGTCTACCCGGGTGACCTCGTCCGCGGAAAGAAGCCCGCCCTTACGGGCGATCAGTTCGCGACCGAGCTCGACGCGTTCGACGCGCTCATGCAGCCGGTGTACTCCGCCGGCGTCCCCGTCTACTACGTGCGCGGGAATCACGACGCGTACGAGGTCTCCGACTACCTGACGACCGGCGTCAGCGCCGCGGAGATCTGGCGGGAGCACCTGTTCCAGCCCGGGCAGGGCCCGAACCCAGCCGAGGACGTGGTCACCTGGGACACGAGCATCCCGGGCGCCCTCACCACCTTCGCGTTCCAGCACAAGGGCTCGCTCTTCGTCGGCCTGGACGAGTACCCGAACGGCGCGAAGAACCCCCCCGGCTTCGACGCGGCGTTCCTGAGTGAGCAGCTCGGCGCGAAGGTGAACCACAAGTTCGCGTTCGCGCACCAGCCGGTCTGGAACTACAAGACCGACGAACTCGGCCCCGTCGATCTCGCGGACGCGCTCCAGGCGGGCAAGGTGGACGTCTACTTCTCCGGGCACGTCCACAGCTACCAGCGGATCGCGGAGGCCGGGTACCGCTTCCAGGAGCTGCTCATCGGGGTCGCCGGCGCGCCGCAGGAGGATCCGGTGCTCGTCTCGGGCGGCTCGAGCGGGCAGTACACGCCCGACCCGAAGCTGACCGTCAAGAGCTGGGCGGGCGGGCTGGACCCGCGGTTCGGCTATGCGGTCGTCACCGTGCACGCCGACGGCTCCATCACGACCGTCATGAAGTTCCTCGACGATCCGGCGAGCCCCACCTCAACGGTCTCGACCTTCGACGCGGCGAACGTCACGCCGCGGTAGTCGATATTCCGCCGTTCACCCAGGGCGCTCGGCCTCCGGGTCGAGCGCCCCGGGCCCCCCGGAGACACGACGATGCGAACGTCGAACCCGTCCGGACCTGCCGCGTCCCCTGGGCCGATCTCCTGAAGAAGGTCTTCGCCGTCGACGTCCTCGCCTGCCTAGACTGCGGCGGCCGGCTGAAGCTCGTCGCCTTCATCACCGAGGCGACCGTGGCCTGCTGCATCCTCGACCACCTCGGCCTCGACTCGCAGGGGCCGCCCGTCGCCAGAGCCCAGCCGCCGCCCCGAGGTGTTCGACCCCGGCCCCGACTACCACAGCGCCGACCCCTCCTTCACGGACTGAAGCCTGCCCCCTCGCCAGTGATGCCGAAGCTCGGCGCGAGCTCATCGAGCCGCAAGGGCAGCGGCAAGCTGATGAAGCTGCGCTCCGACATGCTCTTCCTCACGGGCTGGCCCGCCGACACCGGGCCTCGCTCCCTCACGCTTCAGCATGCAGAACAGCAGCCGGTCGTGGCGCCGGTCGCGGCCGCCGACGCGGACCTGGTAATACCCCGCCATCGTCCCGTGCATGGCGTCCCAGTAGCCGCCGCCGGCGAACGCGTTCGGCGGGGGCCTCCGCCACTGCGTTTGTCGCGCGGCGAGGGGATCGGCTACGTGGAGCGCGCTGCGCTGGCGTTCGACCCGGACGTCCTCACCTTCGGCTTCGCTCGCCGCGTAGCGTCGTACAAGCGGCTGAACCTGCTCGTCGCGGACCCGCGGCGCGCGCTCGCGCTGCCCGCGGCGCGCGGCCGCTGCAGGCCCGGATGCTGAACGAGTACGTCGCGAACGTCTACGGCCGGGCGCCGAGCGGGTAGAGCGCCGATGTCGAGCTCGCTTTTCCGGTCGGCAGTCGTACGATGAGCGACATGCCATCCGTCCCGCGCGTGGTGCGGACTCTCGTCCTGATTGTCTCGTTCACCGGTTGTGCCCCCGCCAAGACGGTGAGCTCGCCCGTCGAGCCGAACACGGCGCTCGTCTATGCCTACGTCGACCTCGGCAAGTCCCCTTCGAGCTGGCAGCAGGCCACCATCCTCTGCAGGGACAAGAACGGCAACGAAGGCTGGTGGCGAGCCATGAGGATCGACGGCTCGCTCTTCTAGGTCGAGAACGTCCCGATGGGAACGTGCTGGATGCCCGCAGCCGTCGCAGTCGTCGCCCTCAGGGGTGACTACCACTACGACCTCGGCAAGACCGCCGAGACGAATGCCACGACGACCCGGGTTACTCGCCCGGGGGCGGTCTTCATGGGCGCCTACCGTTTCGAGTCGAAGGGGGACGATTCCTTCCGCCTCACGCCCATCAGGTCTCCTTCCGAGAAGGAGGTCCTGAACAAGCTTCGCGCCCATACCGACGGCACTCCCTGGGATCGCGTCGTCGCAGAGCGTCTTCGAAGACTTTGAGGACCCCGTCGACGCTGGAGCGGGAAGCCGGCTTCGGACCGGCGCTCCTATCGCCCCGGTCGCGTCCCGAAGTGTCCTCAATCGAGCGGTACGGCGCTCTCGCGCCGTCGTCGGTCGCGGCGAGCCACCGAGCCTCGGCGAAACCCGGATCCGCGCTGAACAGGACTGCGAGTCCTTCGTCGAACCACTGAGGCACCTTCAACAGCGCGCGCACCACGCCAACCCGCACTCCGAGCTCGACATGGCCCGTCCTCAGCTCGACGCGAGTGGGTTTCGCACACGGAGCGTCGGGAACCGCGAGAAGTCGCGATCGACGGTCCACAGCTCTTCGATGCCGTGCTGGACGCAGATCGCCGCGACGCGCGCGTCGTGCACCATCGGACCGACGACGTGCCCCTGCCGCACGAGGTCCGCGAGCACGGGCCAGTGCTCGTCCGTCTCCCCGAGCAGCTGGAGCGACGCGGACCGCCAGGATTCGACCGCGAGGAGGGCGTCCTCGAGTGGGGTGGGCGGGTCGAAGATTCTCGGATGCGTCACGACGGCGTAGAACTCGTGGACGCAGGGCCACGGGATGCCCCAGCGTCCGGCGCCGAGCGTTGAGAGCGCTCGCGTCGCAGGCTCGTGCCAGGGGGAGTCGCCACGGTGAGCGTGAACGAGGATGTTCGTGTCGACGGCGATCATCCGCCCCGCCCTTCGTAGGCGAGCGAGCGGATAGTAGCCCAGTCGCCCCATGCGAGCCCGGGCTTGAGCCCGCGCCCCTCGAAGGTGTGCGTCCGAACGCTGCCGCCGCCGGTCCCCGCCTCGCCAGCGGCGAGCTCGGTACGAAGGGCATCTTCGATGATGGCCTTCAACGTCGTCCCGCGCTTCGCCGCCAGACGGGCTCGATGGGAGCGCCCCGCACGATGCTCTGGCAGGTCCGCCTGTTGCGCCGCGACCGCGTTTAGCGTCCGTCACTACGGCCTGCTCTTCGCCTGGATCGCGCTGCTCATGGCGGGGTCCCTACCGCGTCCCGAATCTCCGGGCGGTCCACCGAGCAAGAATTCCTGCCAGGTCATGGCCTGGACGCCGGCGCGCTCGGCGGTCGCGCAACCCGAGCCGTCGCAGATGACGAGCGGTCGCAGCTCGGGGTGGCGCCGCACGAGCTCGAGCAGCGCCTTGAGCTCGCTCGTCTGGAAGCTGCCGATCTTCACCTCGATGGCCCACGAGCCCCAACTCCCTTCGAGGACGCCGTCGACCTCGAGCGGCTCCTCGCGCCAGTAGGAGACCTGCTGCCCCGCGTTCCAGGCGTGTGCCAGGCAGGCGTTCTCGACCCAGGCTCCGAAGCGCATCGGGGCCGACTTGGCGTCGGCGATCCCCTGCGGGTCCATCACCGCGAGGAGCGCGTTGTTGAGGGTCACGAGCTTCGGCGGTGCCGCCCGGCGCCTCGCGGCGCGCGTGGAGTACTTCGGCAGCGGCGCCGCCAGGAACGCCTCCTCGAGGAGCCCCAGGTAGTGGGCAATCGTCTCGATGGCGCCAGCGTCCTGCAACTGCCCCTGGATCTTTTGCAGGGACACTATCTGCGCGGGCGACGAGGCGGCCACCCCGAACACCTGCCGGAGCAGCGCTGGGCGGCGCACCGCCGCGAGCGCGAGGATGTCGCGGCCGATGGCCGGCTCGAGGATGGCGTCGCGCACGTAGGCCGACCAGCGGGTCACGTCCTCGCGCAGGGGAAAGGCGCCCGGGTAGGAACCCATGCGCACGACGAGATCGGCCGCCTGCATGGGCTCGACCTTGAACACCTGCGCGATCGACGCCGCCGACCAGTGCGTCAGGGTGATCCGCTCGAACCGGCCGGCGAGGCTCTCGCGCGACCCGGCGGCGAGGTGCAGCGCTGACGACCCGGTGGCGACGATGTGGACAGCGGTCTTCTTGCGCCGGAAGCGGTCCCAGATGCCCTTCAGACGCGCCGCCCAGTCGTGGAGGAGATGCGCCTCGTCGAGGAGCACGATGGCGCGGCCCTCCGTCGCAGCGACATCCTCGAGCCTGGCCAGGAGCCGTTCCCAGAACCCGGGGAGCGCAGCTTCCGGCGCGTCTGCGGCGGCGTAGACGGCCTGCTTGCCAAGGTGCTCGGCGATCTCCAGGAGCAGCGTGGTCTTGCCGACCTGACGGGGACCGGCGAGCAGCTGGATGCGGCCGGGAGCGGGCTCGGTCAGGCGCTTGGCCAGCAGATCCCGGCACTCGAGGTAGCTCTGGCGGAAGCCCTCGCTAGACATACCCGCATAATTATTCGGCTATGGCCGAATATCAAGTCGCGCGCGCCGTCTTGCGACCTGGAGCGACCCCGCGACGGCAGGATCGCCCTCCCGCTGCACCGGCTACTCGGCGTACGTCGCGAACACGAAATCCGTGTCCTTCGCGCGCGCGTGGCAACCGAAGCAGCTGCTCGGGTCGATCGGCACGGGCCGGCCCGCGGGATCGAACGCCGCGAACCGCCAGCCGCCGCTCGCCACCGCCCTGCGGTCCTTCAGCTGCACGACGTCCCGCCGCTTCGCTCCGGGCCGGGTGACCCCGTCCGCCGTGACGACCTCGTAGATCGAGACGACGAACGTGGCGCCGTCCGGGTACGAGACCGGGCGCGCCCTGGAGCGCAGCGCCTGCAGCGCCGCCGGGTTCGCATATCCGTCGTGGAACCCGTACATCTCGTGCTGAGGGTCGAGCACCGCGAGTGAACGGACATGGCTCCACGAGCGGAACTGCTTCGGCAGGCGGAGGGCCGAGCCGTCCGCGAGCGCCGCGCCGGCGAGCACCGCCGCGGCCGCGAGGACCACGAGGACTCCGCTTCTCAGGACGAGGGACCTCATGCGCCACCTCCTGTTTCCTCGTTCGAGCCGGCCGGCCTGCCGCTCGGTTCGACGCCGAGGATGCCCGATCGGGTCGCCTCCTCGAGCCTGCTAGACTCCCAGGATGGCCGGCCCCGGCACCCCTGCCTCGCCCTCTCCGAAGTTCGTGCAGGAGCTCGACGTGCGCGTTCGCGCGCGCTACCCGCTCGTCTACCTCGTCACCTCCGAGGAGCAGCGGGTCGAGGCGATCCTCGCGCAGCTCGCGGAGACCCACGGGAAGGTGCTCCTCGGGTGGTCCGTCACCACCGGCTTCCGGCGGCTCGGCGGCTCGAAGACGGCGCAGGCGCCGGAGGGCGCCAGGGACCCGCTCGCCGCGATCGCCGCGATCGAGAAGCTCCCCGAGCCGTCGCTCGTCGTGCTGAAGGACTTCCACCCGTACCTCTCCGATCCGGCCGTCGTCCGCGCCGTTCGCGAGCTCGCCCAGGCGCTGAAGTCCAGCTACACGACGGTCGTCCTCGTCTCGCCGACGCTCGTCATCCCTCCCGAGATCGAGAAGGAGGTCTCGGTCCTCGACGTGCCGCTCCCGACCACCCGCGACCTCCTCCGGCTCCTGAAGGAGATCGTCGACGTGGTCCGCCAGGGGAACCGCGCCAAGGTCGATCTCACGAAGGATGACGCGGAACAGCTCGTCCGGGCCGCCCTCGGCCTCACGCTCTCCGAGGCCGAGAACGCGTTCGCGAAGGCGATCGCGAACGACGGCCGGCTCTCCCGCGACGACGTCGCGCTCGTGCTCGAGGAGAAGCGGCAGGTGATCCGCAAGAGCGGCCTCCTCGAGTACTTCCCGACGGACGAGCAGCTCCAGAACGTCGGTGGGCTCGACCTCCTGAAGACCTGGCTCGCCCGCCGCGGGGCCGCCTTCTCCGAGGCGGCGCGCCGCTTCGGCCTGCCCGAGCCGAAGGGGCTCCTCCTCCTCGGCGTGCAGGGCTGCGGCAAGAGCCTCACCGCGAAGGCGATCGCCGCCCAGTGGCGGCTGCCGCTGCTCCGGCTCGACATGGGACGGATCTTCAGCGGGCTCGTGGGCTCCTCGGAGGAGAACCTCCGGCGAGCCATCGGCGTCGCCGAGAGCGTCGCGCCGGTGGTGCTCTGGATCGACGAGATCGAGAAGGGGCTCTCCGGCATCTCCGGCTCGGGGGTCTCGGACGGCGGCGTGACGGCCCGCGTCGCGGGCACGCTCCTCACCTGGCTGCAGGAGAAGGCCGCGCCCGTGTTCGTCGTCGCGACCGCGAACCGGATCGAGCAGCTCCCGCCCGAGCTCCTCCGCAAGGGCCGCTTCGACGACATCTTCTTCATCGACCTCCCGAGCCTCCCGGAGCGGCGCGAGATCTTCGAGATCCACGTGCGGCGCCGCGGGCGCGCTCCCGACGCGCACGACCTCGAGCTCCTCGCCCGGAGCGCGACGGGGTTCTCTGGCGCGGAGATCGAGCAGGCGGTCGTGTCGGCGCTGTACGACGCCTTCGCGGAGGGGAAGGAGCTCGCGCCGGCCCACCTCGAGCGGGCGGTCGCCGAGTCGCTGCCCCTCTCGACCACGATGCGCGAGGAGATCGCGCGCGTGCGGGAATGGGCGCGGACGCGGACACGGGCGGCCTCGAGCGCGGTCCCCGAGCCCGTCCCACCCCCCCGTGGAGAGCCTCCAGCTCCCCCCTCTCCGCTCCGCGGAGAGGCAGGCTCGGGGAGGTGAGGCGGTGTCGCTCCTCGACCGCTTCCGCCGCATCGAGCGCCCCCGGTCGGAGCGATCCGAGGCCCCCGCCGTTCCGGGCGCGGAGACCTCCGGCCGCTTCGCGGGCGTCGAGCGTCCGACGAAGCCTCCCGCGTCGCCGCGCTCCGGGGCGGACCTCGAGCGTTTCGGCCCCGAGCCGGCCCCGCGGATCGAGCTCGTGGAGACCTCGGCGACCGAGCGCCCGTTCACCCGCTGCATGCGGTGCGGCATGGATCACCACGTGTTCGCCACCGAGTGCACCGGATGCGGCACGAGCCTCGACACGGCGGCGCAGCGCGACTTCAACGAGCGGCTCTGGGCGCGGCGGCAGGAGGAGGCGGCGCGCGAAGCGCGCGCGGCCGGGGAGCGCCGCGCCGCGCGTGAGCTCGGCGAGGTCGACCTCGCCGTGGCCCGTCGCGCCATGGGCGAAGAGCTCGCGCGCGAGGTGGGCGCCCGCGAGCGGGCGCGGCTCGACGCGGAGGAGCGCGAGGCCGGGCTCGGTCGCTGGCTGTCGAATCTCCTCGGCCGCCCGTGGCCGTGGTGAGCGACCCCGCCCCTTGATCTCCCCTCCCCGCTGCGCGATCTTCCGCTTCCCCCGCAGCACCGAGGAGCCCCCTTGCCGAACGCGTCCCGAGATCTCGTCGAGAAGGCGGTGAACACCATCCGCATGCTGGCGGCGGACGCCGTCCAGCAGGCGAACAGCGGCCACCCGGGCATGCCGATGGGCGCCGCCGACATGGCGTTCGTGCTCTGGACGCGTCACCTGCGCTTCGACGCCGGCGATCCCCGCTGGATCGGCCGCGACCGCTTCGTCCTGTCCGCCGGCCACGGGTCGATGCTCCTCTACTCCCTCCTGCACCTCGCCGGCTTCGACTGCACCCTCGACGACCTGCGCCGCTTCCGCCAGCTCGGGTCCCGCACTCCAGGGCACCCGGAGTTCGGCCACCTGCCCGGCGTGGAGGTGACGAGCGGACCGCTCGGCCAGGGGTTCGCGAACGGCGTCGGCATGGCGCTCGGCCAGGCGATGCTCGCGGCGAAGCTCGGGCTCGGGAGCCCGATCGCCGACCACTTCGTCTACGCGATCGTGTCCGACGGCGACCTCATGGAGGGCGTCGCCGCCGAGGCGGCGAGCTTCGCCGGGCACAACCGGCTCGGGCGGCTCGTGTACCTGTACGACGACAACGAGGTCACCATCGACGGAAAGACCTCGATCGCCTTCACCGGCGAGGACGTCACGAAGCGCTTCGAGGGCTACGGCTGGCACGTGCAGTCGGTGGACGGCCGCGACCATGACGGGATCGACCGCGCGATCGGCGCGGCCAAGGCGGAGCTCGGGAGGCCGTCGCTCGTGCGGGTGCGAACGACGATCGGCTTCGGCTCGCCCGGCAAGGCGGGGAAGTCCTCCGTCCACGGCGCGCCCCTCGGGAACGAGGAGCTCGAGGCGACGAAGCGGAACCTGGGCTGGCCCATCGAGCCGCGCTTCTTCGTGCCGGACGAGGTCCGCGCCCTTTGGCGCGGGGTGCAGGCGGAGAAGGCGTCGCAGGCGCAGGCCGCGCGCGAGAAGGAGAAGGTCTGGCGCAGCGCGAACCCGGAGCGGGCCGCCCTCCTCGACGTCCACGTCGGGCGCTGGGTGCCGGAGCGGATCTTCGAGCGGCTCCTCGAGGCTGCGGACGGAGCGGACGCCACCCGCAAGCTGTCCGCAGCCGTGATCCAGCAGGTCGCCCCGCTCATCCCCGCCCTCGTCGGCGGCTCCGCGGATCTCGCCGAGTCGAACCTCACCGACATCAAGGGGGGCGGCTCGTTCTCGCCCCAGAGCCCCGGCGGGCGGAACGTCCACTACGGCATCCGCGAGCACGGCATGGGCGCCATCCAGAACGGGCTCGCGTACGACGGCCTCTTCATTCCGTTCACCGGGACGTTCCTGCAGTTCGCCGACTACATGCGCGCCGCGGTCCGGCTCGCCGCGCTCTCGAAGCTCCAGGCGATCTACGTCTGGACGCACGACTCGATCTTCCTCGGCGAGGACGGCCCCACCCACCAGCCGGTCGAGCACCTCTCCGCGCTGCGCGCCATCCCGAACCTGCACGTCTTCCGCCCGGGCGATCCCGTCGAGGTCGCGGCGGGGTGGGCGCACGCGCTGCGGCGTCGCGAGGGGCCGACGGCGCTCGTGCTCACGCGCCAGAAGCTCGCGGCGGTGCGGCGCGCGCCGGGGTTCGCGCCCGAGACCGCGCTGCGCGGCGGCTACGTCGTCGAGGAGCCGGCGAAGGCACGCTTCACGGTCGTCGCGACCGGGTCCGAGGTCCCGCTCGCGCAGGCTGCCCTCGAGCTGCTCGCGAAGAAGGGCATCGCCGGCCGGCTCGTCTCGATGCCGTGCTGGGAGCTGTTCGAGGCGCAGCCCGCGGAGTGGCGGGAGGCGGTGGTGCCGCGGTCGCTCCCGGTCGCGGTGGTCGAGGCCGCGCGTGGCATCGAGTGGTACCGCCTCGCCGGCCGAGATGGGCTCGTCCTCGGGATCGATCGCTTCGGCGCGAGCGCGCCGGAGAAGGCGCTCGCCGACGAGTACGGCTTCACCCCCGCGAAGGTGGCGGAGCGGCTCGAGCGCTGGCTCGCGCAGTCGCGCTGAGCCGCTCGGAGATTTTCGGATGCGCGCCCCCCGTCGCCGGAGGGCGCGCGCTCGCGCTAGCGAGCGACGCCCGCTGCGGCCTGGGCCTGCTGGGCCTGCTGCGGCTGCGCAGGCGCGACCGGACGCGGCTCGATCCGCTCGCCCTTCGCGAGCATCTTGAGCGAGAGCGAGAGCAGCGAGGCGAGGAGCTCCCCCGAGCCCGGCACGTCGAGCTTGCGGTAGATCCGCTTGCGGCGGGCGCGGATCGTCTCCGGAGACACGCCGGCGGCGGCCGCCGAGTCCTTGCAGGCGAAGCCCTGGGCGACGCGGAGGACCTCCGCACGCTCGGCGGGGGTCAGCGTCGTCCCCTCCATGAACTTTGCAGCGAACGGCGTGAGGATCTCGATATCGATCTGGGCCATCTCATTCCTTCCCCGGAAATGCCCCGCGCAGGGGCAGTCTGACACTGGTGTTGCGGCCTCCATCCTGGCAGTGGCTTCCTTTTCACACCCCTGCTTGGTCGGCCGTCGCCAGCGAGGGGACGATAATAACGCCCCGGCCGGTTGCCACCCCCCGCTGGCCGCCTTCCGCGAAGGCCACGGGACAAGAGACAATTTCTCCAGTGATTCCCTTAAGGGGCGTACTGCCGGGAGCCATCGTACCCTGATGGGGCCTCCCGGGTGGAGGTTCGCAACCGCCCGCTCAACGCGGGGCGAGGATCACCTCGACGCCTCCGCGGCCGGGCCGGTCGGCGGCCTCGGCAGGTCCCTGGGCGGCCGGATCGCGCTCGTTCCGGGTGATCTGCGCGAATCCCTCGGCGCCGGCCTTCACCGCCGCGAGGATCTGCTCCTGCTCCTCCTCGCCTCGCCGCAGCTTCGCCGCGATCCGCTCCCGCACCGCCGGCGAGCGGCGGGCCTCAGGCCCCTCCTCCGCAGCGCGATAGCGCAGGACGAGCCCGAGCTGATCCCAGAGCGCCGCGCGCAGGTCGGCTGCCCGCCCGTCGGCAGCGGCGCCGCGATCGACGATCGAGATCTCGACGCGCGTCGAGAGCGGGAAGGCATTGTCGAGCACCGCGAACTTGACGACCTCGCCCTGGCGCTCGACCTGCACCGTCCGCCGACCGAACGGGATGAGGAGCGGCCCCTTCCCGAGCGCGGCGCGGGCCTCGGAGGGATCCGCCGAGGGCTCCCGTGGCGCGGCGGCGCGCCCGGGCGCGCGCAGCTCCTCGAGCACCGCGCGCAGCTCGTCGATGACGATCACCACGTTCATCCCCTGCGCGTTCCGGTAGCCGGCGTGGTAGACGCCCACGACCTCCGGCTCTCCCGTCTGGCAGGAGACGGCGAGGACGGGGCTGCCCGAGCTGCCGAGGTTGAGCAGGGCGTCGACCGCGAAGTCCTCGTGATCCCAGCCGCGCTCCAGATCGCGCTGGCCGACGCCGATCACCCGGCCCGCGTTGGTCGCCATGAACGCGCCGAGTGGGTAGCCCCGCACGAGGACGGCGTCGCCGACGCGAAGATCCGCCGAGCGCCCGAACCGGTACGGCATCACCCGGAGCGGCTCGCGCGACGCGAGCACCGCGATGTCGAGCGGGTCGTCCACGAGCACCGTCCGGAGCAGGACCTGCTCGGGCGACTCCGGCTCGGATTCGTTCGCGACGATCCGCACCTCGACCCGTACCCGGCGGGAGCCGGCCGGGACGCCCTCCACGTCCTGCCCCTCTCCCGTCACCTCCGGATACCCGACGACGTGCTCGTTCGTCGCCACCAGCCACTCTCCCCCTCGCTGGCGGTACGCGAACCCCGTCCCGTGGCGGATCTTCGTGTGGTACTCGTGGACGATCTTGCCGCCGCGGCCGTACGAGAGGTGTTCGTACACCGCCGTCGCGCGCAGGCAGTACACCCAGTCCGCTCCCGGCCGCGACTCGCGCTCCCGCGCGGCGGCGGACATCGCGGCGAGCGTGTCGGAGTAGCGACCGGCGCAGGGCTGGCGGCCGCGACGCTCGGCGGGGGCACCCTGGGCCGGGAGCGACGCGAGGGCGGCGAGGAGGGCGGCGAGGAGCGCGCGGGAGGCGCCGGTCATCGCCTCGAAGCTAGGCGCGCGGCCGCGCCGCGGCGTCTATCCGATCGAGATCCGCGTCGGTGTCGCCGGCGAGGAGGATGCGGCGCGCCATCGCGACGTTAATGTACCATTCTGGCCGGTGGCCACCTCCGGACGCATCGCCCTCGGGCAGATCGACACGACCGTCGGCGACTTCGCCGGCAACGCCGCACGGATCCGCGCCGTGACGGAGCAGGCGCGCGCCGCGGGGGCGTCGCTCGTCCTGTTCCCCGAGCTGGCGCTGTGCGGCTATCCCCCCCGCGACTTCCTCGATCTTCCCGAGTTCCTCGACCGCGCGGACCGCACCCTCGCCGAGCTGGCCCAGCCGGCGGAGTGGTCGCGCGGCATCGCCGTCGTCGTCGGGTTCCCCGAGGCGGCGCCGGGCGCGCCCCCGCCGGGCGTCTACAACTCCGTCGCGCTCCTCGCCGGCGGCCGGATCGCCGCGGTCGGGCGCAAGTCGCTCCTCCCCACCTACGACGTCTTCGACGAGACCCGCTATTTCCTGCCGGCGGATTCGTCGACCGCCTCCGACGCGGCGGGGGTGCCGCTGCGGCTCGGCCTCTCCATCTGCGAGGACGTCTGGAACGACAAGCGCTTCTGGGACCGGCCCCGCTACGGACGCGATCCGGTCGCCGAGCTCGCCCGCTCGGGCGCGTCGCTCATCGTGAACGTCTCGGCCTCGCCGTACGCGACCGGGAAGCCGGCGCTGCGCGAGCGGATGCTCGCCGCGAGCGCGCGCGGGCACGGTGTGCCGATCGCGTACGTGAACCAGGTGGGCGGGAACGACGCGCTCCTCTTCGACGGCGGCTCGATGCTCCTCGGACCGGACGGATGCGTCCTCGCGAGGGGTCCGCTCTTCGAGGAGGCGCTCGTCGTCGCCGACCTCGCCGGAGGCGACGCGCGCATCCTCGCCCTCGACGGCGCGCCCCTCGCCGCCCCCGCTGCGTCGGCACCGGACCCGCTCGCCGACGAGGTGCTCTCTGCGCTCGTGCTCGGAGTCCGCGACTACGTGCGCAAGTGCGGCTTCCGCGCCGCGATCATCGGCCTCTCCGGCGGGATCGACTCGGCCCTCACCGCCTGCATCGCCGCCGAGGCGCTCGGGCCGGCGGCGGTGCTCGGCGTGGCGATGCCATCGCGCTACAGCTCCGATCACTCCCGCGCGGACGCGGCCGCCCTCGCGCGGAACCTCGGAATCCGCTTCCAGGAGATCTCGATCGAGCCGATGCACGCCGCCTTCCTCGCGCAGCTCGAGCACGCCCAGGGGCGGCCGCTCTGCGATCTCGCCGAGCAGAACGTGCAGGCCCGCGTGCGCGGGCAGATCCTGATGGCCCTCTCCAACGACACGGGCGGACTCGTCCTCTCCACGGGCAACAAGAGCGAGCTCGCGGTCGGCTACTGCACGCTCTACGGCGACATGGCGGGCGGGCTCGCCGTCATCGGAGACGTTCCGAAGACGCTCGTGTACCGCGTGGCGCGCGCGGCGAACGTGCGCGCCGGAACGCCGATCGTCCCGGAGCGGACGTTCACGAAGCCGCCTTCGGCGGAGCTGAAGCCGGACCAGACCGATCAGGACACCCTCCCTCCCTACGACGCGCTCGACGACATCCTCCAGGCGTACGTCGAGGAGCGCCTGCCGCTCGACGCGATCGTGGCGCGCGGCCACGATCGCGAGGTCGTGCGACGCGTGCTGCGGATGGTCGTCGCGAGCGAGTACAAGCGCCGCCAGGCGGCGCCGGTGCTCAAGATCAGCGCGAAGGCGTTCGGCGAGGGTCGTCGCTTCCCCATCGCGCACGGCTACCGCACCTGACGCGGCGCTCTTTGCCGCGCGGGCCGGTCCATCCTTCGGGGGACCCATGGGTTTCTACGGGTCAGCGCTGGCGGCGGCTCACCAGCCCCGGTCAGCGCATCACGGCGTGGGATTTGCGAGCCGCGATACTTTGCCTCAGTGTTCTCGCGGTGATGTACCTCACCCGGAGTCATGGTTCCACCTCCGCAGGATCGGGCTTCGGCTGCGAAGGGCGACTGCGCAGCCGCTCGATGCGGCGGGTGCTGCCGGACCCCGGCCGCCGTGCGCCGTCCGTGAAAACCCGCCGGATCTCGCGATCATGGCGCGCGGCGCGCCCGTTGCTCTCCCGGACGGCACGGGCGCGGGCGCGATGGCTGCGCGGCCGGAAGGGAGCGCGACGTGGCGATCGATCTGGCGATGTGCTTCGGGGGGTTGTTCCGCGTCCCGCGCGCCGAGGCGGTGAAGACGGTGACGCAGCTCATCCCGTCCTTCGCGCCGGCCACCCTCGAGGGGTGCACCGTCGGCGTGCGGACCTGCGCGCGCTCGCTCTTGCTCCACGTTCGCCTCACGGAAGGCGCCGCCGGGTGCGTGGCGGCCGGGCGGCTCGCGTTCTGGACCGCCTGCGCGGGTGGCGTGGCGCGACGCCTCGGCGAGGCGTCCGCCGCGCGAGATCGAGAGCATCGAGCTTGCGCTCGCGGCGAGCGACCGGGTCGAGCACGCCGCCGCACCAGAGGACCTCTGGGACGTGCTCGAGCGGGCGTTCGCGCTGCTGTGGGGACCGGACGCCCGTGCGCGGACGGTCCCGCTGCCGGTGCTGTTGATCCGCGCCGACGAGGTTGGCCACGGGGGCGCCGGCTACGAGCCGTTCGCGCGGCGCCTCTTCGTGCCGAGCGCCCTCGCCCCTCCGGTGGGAGACGAGCTCGGCCTCGCCCTCGACGGCGCGCCATCGAGCGCCGCGCGCGTGTGCGGGACCGTCCGCGTCGCCGAGGTTGGCCTCGCTGCGAACGTGCGGCCGGGCGTTCCCGGGTTCTTCCTCGTAGCTGAGGACGAGCCGCTCCACCGCGCCCTCGCGCATGCGCACTCGCACGCGGGCGCGCCGAGCCGAAGCTTCGCGGCGCGCGCGCGGAACCGGGGCCCGGAGCGGTGGGCCCACGTCGGATGAGGAGCGCCCGCCCGCGTCGAGGCGGGGACCTCGCGGGCGCGATGGGCGCGCTCGCGGAAAACCGGAGAGGTGAGTCATGGACCTCGTGATCACGGCATCCGGATTCGAGGGCGCACGGGCGGCAGCGCTCGAGCAGCTGCTGAGCCTCGTTCCGGCGCTCGCAGACGGCGCGCTGGCGTCGGCCGATCTCGGACTTGCAACGCCTCGCCGCCGGTTCGCCGCCGTCCTCCACCTGTGCCGCGAGCGCACGACGGGGGCGATCCGGGACCGGCTCGCGTTCTGGAGCGCGCGCGAGGGTGCCTCGGCGCGTCCCCTCGACGAGATGACGCCGCTCGAGGTGGCGGGGTTCCGGGAGGAGCTCGCCGCGTGCAACCACCTGCTCCGCGACGTCGCTCCAGATCGCTACCGGAGCGCGGTTCGCGAGCTGGCGCTCGCGGCGGGGAGCTCCTGCGCTCCCCTGGTGCCCGGGCGTCCCGTCCTCGCGCTGCACGTCGGGGGACCGTGCTGGGAGGAGTTCACGTACGATCGCGGCACGCGGACCCTCGACGTCCCGATGCCGCTCGCGCCTCCGGTCGGAGACGAGCTGACGCTGCAGCTCCAGGTTCCGGACCTGCGGGTCGCGTTCGCCACCCGCGCGCGCGTGACCGCGGTGCGGTCGCTCGGCGACGCGCGACCGGGCGGTCCGGCCGGGTTCTCCGTCGTCCTCCTCGAGGCTGCGGAGCGGATGCACCTCGCGCTCGCGGCGCGGTGCGCGCCCCGCGCGAGCGGCTCCAGCCGGCGCGCCGCGCGCTGCTGCGCCGCCGGGAGGGTGGACCTCGGAGAGGGCGGGCCGGAGGCGTTCCTCGGCAATCTCTCGGCGGGGGGAGCATTCGTGCGTACCTCGGCCCCGAGCGCTCCGGGCACGAGCGTCGATCTCCGCATGCGGCTGCCCGGCGGCGGCGAGCTCGCGACCCCGGCCACCGTGGTCCACTCCTCGCCGAGCGGCATGGGGGTGTCCTTCGCGCTCGACGCGTCAGGCGAGGCGGTCCTCTCCGCCGCGCTCACCTCGATCGCCGCGCGTCGCCGCCACGTCCTCGTCATCGACGACAACGCGCTCGCGCGGCGTCTGCTGGCGGACGTGTTCGAGAGGCGCGGGTTCGAGGTCTCCACCTCCGCCGACGGAGAGGCGGGGCTCCGCGCGATCATCGACGAGCTGTTCTCGCTGGACGCGGTCGTGTCCGACGTGTGCATGCCGGGCTTCTCCGGGGAGGACCTCGTGCGAGCGGTGCGCGGCGCGGGCGGCGAGCAGGACCTCGCGCTCGTGCTCGTCACCGCCGAAAGCGACGGCGCGCGCCGCCTCCGCATGACCGCGGCGGGCGCGGACGCGGTGGTCTGCAAGGACGCCGGGCTCGAGTCGGCGGTGGACGCGGTGGAGGCGGCGCTCGAGTCGCGGCGCACCGCGGCGGCCGGCGGAGCGGAGACCGGGGCGCCGCGCGCGAGCGCCGGCTGCGGCCGGTGACCCGCGGCGGCATGCGGCGACCCGTTCGCGAGGCTCGAACGGTCCCGGACGTAGGTCGGCCTCGGTACCTCACGGGGACGGGGCCGCCGACGCGTGGTGGCGTAGAGTCGGTCCGTGACCCTCCTTCATCCGCTCCTCGCCTTCCTGCACGTCCTCTCGATCTCGGTCTGGATGGCCGCCGCGCTCTGGGTGGCGGGCGACGTCCGCCGCACGCTCGCGAGCGGCCGCCCGCACGTGGACCTGCTGCCACAGCGGGTCCGCCCGGCGCTCGGCCTCGACGCCGCGGCGGGGATCGCGACGTTCGTGACGGGCGCGCTGCTCATGTGGGAGGAGCACCTCGGTCGGCCGCGCCTCGGGATCACCGCCGGCATCGTGTTCACGCTCGTGCGGCTCGGGCTCCTCGCCGCGGTCCGGCGCGCGTTCCGCTCGATCGCCGCCCGGCTCCGGGCCGGCGAGACGGTGCCCACGACCGATCCCGCGGCCCGGCGCGTCGCGATGCTCTCCGGGATCGCGCACACGCTCTGGCTGCTCGCGCTCGCCGGAATGATCTTTCCCATCTGATTATGACAGCGCCTCTCGGTTGGCATGAGCCCCGAGCCCGTAAACGCGCCCGAGTCCGAGCCCGAAGAAGCCGGGCTCGGGCTCGGGCGCGGGCTCGTTCACGGGGATCAATGCAAGTGAGCCCCGCTATGAAAGGCACCCGTGAACGTGAATGCGCCCGTGCACGGCTTCGGGCGCGTGCACGGGCACGTTCACGTTCAGGGGAAGCGCGCCGAGCTACCACAGCCGCAGCGCGGCGGCGAGGACGAGCCAGAGCGGCACCCCGACGATGAGGAGGAGGATCCAGCCGGCCTGGAGGGCGCGGCGGCGGCGCGGCAGTGCGCCGGGAAGGCTCGCGAGGACCCGCAGCGCGCCGGAGGCGACCCCGAGGAGGAGGAGCGGTGCGCCGAGGGCGAGGAGCCGCACGTCAGACCTGCATCACTTCCTTCTCCTTCGCCGCGACGATCTCGTCGATCTTCTTCACGCCGTCGTCCGTCTCCTTCTGCATCCGGTCGAGGGACTTCTTTGCTTCGTCCCCGGCGATGTCGCCGTCCTTCTCCGACGCCTCGATGAGCTCCTTCGCGTCGCGGCGCTCGTTGCGGACGGCGATCTTGTGGTCCTCCGCCCGCTGCTTGCACTGCTTCACGATCTCGCGGCGGCGCTCCTCGGTGAGCGGCGGGATCGGCACGCGGACGAGGTCCTTGTCGGACTGCGGGTTCAGGCCGAGGTTCCCGTCCCGGATCGCCTTCTCGATCGGCGGGATCATGTTCTTCTCCCACGGCTTCACCAGAATGAGCCGCGCCTCGGGGACGGAGAGGGTCGCGATCTGGTTGAGCGGCGTGGGGGTCCCGTAGTAGTCGACCCGCACCCCGTCGAGGAGGTGCAGGTTCGCGCGGCCGGTGCGGACGTTCGAGAGCTCGCGCTTCAGGTCCTCGAGGGTCTTCGCGATCCGGTCGTGCAGATCCTTCAGGATGTCTTCGGCGACGCTCATGGGCGTTCCTCGCTGTGCTTCGGGGCGCGCCCAGGGAGGCGCCCCACGACGGTCCCGATCTCATCCCCGAGCACGACCCGGCGGACGTTCCCGCGCTTCGTGGAGTCGAACACGATGATCGGGAGATCGTTGTCCATGCAGAGGCTGATGGCGGTCGAGTCCATCACCTTCAGGTTCTTCTTCAGCACGTCGATGTAGCTCAGCTGCTTGAACTTGGTCGCGGAGGCGTTCTTCTTCGGATCGTCCGTGTAGACGCCGTCCACCTTGGTCGCCTTGAGGAGGACGTCCGCGTGGATCTCCATCGCGCGCAGCGAGGCGGCGGTGTCGGTCGTGAAGTACGGGTTGCCGGTGCCAGCGGCGAAGATGACGACGCGTCCCTTCTCGAGGTGTCGCATCGCGCGCCGGCGGATGTACGGCTCGCCGACGTGGTGCATCTCGATCGCGGTCTGGACGCGGGTCACGACCCCGATCTTCTCGAGGGCGTCCTGCAGCGCCATCGCGTTGATGACGGTGGCGAGCATCCCCATGTAGTCGGCCGAGGCGCGATCCATTCCCTCGGTGGCGCCCGAGACGCCCCGGAAGATGTTGCCGCCGCCGATGGTGAGGGCGACCTCGATGCCGAGGTCCACGACGTCCTTCACGTCCTGGGCGATCGCCGAGAGCGTCTTCGTCGAGATGCCGTACTTGCCGTCGCCCATCAGCGCCTCGCCCGAGAGCTTGAGGAGGATGCGCTTGTAGATGGGCTTCGGGGCTGCTTTCTCGGCGGGCATAGTCGGCGCGTTCTACCGGACCGCGCCGCTTCTTTCAACGGCGCAGGTCCGGACGATTCTACCCGAACCTCGCCGCGATGGGCCGCGCATCGATCATTCGCTCGGAGCGTCCCCGGCGGGAGCGGCGGAATCCTGACCGCGCCTGCGGCGGCGCCGCCCTCCCCGGCGCCGGCGTCCCCGGCGTCCACCCGGCTGCACGTCGCCGCCCCCGATCGACACCTCGCGCGGCTCCCCGGCGCCGCCGCCCAGCGCGTTGCGCTGCCGCGGCGACATGTCCACCTCGCGCGGCTGCCCCTCGCGGTGCGGCGCGGGCACGTCGGCGTGGCGCTGGCCCGGGGACGGCTCCACGTGGCGCTGGCGCGGGGACGGCTCCACGTGGCGCTGCGCCGGGGACCCGTCGAGGTCGCGCTGCGCCGGCTCCTCGCGGGCGGCGGCGGTCCAGCGCTCGAGGACGTCGTGCCCCTCACCGGTGGCCTCGACGGAGATCCGCAGGAGCTGGGTCGCGTCCGCGATCGGCTGCCCGACGGGCCCGCGCCCGCGGCGGCGCCGCCGGCGCGTCGGATCGCGGAACGCGCGCTGCGCGTGAAGCGCGAGCCGCGTCCGCTCCGCGATCTTGCGCGGAAGGCGGGAGGTCGCGACGAGCGAGGCGAGCAGCCCGTCCGCCTCCGTGTCGGCCTGGCCGTGGTCGCTCGAAGCGAGCGCAGGGGCAGCCGGATGAGGCTGCCCCGGAGCGATCGGCGGAGGAGCCGGGCTCCGCCCGGCGACGGGCGGAGGCGAAGCCGAAGCATCGGCGCTCGGGGGGGCGCGTCCGCCCCGCGGACCGAGTGTCCCCCCGCCCTGAAGATGCATGAGGAGGGTACCGAGGAGGACCGCGTCCGAGACGTCCTCGCCGGCGCGAACGAGCCGGTCGAGCGCGGCGAGGTGCGCGAAGAACCCGCGGCGCCGGCTGTCGTCCCACGCGTCGAGCCCCGCGCCGAGGGCGGGGAGCACCACGGGAAGGGCCCCGCAGGCGCGGAGCAGCTCGAACGCGCGCGCGGACCCGCCGCAGCGCAGGATCTTGAAGGTCTCCTCGAGCACCCGGGCTGGCGCGCAGCGGGCGAGCTCGCCTGCGTGGCGGCGCATCGCCTCGAACGTGTCGGGCGCGATGATGAAGCCGAGCCGCGCGGCGAAGCGCACCGCACGGAGCGTCCGCACCGGATCCTCCCGCATCCGGATCTCGGGATCGCCGATGGTCGCGATGCGATGGGCCTCGAGGTCCTCGCGGCCCCCCACGTAGTCGATCACCTCACCGCGTCCGACGTCGTAGAAGAGCCCGTTCACCGTGAAGTCGCGGCGGACGGCGTCCTCCTCGGCGGTGCCGAACACGTTGTCGCGGGTGATGAGCAGGTCCCCGCCGTCGGGCACGTCTTCCGCCACGTCGATGGGGTTCTTCCGGAAGGTCGCCACCTCGAGGACCTTCCCGCCCCGGAAGTAGACGTGGGCGAGCCGGAAGCGCCTTCCGATGAGGCGGCAGTTGCGGAAGATCGCGCGCACCTCGCCGGGGTGCGCGTCCGTCGCGAGGTCGAAGTCCTTCGGCGTCCGGTCGAGCAGCAGGTCGCGCACGCAACCGCCCACGAAGTACGCCTGGTGGCGCATGTGGCGGAGCCGCGCGATGACCCTCAGCGCGTCGGCGTCGAGCCGCTCGGCCGCGATCTCCGGCGGGTGCTCCGGAGGCGGGTCGTCGTCGGGAGGGTCGAGCGCGAGCCCGGGCGGCGGCCGGTGGTCGCGGGGATCGTCGAGGTCTTCGGGGGAGTGGGGGTGTCTCGGGCGCTTCGATGAGGTCTCTTGCATGCGGTCGCCGGATCGGGGGGCGCCCAGGCCGGGGCGGTGGACGGGACACGCGCCGAGGCGGCTCAGCGCTTCGAAGTGCTCCGCGGTGGGATACCCCTTGTGCCTCGCGAAGCCATAGCCCGGGTGCGCGAGGTCGAGCTCCGCCATCAGCGCGTCGCGTGCGGTCTTCGCGAGGATCGAGGCGGCGGCGATCGTGAGCGAGAGCGCGTCCCCGTGGATGATGGGGGTCTGAGGGATGCGCAGGTCAGCGAGCTTCCGCGCGTCGACGAGGAGGTGGTCCGGGCACGTGGCGAGCGCCCTCACCGCCCGTGTGAGCGCGAGGAGGCCCGCCCGGTAGATGTTCAGGCTGTCGATCTCCTCCACCTCCGCGCGCGCCACCGCCCAGCAGATCGCGTTTCGGCGGATGTCCTCGGCGAGCCGCTCGCGCTCCTTGCGGTCGAGCTGCTTCGAGTCGTCGATGCCGCGCGGCCGGTAGTCGGGCGGCAGCACGCATGCGCCCGCCACCACCGGCCCTGCGAGCGGCGCCATGCCCGCCTCGTCCACCCCGGCGACGTGCACAATCCCCTGGGCCCACAGCTCGGTCTCGAAGCGGAGCAGGTGACGGAGGCGCTGCCCCTCAGCGCGGTTCTCGTGCCGACGCTTGCGGACGAGCCGGAGCACCTCGCGCGCTCCCGCCCGCGGATCCGCCTCGAGCGCCGCCTCGCACCCCTCCGGCAGCGGCCGGCAGCCGTCGAGGAAGCGGGCGCGCAGCTCGTCCACGGAGAGGGAGGCGAGGTCCTCGGGGCGCACCACGACGAGATATTACCTCTGGCACCTCGGGCAGAAGAACGTCGAGCGCTGCGCCTGGACGATCCGGAGGATCTCCGCCTTCCTGCAGCGGGGGCACCTCTCCCCCTCGCGGCCGTAGACCGCGAAGGGGTTATCGGACCCTGGCTCCTCGACATACGAGATCTCGGGCCCCTCCTGCTCGGCGATCGCGTCGCGGATCGAGGCGAGCACCGCTTCCGCGAGCGCCTTCACCTCGCGCCCGGACAGCGCTCGCGCCTCGCGCCGCGGGTCGAGGCGCGCGCGGAAGAGCGCCTCCGACGCCTGGATGTTCCCGACCCCGGGCAGGATCCCCTGGTCCATGATCCGGACCTTCACGGGCAGCCTGGAGCGGGCGAGCGCCTCTCCGAGGCGTGCCCGGTCGATGCCGCGCTCGAGCGGATCGTCGCCGAGCGCGGCCACCTCCCGCACCGCCTCGAAGCGCGCCCCCGGAATGACGCGCAGGCGTCCGAAGAGGCGGTGGTCGTCGAAGTGGAGGACCGCGCCGTCGTCGAGGTGGATCCGCGCACGCGAGAAGCGGGTGGGGGGATCGCCCTCGGTGCGGCGGAGCCACTTCCCGGTCATGCCGAGGTGGGCGAGGAGGCCGAGCGGCTTCCCCTCGCGCTCGAGCGTGACGAGCAGGTGCTTGCCGATGCGCCGGATCTCGCCGAACCGCGTGCCTGCGAGCGTCCTCGCGAACGCGGCGGGGGACGACGGCCGGAACACGTAGCGCGCCTTCGGGTCAACCTCGACCCGCTCGATCCGGCGACCGCGGGTCCAGGCTCGCAGGTTTCGCGCCGCGATCTCGACCTCCGGCAGCTCCGGCATGCATCCACCTCGGCGGGTTCCGTGCCCGTGAACGCGCCCGAGTCCGAGCCCGGTCTCTTCTTCGGGCGCGGGCTCGGGCTCGTTTACGGGATCGCAGCGACCCCGACCGCCTACCTGGCCTTCTCGAACGTGGCCATGAAGAATCCGTCCGTGCCGTGGCGATGGGGAAGGACGGTGAGCCGCGCCTCGCCCGCCCCGAGCGCGCGGGCGCGCTCCTCGCCGAGCAGCGGCGCGATGGGCGCCGGGGAGAGGCCCATCTCGCCGGCCGCGTCGGCGACCTCCTCGTTCTCGGTCGGGCCGATCGAGCAGGTCGCGTACACGAGCCGTCCGCCCGGGCGGACGAGCGCCGCGAAGCGACGGACGAGGTCGCGCTGGAGCGCGGCGAACCGCGCGGGATCGTCGGGCGTGAGCCGCCAGCGCGCGTCGGGCTTGCGCCGGAGCGTGCCGAGGCCGCTGCAGGGCGCGTCCACGAGGACGACGTCGGCCTTGCCGGCGAGGTCCTGGAGCTGCGCCTCGGCCTCCGGGCCCGCCGCGATCGCCCGCGCGCGGAGGTTGTGGACCCCGGCGCGGCGGGCGCGGCGGCGTGCCTCGTCGAGCCGCTCCGCGTCCGAGTCGAGCGCGTGGAGCGAGCCCTTGTTCCGCATCTCCGCCGCGAGCGCGAGCGACTTCCCGCCCGCGCCGGCGCAGGCGTCCACCACCGTCCAGCCCGGGCGTGCGCCGCAGGCGAGCGCGATGAGCTGGCTCCCTTCGTCCTGCATCTCGAAGCGCCCCTCGCGAAACGCGGAGAGCGAGAACGCGTTCTCGTGGCCGTCGAGGACGAGCCCCCAGGGCGAGAAGCGGGTCGGCTCGGCGTCGGTCCCCTCGGCGGCGAGCTTCTCGCGCAAGGCGTCGCGGTCGCCGGCGAGCAGGTTCGCGCGGATCGTGAGCGGCGCCCGCTGGTTCATGGCCCGGGCGAGGGCGCGCGCCTCGTCGAGCCCGAGCTGCCGGATGAAGCGCTCCGCGATCCAGCGCGGGAGCGACGCCTCGAGCGCGAGGCGGTCCACCGGATCCGGCACCGCCGCGATCCGCGCGTCCGCCGACGCGAGCGCGGCGAGCGCCGCCGCCGGAAGCCCGAGCCGGCGCGCCGCCTCGACAGGCGCGACGCCGGCGAAGCGGGCGAGCCACGCCGCGTAGCGCGCGGCGAGCGAGGGGCGCCCGCCGAGGAGCGCGTCGAGCTGCCCCTGCCAGCGGGTGATGCCGTAGACCGCGTCGGCGGCGGCGCGCCGCTCCGAGGCCCAGAGCCCGCGCTCGCGGCGCAGCGCCCGCTCGAGCGCACGGTCCGCGAGCCAGCCCTGATCGTGCACGAGCCCGTGCACCTCGAGGACGGCCGCGTCCACGAGATCCTTGCGGATGGGACGGTTCGCCACGGCGCTCTTCTACACCTTCCGTTCGCCCTGAGCGAAGCGCCCGCGGAGCGGGCGCGCAGTCGAAGGGCCCGGCGCGGCGACCACGCCCTCGCGCGGGCTACAGGACGTCGAGCACGCTCGCGACGTGCCCCTCCACCTTCACCTTCGGGAAGACCTTCTCCACCTTCCCGTCCGGACCGACCACGACCGTGGTGCGCTCCGTCCCCATCACCTTCTTCCCGTACATCGTCTTCTCCCTCCATACGCCCCACGCCTTCTGGACCTCGGCGTCGGCGTCGGAGAGGAGCGGGAACGGGAGCTGGTACTTCTCCTTGAAGCGGCGCTGGGCATCGGGCGCGTCCCGCGAGATCCCGAGCACCGCGACGTCCTTCTTCTTGAACGCGTCGACCTCGTCCCGGAAGTCGCAGGCCTCGCGCGTTCAGCCCGACGTCATCGCCTTCGGGAAGAAGAAGACGACGACGCGCCGGCCCTCGAACTCCGAGAGCTTCACGAGGTTCCCGTTCTCGTCCGGGAGCGCGAAGCGTGGAGCCTTCTTTCCGACCTCGACCGTCATCTGGCGCCTCCTCGCCGCTACCCGTACCGCGTCCGGACCTGCGCCGCAGGGGCCCGCGCGGGTAGACTCCCGCCGTGCTGCGGACCAGGCGCGAGCCGAAGGCGAGTGTCCCCCCGCTCAGAAAGCCGGCGGTGCTCCTCGCCTGGGCATTGGATGGGACGGGCGCGAAGGTGCGCGCGTCGCGGCTCCGGCCGGCGGACCGGCGCAGACGCGCCCCCTTCACCTGTGTCTCCTGCGGCGAGCGGCTCGTCCCGCACCTCGGCGCGATCCGCGTCCCGCACTTCGCCCACCTGCCCGGATCGCGCTGTCCGCTCACCTCCCCCGAGACCGCGCTCCACCTCGACGCGAAGGAGCGGCTCCTCGTCCTCTGCGCAGACGCGTTCGCCGGCGTGCGCAAGGTCTCGCTCGCCGCGCGCTGCGGCGGCTGCCGCCGACCGCTCCCGCTCGACATCGCCGCGCTCGGCGACACCGCCGAGGCCGAGGCGGCGGTCGGGCCGCTGCGCGCCGACGTTCTCCTCCGCTCGCGAGGCCGGCCGGCGCTCGCGTTCGAGGTGCGGGTGACGCACGCCGTCGACGCGGCGAAGGAGGCGGCGCTCGCCGCCGCCGGCGTTCCATTCGTCGAGATCGACGCCCGCGAGGAGTGGGAGCGTGACGGGAAGGACGGCACCGAGGTCGGCTGCGCGCGGAGCGGCGGGTTCCCCCCGTGCGCCGCGTGCGCCACCTTCGCGCTCGCCGAGTCCGACCGGAACCAGGGCGGGGAGGCGGCCGAGACGGCGGAGCTGGAGAGCTACCGCGCGCGAGGGCTGTTCGGACCGACCACGGTCCTCCGCGGCGCGTGGCCCCCTGCCCTCCTGTCGTCCTTTCGCTGCCCGGACTGCGGCTCCCCGGAGCTCCAGATCGGCGGGCGCCTCGCGCGCCATCCCTGCCCGGCGGTTGGCGCGCGCCCGGTCGCGTGGCGTGGCTACGGGGGAGGGCTCGTCGTCCTTTCCTGGTGGCGCCGTCCGGGCCCGTAGGGCTCGTCGCCTCAAGTCCGCGTCGCGACGGCGCATTTCGATGCGGCGCGCGCACCACCGGCTCGCTTGCGATGGCTCCTCCGCCATGTTAAGTGACCGTCCCCCGCGGGGTTTCTGCGGTGGTCCGCCCGCGAGGGCGGAACGGATTCAAATTCACACACTCCCGCATCGGCGCGCCCCGGTGCTTCCGGCGAACGGATCACGTTCCCGGGGTCGGCGCGTCGTAGAGCACGGGGAGTGGCGGAACAACCGGAGACAAAACCATGGAGACGCAGCAGCCGGAAACGCAGCAGCCGCCCCAGCAGGCGGAGATCCCACCCGCAGCCGCCGCCGAAGCCGCCCCCCCGTCCCAGCCGAGCGAAGCGATGACCGCCGCCCTCGTCGGGGCCGGCACGGCCATCACGATGAAGCAGCTCCTCGAGGCGGGCGTCCACTTCGGGCACCAGACGAAGCGCTGGAATCCGAAGATGAAGCCGTACATCTTCGGCGCCCGCAACGGCATCTACATCATCGACCTCCAGAAGACGGTCGGCCTCGCCCGCTCCGCGCTCCGCTTCGTCTCGGACGCGTCCGCGAAGGGTGGGTCGGTGCTCTTCGTCGGCACGAAGAAGCAGGCGCAGGACGCCATCCGCGAGGAGGCGTCCCGGTGCGGCATGTTCTTCGTCACGAACCGCTGGCTCGGCGGCACGCTCACGAACTTCAAGACCGTGAAGCAGGGGATCGAGCGCCTCAAGACCATCGACAAGATGAAGGCGGACGGCACCTACGAGCGCCTCCCGAAGAAGGAGGTCGCCTCGCTCGAGCGTGAGCGCGAGAAGCTCGAGAGGAACCTCGGCGGCATCAAGGAGATGGCGCGCCTGCCGGCGGCGATCTTCGTCATCGACACGAAGAAGGAGCACATCGCCGTCCACGAGGCGAACCGGCTCGGCATCCCGGTGG
>WNFU01002307.1_pt1 | contig 35854 bp, 31 predicted proteins | sample 5400121 | NCBI WGS metagenome assembly WNFU01 (sample SAMN13153360, study PRJNA577476) | soil metagenome | isolation source: 100 cm soil or saprolite under grassland replicate 1 | place: USA:California | collected 2016-06-15
CCTCGTCCATGTAGTCGCGGCAGCGGCGGTAGGCGTCGCGCATCGCCGGCGAGGCGCTGCCCACCGCGAAGCAGCGGTAGTAGCAGGTGCGGTAGCCGTTGTAGCTGTGCAGGATGTCGAAGAAGGCGGGGTCGCCCGGCCGCAGGATGCGGTCGGAGTAGACGTGCGGGTGCGGCGCGCAGCGCTCGCCAGAGATGGCGTTGACGCCCTCGACGTGCTCGGAGCCGAGGTCGTAGAGGACCTTGGCGACCAGGCCGACGCACTCGTTCTCGCGCACCCCGGGGCGCAGGAAGCGGTAGAGCTCGTCGTAGGCCGCGTCCACCATCGAGGCCGCCTGGGTGAGCAGGCCGATCTCGTCAGGGGTCTTGAGCCGCCGCGCCTCCAGGAAGACCTGCTGGCCGTCGACCACGGTGATGCCGGCGGCTTGCAGCGCGGCGAGGATCGGCAGCTCGACCAGGTCGACGCCGAGCGGCTCGCCGGCGAGGCCGTGCTCGTCGAGCTCCCGGCGGATCTTGCGGGCGACCTCCTCGGCGATGCCGGCGTTCGGGTTGAAGGCGCCGCGCAGCGTCGAGATGCCGGCGCGGGCGCGGCCCAGCTCGGGCTCGTCGGTGCGGCCGTCGAGCCAGGGGTTGTAGATCTGGTGGTGCCGGGCGGCCGAGCCGAAGTCCCAGGCGACCGGCTCGCCACCGCGCGGCAGCAGCGCGAAGCGGATCAGCTTGTCCATCGCCCACGTGCCGATGTGCGTGGACGTCATGTAGCGCATGTTGTGGAAGTCGAAGGTCAGCAGCGCGCCCAGCTCGGACTGCTCCAGCGTCCGCTTCAGCTTTGCCAGCCGCTCGCGGCGCAGCCGGTCGACGTCGATTCGCTGCTCCCAGTCGACGGCGTTCGGTCCGTACGTGCGGATGCCCATGGCCACCATCCCCGCGACGATCGTTCCTCGCTGCGGCCAGGAGTACGCCCGACAGAGCTGTTCAGTCAAGCTTATGAACGGCCGGCAAAGGCCGTCAAGTAACGCAAAACAAAGAGTTCAGTGGGAATGGCGGCCGATCACGCACCAGATCGCGGCGGCGGGCTCGGACCCCGGGTTGCCGAGCCGGTGCGGGGTGGTCGCCGGGAAGCTGATGGAGTCGTCCGCGACCAGCTCGTAGGTGTCGAAGCCGATGTCGACCACCAGCCGGCCGGACAGCACCACGCCGAACTCCTGGCCGGCGTGGCGCATGAAGGCGCCCTCGCGCGAGGAGCAGCCACCCGGGGCGTAGGTGACGTGCAGGAACTCCACGCCGGGGAAGGAGCCCGCGGTCAGGCGGCGCCATTGCACCCCGGACTCGAGCTCCAGCGCCTCGTGCTCCCCGGCGCGCTGGAAGGAGAAGAACCCCTCGGCCTCGCGCCCGCGGGTCACCACCACCGGGCCCTCGCCGTCGTCTGGCGGCGCGGCGTGGCCGGCGGCCTGGCGCTGCGCCGGCGCCCCGGCGAGCAGCCCGTCCAGCGAGGTGTTCAGCAGGTTGACGATGTCGAACAGCTTGCTCACCGACGGCTGCGCCTTGCCGGTCTCGATCTGCGACAGCGCGCTGGCGCTGATGCCGAGGCGCCGCGCCATCTCGCGCAGCGACATGCCCTGGCGCAGCCGCTCCGCGCGCAGCCGGCCGCCCAGGTCCAGCGCCGGGAAGCCGCCGGTCGCGACCGCCGCGTCCCCCTGCTCGCTCGCCTTCATGAGCAGCAGTGTACAGGGGAGAACGACGGAATCGGCCCACTGTTCACTTCAGATGGACAAGCGTATTCTCCTGGTCGACATTGGCGGGCTCCTTTCAGCGGAGGGATGGCCATGGGGGACCGACTGCTGCTCCGTGGTGGGCACGTGCTGACCGTCGACCCGGAACTCGGCGACCTACCAAAGGGCGACGTGCTGATCGACGGCGAGACGATCGCGACCGTGGCGCCCCAGGTGGACGCCGACGCCGAGGTGATCGACGCGACCGGCAAGATCGTCATCCCCGGCTTCGTGGACACCCACCGGCACACCTGGGAGGCGGCCATCCGTGGCTGCGCCCCCAACGCGACCCTCGACGACTACTTCGTCGAGGTGCTGGACACCTTCGCGCCGCTGTACCGGCCGGACGACGTCTACGCCTCCAACCTCGCCGGCTCGCTCGAGTGCATCAACGCCGGCATCACCACCCTGGTCGACTGGTCGCACATCAACAACACCCCGGAGCACCCCGACGCCGCCGTCAACGCGTTGCAGGAGACCGGCATCCGCGCGCAGTACGCCTACGGCAGCGCCAACACCTCGCTGGCCGACTACTGGTTCGAGTCCAAGTTGGTGATCCCCGCCGACGACGTCCGCCGGGTGCGCGGGGCCTACTTCTCCTCCGACGAGGGCCTGCTGACCATGGCGCTGGCGACCCGCGGCACCGGCTTCTGCGTCGACGACGTGGTGCGGGCCGAATGGGGGATGGCCCGCGAGCTCGGCATCCCGATCACCGTCCACGTCGCCATGGGTCGCCTGGCCGGCCGCTTCGGCATGATCGCCAAGCTCAACGAGCTCGGCCTGCTCGGCCCCGACACCACCTACATCCACTGCTGCTACTTCTCCGACGAGGAGTGGCGGCTGGTGGCGGACTCCGGCGGCACCATCTCGATCGCGCCGCAGATCGAGGTGCAGATGGGGCACGGCTGGCCACCGGTCATGAAGGCGATCGAGTACGGCCTGCGCCCGAGCCTCTCGATCGACGTGGTCACCACCGCGCCCGGCGACATGTTCACCCAGATGCGCTCCGCCTTCGGCACCGAGCGGGCCAGGGTCAACGCGGTCGCCTGGGAGGCCAACACCGAGGTCCCCGAGAACATGCTCAAGGCGCGCCAGATGCTGGAGATGGCCACCATCAACGGCGCCCACGTCGCCGGTCTCGAGGACCGCACCGGCTCGCTGACGCCTGGCAAGCAGGCCGACGTGGTGCTGATCGACGCGACCGCGATCAACGTCGCGCCGGTGATCGACGCGGCCGCCGCGGTCACCAACTGCGCCGACGTCTCCAACGTCGACACCGTGATCATCGGCGGCAAGGTCCGCAAGCGCGACGGCAGGCTCGTCGCCGACGTGGACAGAGCCCGCCGGCTGGTCGAGGAGTCCAGCGAGCACCTGGTCCGGCAGGTCGAGCAGAAGAAGCTGCAGCAGGCATGACCTCGCGGCACCTCGTGCGCCGGGCCGGGGCTGGCGCGCCTCAGCCATCCAGCCAGGCCGTGGCCGGCCCGGCGCAGGCCGCGAGCGGGAAGGGTGCCCACGGGACCGGGTTCCGCCGCAGCTCCCTGGTGGACGAGGCGGCGGGCGCGGTCCACACCGGCTTCGGCATCTGCGAGCTGGCGCCCGGCGGCTCGGTAGCCTCCCACGTCCACTCCTTCGAGGAGAGCTTCTACGTGCTCGAGGGCGAGGCGGTGGTGGCCAGCGCCGAGGGCGCGTTCCTGGTCCGCGCCGGCGACTACGGGCTGCTGCCGGTCGGCGTCCCGCACGCCTGGAGCAACCCCTCCTCCGGCACCGCCCGCTGGGCCGACATGCTGGCGCCGCAGCCACGCGCCCGCCTCGGCGACGACACCTTCGAGGTGCCGGAGCTGAAGCCGGCGACGCCGCTGGCCGTCGACGTGCGCGACCCGAGGACGCGCTCGTTCGGGCACATCGAGCCGTCCAACATGGACCCGGGCAGGCAGACCCAGGAGCAGCTCGCCGTCTCGGCGAGCATGCGCACGGCGCTGCTGGTCTACAGCGGGATCACCGTGAAGATGATGGTGGACCCGGATCTCGGAGCGGTGCTGTCGACCATGTTCATGGTCCAGTACGAGCCGCGCGGGGTCGCCGGCACGCACGACCACCCGTTCGAGGAGACCTACCTGGTCCTGGAAGGGGAGGTCGAGGCCAGCTTCGACGGCGAGCGCCACCGCCTCGGCGCCGGTGACCTCGCCTGGGCCGGCGCCGGCTGCGTGCACGGGTTCTCGAACCCGGCCGACGTCCCCGTCCGCTGGCTCGAGACGCAGGCGCCGCAGCCGCCGTCGCGCCACTCCTACCGCTTCACCCGCGACTGGGACTACCTGCGCGAGGCGTTGTCCTAGGAAGGAGTGACGACGGATGCCGGACCCCGTGAGCGTCGTGGTCGTCGGAGGGACCTCCGGGATCGGCCGCGAGGTCGCGCGCTTCTACGCCGACAAGGGCCACGAGGTGGTGCTCACCGGCAGGGACGCGGCGCGCGCCGAGGCGGTCGCCGCCGAGATCGGTGGCCACACCACCGGGATCGCCCTGGAGCTGGCCCGGCCGGAGGAGATCGCCGCGGCGCTCGCCGGCGTCGGGCGGGTCGACCACCTGGTGCTCGCCGCCATCGACCGCGACGAGAACAAGGTGCGCGACTACGACCTGAAGCGCGCGACCTACCTGGTCACCCTCAAGCTGCTCGGCTACACCGAGGTGGTGCACACGCTGCTGCCGCGGATGCACGACGATAGCTCGATCGTGCTGTTCGGCGGGCTGGCGATGCTGCGCCCCTACCCGGGCTCGACGACGGTGACCACGGTGAACGGCGGCGTCAGCGGTCTGGCTCGGGCGCTCGCCGTCGAGCTCGGGCCGATCCGCGTCAACGCCGTGCACCCCGGGTTCGTCGGCGACAGCCCGCTCTGGAGCGCGAGGGGCGAGGCGGCGCTCAAGCCGCGGAGGGACCGCACCCCGACGGGGCGGCTCGCGACCATGCGGGAGGTGGCCGGGGCGGTCGACTTCCTGCTCACCAACCGCGCGGTGAACGGCGTCGACCTGCCGGTCGACGGTGGCTGGCTGCTGATGTAGCCAAGCGGGTTCGCCCGGCCGGCGCCGGGCTCGGTACGCTCCGGCGAACCGTACCGTCGCCGGCCAGGAGGGGTGCCGGCCGGGCGAACCGGATCAGGGGACGCGCGAGCGCGGCGACCACGGGAGGACGCTGGCCATGCAGGACGAGCCGAGGGTCGCGGTGATCGGGACCGGGCGCATGGGCGGGACCATGGTGGGCACGCTGCGGCGGGCCGGCACCGAGGTGGTGGTCTTCAACCGCACCCGCGCCAAGGCCGACGAGGTCGCGCGGCGCACCGGCGCCTCACTCGCCGGCAGCGCCCGCGAGGCGGTCAGGGGTGCCCATGTGGTGATCTGCTCGCTCCCCGACGACGCCGCCGTCGAGGCCGCCTACGCGGGGCCGGACGGCCTCGCCGCCGGGCTCGGGCGCGGGGCCGTGGTCTGCGAAACCAGCACGATCCACCCGCGCACCCTCCAGGTGGTCACCCCGCTGGTCGCCGAGCGCGGGTCGTCCCTGCTCGACACGCCGGTCTCCGGCAGCGTCCAGCTGGTCGAGCGGGGCGAGCTGACGGTGATGGCCGGCGGCGACGCCGCCGCACTGGAGCGGGCGCGGCCCGTGCTCGACCAGCTCGCCGCCAGGGTCTTCCACACCGGCGGGCTGGGCACGGGCGCCACCATGAAGCTGGCGGTCAACGACGTCCTCCACGGGCTCAACCTGGCCCTTTCCGAGGCTCTGGTGCTGGCCGAGAAGGCGGGGGTGGACCGCGCCGCCGCCTACGAGGTGTTCGCCGCGAGCGCGATCGCCGCCCCGTACGTGCTCTACAAGCGCGCCGCCTTCGAGCACCCCGAGGAGACGCCGGTCGCCTTCAGCCTCGACCTGGCCGCCAAGGACCTGGACCTGGCCCTCGACCTGGCGGCACAGGCCGGCGCGACCATGGAGCAGGCGGCCACCAACCGCCGCGTGGTCGGCGCCGCCGTCGCCGCCGGCCTCGGCGACCACGACCTGAGCGCCCTGGCGACGTTCCTACGAGGCGCTGCCTGGGATTGACCCTGGCAGGCAGGGGGTCGGATCCGCGCTCGGCAGGGCACCACAGAGATCGCTATTTAATCAACAATCCGTCTGCCGACAAGCTGCGCGGCAGTATGGACGCGGCCGAGTACAGACCGAGACGTTTGCCGAGAAGTGGGCCGCGCGATGCTGAAGCTGGCCGTGCTTGACCGAACGCGTAGAGAACGAAATCTGCCACTCTTCCTTGGATTGCTTGTCGATTGCTAGGCGCCATATGAACCGGCTTCCCGAAGGCAGCGGCATCGGGCCGAAATTGAAGGCAAGCGCCACGTCGATCGGGATGCCCGGCGCAAGTCCAGCGGGCCGCCCGACCTCGAATTCGCCGCCGACCTGGATTGGCCGCTCACCCTCCGGCGTCGTAGCCAGCACTGCTTGACCGTCATCGTCAAACAGTGACAACTCGAAGGTGTGCTTCCTGTTGGTCTGATCCCACGGCACCTCGATCTTAAGGGCGATGGCCGAAGGCGAAGGCGCCGGGCCTGTGATAGACCAGCCTCCTCCTAGGATGTAGAGCTTGTTGTCGACGGTTTGTGCTGCGTCGGCAAGCAGCATGGTTACTTTCATGCGGGCCCTGAGGCCGTCTGAGACTTGTCGATATCAGATGGATTCATCACGCATGACCAGTTGCCGTACCAAAGTACGAGAGGTAAAGGACACTCCGTGTGACGTACCCTCGGGTGGCTGTAGAACCCATTTGAGTCCATGGAGAGGGAGTGATCTCGACCACGGGTCGTGGTGGGCGATCCGAGAGTTCGACCGGTTCGCCTTCCTCCCACATCGCCTTGATAGCTGTGTCGGGCAGGTCGTTCTCCTCTGGGTGACCCATCAGAGATCCCTTCTTGCGGTCCTGCACTCCCAGATGCCGTCCTCCTCATTCACGGGCTTGAGGATCGCCAACATCTGTACCCCATCCTCCGTGTCGCCGCGAACGATCAGACGGCGCCCGTACGTAGCGTGGTCATGCCAGCGAGCGTCCCGATAAGAGGAGAAGAGAACAGCTCCCTCACCTCATCTGGCGTCACACGATGCTTCATCACAAGCTTATCGGCCACCTGCGGATCGAACAGCACCTCAGCGATCCAGGGCCGAGGCGCTGGCCGCGACAAGCTGCACCTTTCGTTGTGTCATAGCGAGTTCTCACGCCCCGATCCTAGACGAACCACCTGGTTGTGGGTATCGGCAGGAGCACATCTGGGGATGCGGCAAGGGAGCTGAAAGCGGCCTCGTTGAGCATCATTGAGTGAGTTACCCGTCTCCCCTGGCCAGGCTGTGGGTCTCACTCGGCGTGGCTGGAGCGGGCGCCCGGGCAGACGCTTCCGTCTCCCAGCCGCGCAAGGGGGCCTCGCGGACGTACCAGGCGACCAGGAAGCCGGCGAACGCCATCAGCGCGCCGCCGAGGAGCGCGCCGTGGAGCCCGTGGACCACCGCGGCGTCGAACGCGTCGCGGATCTGTGCCGGCATGCGGTGCAGGACGGCCGGGGGGATGCGGGCGCCGCCGGACACAAGCGCCTTGCCGGGCGCGCCTAGCCGCGCGGCCAGCGTCTCCTGCAGCCGGTTGGCGTACACGGAGCCGAGCAGCGCGATGCCGAGCGAGCCGCCGACGGTCCGGAACAGCGTCACCGACCCGCTGGCCGCGCCGAGGTCGCGCTGCTCGACGCTGTTCTGCGTGATCAGCAGCGTGTTCTGCAGCAGGAAGCCCATGCCGACGCCGACCACCACGGTGAGGGCGGAGGCGGCCAGCGTGGTGGTGTCCACGCCGAGCAGCAGCAGCACCAGCATGCCGGCGGTCATGAAGGCGCCGCCGAGGATCGGGAACGAGCGGTAGTGCCCGGTCCTGGTGGTGATCTGCCCGGTGGCGAGCATCACCACCAGCATCCCGAACATCAGCGGCAGGAGCAGCAGGCCGCTCGCGGTCGAGGAGGCACCGCGGACGTACTGCATGTACTGGGGCAGGAGGTTGACCGAGCCGAACATCGCGGCACCGACCAGGAAGCTGAGCACCTGCGCGACGGTGAAGTCGCGGTTGCGGAACAGCCGGGGCGGGATGATCGGCTCGGCGGCGCGGCGCTCGGCGAGCACGAAGGCGACCAGCGAGGCACCGCTGACCGCGGCCAGGCCGAGGATCTGCCACGAGCCCCAGGGGTACTCGCTGCCGCCCCAGCTCGCCACGAGCGTCAGCGCCACGATGCCGACGGTCAGCAGCGCCGCCCCGGCGTAGTCGATCCTGGCCTGGACGCGCCGCCGAGGTAGGTGCATCACCAGCGCGGTGACCAGCAGGGCGACCGCGCCCAGGGGCAGGTTGACGTAGAAGGCCCAGCGCCAGCTCAGGTGGTCGGTCAGCGCCCCGCCGAGCAGTGGGCCGCCGATGAAGGCGATGGGCATCATGGCGCCGATCAGCCCCTGGTAGCGGCCTCGCTCGCGCGGCGGGACCAGGTCGCCGATGATCGCCATGGCGCCCACGAACAGGCCGCCGGCGCCGAGCCCCTGGAACGCGCGGAAGCCGATGAGCTGGCCCATGTTCTGCGACATCCCGGCGAGCGCCGACCCGAGCAGGAAGATCGCGATCGAGGCCATGAACATGCCCTTGCGGCCGTAGAGATCGCCGAGCTTGCCCCAGACCGGGGTCGCGGCGGCGATCGCCAGCGCGTACGCCGTGACCACCCAGGAGAGGTGGGCGAGCCCGCCCAGGTCGCCGACGATCGTCGGCAGCGCGGTGCTGACGATCAGGTTGTCGAGCATGGCGAGCAGGATCCCGAGCATCAGCCCGGCCATGGCGACGTAGATGGCCCGCTGGCTCGGGGGCGCGGGTGCGCCCGGCGGGCCTCCGGGCTGCGCGATCGAGGTCTGGGTCATCATCACTCCCACAGACGTCCGGGGGGGGGCCGCTAACCTGTCGGCCGGCTAGTTTTCTTACCTGCCGTACGGTAAGCTGACAACTAGCCGGCCGTCAAGTAAGTTCCGTGGCGACGGTGGCCGGCGTGTGGACCGAGGGGGAGTGGTGGCAGCGGACGAGCCGCGACGGCGCGGCGACACGCGGGAGCGCATCCGCGAGGTCGCCATGGAGCTGTTCGCCGAGCAGGGCTACGACAAGACCTCGCTACGCGAGATCGCCGAGCGCCTCGGCGTGACCAAGGCGGCGCTCTACTACCACTTCAAGTCCAAAGAGGACATCGTCGCCAGCGCGTTCGACGACTTCCTCGCCGAGGTCGAGCGGATCGTGGCGTGGGGCCAGGAGCAGCCGCGCACCGCGGAGACGCGGCGGGAGCTGGTGCGCCGCTACTCCAGGCTGGTGCGCGGCAAGTGGACGACGATCGTCCGCTTCGTGCAGGAGAACCAGACGGCCGTGCGCGAGCTCCGGAGCCAGGAGGCGCTCAAAGCGCGGTTCATCCGCCTGGCCCGCCTGCTGAGCATCCCCGACGCGCCGCCGGCGCTCCAGCTCAAGTCGCGCATCGCCCTGATCACCTTGCAGGCCGGCCCGTTCATCACCGAGGACCTCGGCATGACCGAGCGGCAGCGCCACGACCTCGCCCTCCAGGTCGCCCTGGAGCTGGTGTCCGGGGAGTAGCGGCGCTCAGGCCGGGGCGGGCCCGCCGAGCTCGGCCAGTCGTTCGCGGGCGCCGTCGAGCGAGGAGGCCGCCTGGTCGATGCCGGCCCACGGGTCGGGCCGGGCCAGCCGTTCGCCGATGTTGCGCAGCGTGTGCCGCCTCGGGTCGAACTCGTCCAGCTCCGACCAGTCGAGCGGGACCGAGACGGGCGCGCCCGGCAGCGCCCGGACGGCGTACGGCGCCGCCATCGTCTGCGCGTAGCCGTTGCGTCCGATGTCCAGGTACAGGCGGCCGTGGCGGTCGGCGATGCGGGCCTCGGTGGTGAGGTCGTCGGGGTGGCGTGCGGCCAGGGCCTCGGCGACGGCCATGCTGAACACCTTCACGTCGTCGGTCTCGGTGTCCGGCACCAGGGGCACCACCACGTGCAGGCCCTTCGATCCGCTGGACTTGAGGAACGCGGGCAGGCCGAGCTCGTCGAGCAGCTCGTGGAGTGCCGACGCGGCCAGCCGCAACACGTGCGGGTCGGCCGAGGCCGGGTCGAGGTCGAAGACCATCTGGTCCGGCTGGTAGATGTCGGGCGCGCGGCTGAGCCAGACGTGCGGCGTGATGCAGGCGTGGTTGGCCAGGTAGACGAGGTCGTCGGGGGCGCGGCAGACCATGTAGGTGACCTGCTCGCGGGTGGTCGCGCTGCGGGTGCGGCGGTTGGGAGCGGTGACCCGCTCGATCCAGTCCGGGAAGTAGTCGGCGGCCTGCTTCTGCAGGAAGCCGCCGCGGCCGATGCCGTTGGGGAACCGCTGCATGGTGACCGGCCGTCCGCTGACCAGCGGCAGCATGAGGGCGGCGACGGTCTCGTAGTAGGCGGCCAGGTCGGCCTTGGTGATGCCGTCGTCCGGGAACAGCACCTTGTCCGGATGGGTGATCCGCACCCGGTCGCTCACGTCGCACCGCCTCGTCTGGCTCGCTCACCTCGGCCTCGCCAGCCCGGCAGGTCCCGGGCAGGCGACGAGATTGTGCCGGCTCCGGCCTCGGCGGGCCAGGCTCCTGGTGTTGTTCGCCCCCGCCCGCCTAGCATTGGCGGCCATAGGACTTCTCAGGGGAGTGGCAGGGCATGACCGCGAGCTCGTCGACGCCGAACCCCGGCAGGAGCGATCCGGCCCGGGTGCCGCCGGAGATCAACACCCGCGTGGCGCACCCGGCGCGGATGTACGACTACTACCTCGGCGGGAAGAACAACTTCCCGGTCGACCGCGACGCGGCCGAGAAGATGCTCGCCGCCTCGCCGGGGGTGCGGGACGGCGCGCGCCAGAATCGCGCCTTCCTGGGACGTGCGGTGCGATGGCTGGCCGGCGCCGGGATCGGCCAGTTCCTCGACATCGGCACCGGCATCCCGACCCAGGGCAACACCCACGAGGTCGCCCAGGAGGTCGTCCCCGACGCCCGCGTGGCGTACGTCGACAACGACCCGATCGTGATCGCGCACGCCCGCGCCCTGCTGGCCGCGCACGGCCGGGACAGGGTCACCGTCGCCCACGGGGACCTGCGCCAGCCCGACGCCATCCTGACCGACCCCGAGGTGCTGCGAGCGATCGATTTCGACCGGCCGGTGGCGGTCCTCCTCCTGGCGATCCTGATGTTCCTCACCGACGCCGAGGAGCCGCACCGGATCGTCGACCGGCTCAAGGCGGCGATCCCGTCCGGCAGCTACCTGGTCGTCTCGCACACGACCCCCGATTTCAACCCCGAGGCTGCGGCCCGTGGCGTCCGCGCCTACGACAAGGCCACCGCACCGATGACGATGCGCGGCCGCGAGGAGATCCTCCGCTTCTTCGACGGGCTCGAGCTCGTCGACCCTGGGCTGGTCCAGGTGTCGCGCTGGCGACCCGACGGGTTCGTCCCGGAGATCCCCGGAGGCCACCCATGGGTCTGGGCCGGGGTCGGGCAGAAGCCCTGACGGAGTCCCGCCGCCCGGTTCACGGCCGCAGGAGCCGCAGGGCGTGGGCGGCCGCGGCGCTCGGGTGGAGCAGCGGCCGGTAGCCGGCGGCGACGGTCGCGGCCGTCGCCGGAGGCGTCAGCAGCTCGACCGGGGTGGCCGGCCGCATCTCGACCGGGGTGCCGTAGCCGCTCGACGACCACGGCAGCAGGCGCCCTCCGAGCAGCAGCCCGAGGGTGTCGCCGTGGCGGACGATGACGCCGTCGGGCAGCTCGCCGGCGACCGCCGGGTGGGTGCGCTCGCGGCGCGAGCGCGGGTCGACCCGCTCGGCGTGCAGCACGGCGTCGATCTCGGGGGCGCGCGGCCGCTCCGGCGTCCCGTGCGCGGCGCGCCACGCCTCGGCGAAGGCGACGAAGTCCGCGCGGCGGCAGTACGCGCACGGCCGGTGCCCGGCCGCCAGCGCGGTCGCCTCGTCGAGGAAGAACAGCGCCGTCCAGCGGCCGGGCGGCATCGGGTCGCGCCGGACCTCCTTCCAGGCCAGCACGCAGCAGATCCAGGCCTTCGACCGCCAGCGTGCGGCGCCCAGCCGGCGGTCCGGTCCGTGCAGGCACCCGCGGTTCCCCATCAGCAGGCCACGCCCTGGATCGGAGACGATCTCCCCGGTGGGCGTGACGCGGTTCTGCAGCGGTGCCGTCCGCGTCGCGCTCACGTGCCCACCCCGATCCAGGTCCGATCGCCTCGCCGGATCAACGTAGCCGAAGCCGCCGACACGGCCCCGGCGCTGTCGGGGCCGTGGCCTACCCTCCAGGCGGCCGAGCAGCCCAGCGAGAGGGAGCCAATGCGCCTGAGCGGTCGTGCAGCGGTGGTCACCGGTGGCGCGGCGGGGATCGGCAGGGCGGTCGCCGAGCGGCTGGTCCAGGAGGGAGCGTCCGTGGTGATCGCCGACCGCGACGACCGCGGCGGCGAGGCGACGGCGGCGGACCTTGGCGCCACCTTCGTGCACGCCGACGTGGCAGCCGAGGCCGGCGTCCGCGAGACGATGGCGGTCGCGGCCGCGCGGCTCGGTGGGCTCGACGTCCTGGTGAACAACGCCGGCGGCATCTCCCCGCCGTACTACCCGGACGCACCCGTCGAGCGCTGGTCGTACGCGCTCGACCTCAACCTGCGTGCCGTCATGCTGGCGACCCAGCTCGGGATCGAGCTGATGGGCACGGAGGGCGGCGCGGTGGTCAACATCGCGTCGTCCGCCGGGCTGGGGCTCGGCGCGCACCGCGCGCCCGAGTACGCGGCGGCCAAGGCGGGCGTCGTCCGCCTCACCGCGACGCTCGCCCCGCTCTCGCGGCAACGGGGCGTCCGGGTCAACTGCGTCTGCCCCGGCATGGTCGACACCCCGTCGTCACGGCGCGACCGGGCCGGGATGACGCCGGCGGAGCGCGCCGCCCTGCCGCCGATCCTGACGCCCGAGGAGGTCGCCGCCATCGTGACCGAGCTGGTCGAGAACGACGAGCTCGCCGGCCGCGTCATGGTCTGCAACGGCGGCGAGCGGCCGCACCTGCTGCCGGCGACCGCCTGAGGCACGCGGCGCCTCAGAGGTCCATGGCGAGCACCAGGCGGACCGGGTCGTCGCGCGCAACGGTGAAGCCGGCGCGGCGCAGCAGCGCCTCGGGGCCGTTCCACAGGTCGCCGGGGTCGAGCCTCTCGCCGCGCTTGGGGAACGCCTCCACGCGGCGCGCGCCACGCCGCGGCAGGTCGCCGAGGACGGCGGCGAGCAGCGCGGCGGCCACGCCGCCGCCGCGGCTGGCGGGACGCACCAGGAAGCAGGTGATCGCCCAGGTCCGCGGGTCAGGTGCGAGCTCGAACTGGCGCGCCAGCTTGGCGAGCCGGTCGCGCGGGCCGGCCTGGCACCACCCGACCGGGACGCCGTCCGCGTAGGCCAGGTAGCCGTCGTACTCGCCGTGCCCCAGCAGCTCCTCGCGGAGCGCGAGGTTCTCCTCGGCCGTGCGCTCGCCCCAGCCGTGCCAGGTCGGCACCCACCAGGCGACGCAGCGGCACCAGCCGGCGTCGTTGGCGTCGCCGTGCAGGGCGAGGAAGTCGGCGCGACGGCCGGGCTCGAAGCGGACCACCTCGACGCTCACCCCCGAACCCTACCGCGCACGGTGTGGCGCACAATGTCGCCATGGTCACCGGCGACGACCCCATCCGCATCGGCACGGCGCACCCCTTCGCCACCCCGCCCGAGCGCCGCGCCCCGGCGCGGCGGCTGCGCGGGCGGCTGGTCGCCCCGGTCACCGTGTGGACCGCGGGACGGCCGCCTGGCGGGGCCGGCCTGACCGTGTCGTCGCTGCTGGTCGCCGAAGGCGAGCCCGCGCGGCTGCTGGGCCTGATCGACCCCACCTCCGCGTTCTGGGAGGCCATGCAGGAGTCGGGCAGGTTCGTGGTGCACCTGCTCGCGGCCGGCGACCGGTCGCTCGCCGAGCGCTTCAGCGAGAACCGCCCGCCGGTCCGCGGCGCCTTCGACGGCCTGGACGTCGCCGCCTCGCCGTGGGGCCCGGTGCTCGGCGGCACCCGGCCACGGGCCGCCTGCCGCCTGGCCGGGTCGACCACGGTCGGCTACGCCGAGCTGGTCGAAGGCGTGGTCGAGCAGCTCGAGCTGGACGACCTCGACGACCCCCTCGCCTGGCAGCACGGCCGCTACCGCTCGGTGGAGGACCTGGACGGTCGCGGCTGACGTACGGAGCGGGCGGGCGCCCCTGCTGACCCTCCCCGCTCGCGCCGGCCGCCGACGGAACCGCCGAACGGTGCGGACGCGCACTTCTTCTCGAAGCTCGCCGCACGCTTGACGGCGGCGGGGGCGCACGAAACACTGATCCTGGGAGCGCTCTCATTGAGCGCTCTGGGCCATCGGGATCGTCGCAGAGAGCCGTGCACTCCCCGGCAAGGAGGTTGTCGCAGCCCGGTTCCACGCAACGAGATGAGAGCGCTCTCTCACCACATCGAGGTGCCCATGCAGCAGACAGCATCCAGCCGGCGGCGCGGCGGCGTGGTCGTCGCCGTCCTCGCGGCCCTGGTCGCATCCCTGGGCGTGGCGAGCTCCGCGGTGGCGTCGACCGCCGGCGGTCAGCGCCACAACCCCCTCGACGGTCGCGTGCGGTTCTACGTCGAGCCGGAGACCAACGCGGGCAGGCAGGCCGAAGTCTGGGCGTCGGAGGGGCGCGCCCAGGACGCGGCGTACATGCGCGCTCTGTCCAAGGTCTCGCAGGCGATCTGGTTCACCAAGGGCACGCCCGCCGAGGTGCGCCAGGCGGTCGACGCCACCGTCACCGCGGCGCACCGCGCGCACACGGTGCCGGTGATCGTCGCCTACTACATCCCCGGCCGCGACTGCTCGCAGTACTCCGCCGGCGGCGCGCCCAGCGAGCAGGCCTACCGGGCTTGGATCGACGCGTTCGCGCGCGGCGTCGGCTCGCGCGACGCCGTGGTCATCGTCGAGCCGGACGGCCTGGCGCTGCTGTCCAGCGAGCCGTGGTGTGGCGAGGGCGGCGGTGGCTCCACCGGCCAGCCCGAGGACTTCAGCCTGGTGGACGAGCGCTTCCGCGAGGTCGGCTACGCCGTCGCGCGGCTGGGCCGCAACCCGCGCACCGCCGTCTACATCGACGCCGGCCACTCCGCCTGGCAGCAGGTCAACGACTACGACGCCGGCTACGGCGTGCCGAGCGCGCAGCTCGGCATGGTGAGCCGGCTGCTCAGGGGCGGCATCGCCGAGGCGGACGGCTTCTTCCTCAACGTCTCCAACTACCGCGGCGACGCCGACCTGGTCGACTACGGCACCCGGGTGTCGAAGTGCATCGCGTTCCGCCAGGCGACCGGCGCGAGCGCCTGCTCGGACGCGGACGTCGCCTCGGTGCCGGCCGACCCGCGCACGCTGACCCACTTCGTGCTCGACACCAGCCGCAACGGCCAGGGCCCCTGGACCCCGCCCGCCGGGGTGTACTCGGACCCGCAGGACTGGTGCAACCCGCCGGGGCGCGGGCTGGGCGTCAGGCCCTCGACCAGGACGGGCAACGCGCTGGTGGACGCGTTCCTGTGGGTGAAGCGGCCGGGCGAGTCCGACGGCCAGTGCACCCGCGGCACCGCCGGGCCGACCGACCCCGAGTACGGCATCGTCGACCCGCCGGCCGGCGAGTGGTGGGCCGACTACGCACTGGGGCTGGCGCGCCGCGCCAGCCCGCCCCTGGCGGTCCACTGACGCCAGGGCCGACGAGGACGGGTCCGGGACGCCCGGGAGGGTCCCGGACCCGTCCCCGAGGAACGTGACCGCCGGTCGCAGGGCCGCGCTCATGGGCACCCACCTCCCGAGCGCGGAGGACACCGCGACCGGTGCGGGCGGACGGCCGGCACGCACGCCGGCCGTCCGCCCGCCTACCCCTTCGGCGCCGCCCCGTCCCGCCAGACGATCCACCGCCGGCCCGCAGCTCCGGCCGGCGAGCGAGCGCTGGTAGGCGTTGACGCGCCCGGGCCAGCGTGCTAGCAAACATCCGATGTCTCGTCGAGGGGAGGAGCAGTTGGCCGCGCCGCGCACCGAGGACGCGATCACCCGCATCCGGGACCTGATCGCCGCGGGCCGCCTCGCGGCCGGGTCGCGGCTGCCGCCAGAGCACGAGCTGGCCGCCCAGCTCGGCCTGTCGCGCAACACGGTGCGCGAGGCGGTGCGGGCGCTGGTGACCGCGCGCGTGCTCGACGTGCGCCGCGGCGACGGCACCTATGTCACCAGCCTCACCCCGGAGCTGCTGCTGGAAGGCGTGGGCGCCGCGGTGGAGCTGATGCGCGACGACGACGCCCTCGAGGTGCTCGAGGTGCGCCGCTACCTCGAGCCGGCGGCGACCGCGCTGGCCGCCAGCCGCATCGACGAGGTGGGGCTGGCGGCCCTGCGGGCGGCGTTGCAGCGGATGCGCGAGGCCGAGGACGACGAGCAGTTCGTGGTCCACGACACCGAGTTCCACGCGCTGGTCGCCGCCGCGTCCGGCAACGGCACGCTGGCGTCGCTGCTCGCCGGGTTCTCGGGCCGCACGCTGCGGGTGCGCGTGCTGCGGGCGATGACCGCCGCCGACGTGCTGCAGCGCACCATCGACCAGCACGAGGGCATCTACGCCGCGCTGGCCGCCCACGACCCCAACCTGGCCCAGGCGATGGCGTCGCAGCACGTTCTCGCCACCGAGACGTGGCTGCGCCAGGAGCTCGCCGGCGAGCGGGACGGCAGCTAGCGGCCCGCCCAGGCGGGCCCGTCCGGGAAGCGGTGCTCGGCGAGGGCGCGGCCGGTCATGGCCGCGTAGCCGGGGGTCTTCGGCAGGCGGTAGCGGCCGTCGCTGACCCGCACCGGCTCGGTGAAGTGCTCGTGCAGGTGGTCGACGTACTCGATCATGCGCTCGTCGAGCGAGCCGCTGACCGCCACGTAGTCGAACGCCGCCAGGTGCACGACCAGCTCGCAGAGGCCCACGCCGCCGGCGTGCGGGCAGACCGGCACACCGAACTTGGCCGCCAGCAGCAGCACCGCGACCGCCTCGTTCACCCCGCCGAGCCGGCACGCGTCGAGCTGGCAGACGGCGATCGCGCCGGCCTGCATGAACTGCTTGAACATCACCCGGTTGTGGACGTGCTCGCCGGTCGCGACCCGGATCGGCGCGATCGCGCGCGCGATCGCGCGGTGGCCGAGCACGTCGTCGGGGCTGGTCGGCTCCTCGATCCACCACGGGTCGAAGCCCGCCAGCGCCCGCACCCAGTCGACCGCCTCCGGCACGCTCCACACCTGGTTGGCGTCGAGCATCAGGCCGCGGTCCGGGCCGAGCACCTCGCGCGCGATGCGCAGGCGCCGCAGGTCCTCCTCCAGGTCGGCGCCCACCTTGAGCTTCACGTGCGAGAAGCCGGCCTCGATCGCCTCGCGGCAGCGCCGCCGGATCTTGTCGTCGTCGTAGCCGAGCCACCCGGCCGAGGTGGTGTAGGCGGGATAGCCCTCGGCGGCCAGGCGCGCCTCCCGCTCGTGCCTGCCCGGCACCCGCGCGCGCAGCAGCTCCAGCGCCTCGGCGGGGGTCAGCGCGTCGACCAGGTAGCGGAAGTCGACCAGCTCGACGAGCTGCTCGGGGGTGAGGTCGACCAGCAGCTTCCACAGCGGCTTCTCGCGCGCCTTGGCGTACAGGTCCCACACGGCGTTGACCACCGCGGCGGTGGCCATGTGGACGACGCCCTTCTCAGGGCCGAGCCAGCGGAGCTGGCTGTCGCCGACGAGCCGGCGCCAGAGGCCGCCCAGGTCGGCGAAGAGCGCCTCGACCTCGCTGCCGACCACCAGCGGGGCGAGGGCGCGGATCGCCTGTACGCAGATCTCGGTGCCGCGGCCGATGGTGAAGCAGAACCCGTGCCCTTCCAGCTCCGGGTCGCTGGTGCGCAGGATCACGTAGGCGGCCGAGTAGTCGGGATCGGGGTTCATGGCGTCCGAGCCGTCGAGCTGCAGCGAGGTCGCGAAGCGCACGTCGACGGCGTCGAAGCCGGTGACGACGACCGCTGGCATGGCGGTCAGCCGCCGTCCGGCTCGACGACCCCGATGGTCAGCAGCAGGTTCGCGTACAGCCGCTGGTCGCCTGTCGCGATCGCGAGGGTCACGTCGCGGCCGCGGGCCAGCTCGTAGAAGGCGAACCGCTCGACCACGTCGACCCTGGTCCCGGCCGGCAGCAGCGCGCGGTACTCGTCGAGGGAGGCCGGGGCCTCGGCGTCGTGCGGGCGCATCACCGCCGCCGCCTCGACCGGCACGGTCACGGCGAGCGCCTCGAGCACCTCGGTGACCGTGACCCGGCCGGGGGAGAGGTTCAGGTAGACCCGCCGCGCGCCGGGCGGGGTCGCGGTGGCGTGCGGGAAGTTGCCGTCGGAGACGAGCACCTGCGAGCCGTGGCCGGCGGCGGCCAGGGCGGCCAGGATCTCCGGGTGGATCAGCCTGGTCCGGAGCACCGTCACCTCCTCGGATCGGTCATGGGAGCCGGTAGGTGCGCAGCGCGTTGGCGCCGAACACCGCCTCGCGTTCGGTCTCGTCGAGGCCGGCCCGTTCCAGCGTCTCCGCCGCGGCTCCGACCACCTCCGCGTAGCTCGCCGCCAGCAGGCACACCGGCCAGTCCGAGCCGAACAGCAGCCGCCCGGGCCCGAAGGCGTCCACCGCGTGCCGCACGTAGGGCATCAGGTGCCCTGGCGTCCACTCGTTCCAGTCCGCCTCGGTGACCAGGCCGGAGACCTTGCAGCTCACGTTGGGACGGCGGGCGAGCATGCCCAGCCGCGCGGCCCACGGGGCGGTCACCGCCTCGCGCACCCGCGGCTTGGCCAGGTGGTCGACGACGAAGGTGAGTTGCGGCAGGCGCTCGACGGCCTGCAGCGCGGCGGGCAGCTCGCGCTCGCGCACCAGCAGGTCGTAGACGAGCCCGGCGGCGGCGACCGCCTCCAGCCCCCGCAGCACGTCGCGGCGGAGCAGCCACTCGGGGTCCGGCTCGTCGTGGACCTGGTGGCGGATGCCGACCAGCGCCGCGCCGGAGGTGCCCGATGCCAGCGCGGCCAGGGCGTCGGCCACGTCCGGGGCGGTGAGGTCGACCCAGCCGACCACGCCGGCGACCCGCCGCGAGGCCGCGGCGACGGCGAGGAACTCCTCGGTCTCCTCCACGCTCGAGGTGGTCTGCACCACCACCGTGCGCTCGAAGCCGCACGGCCCCGCGGCCGCGTCGAGGTCCTCGGGGGCGAAGCGCCGGTGGATCGGCCAGTCCTCCTCCATCCACGGGTAGGCGCGGCGGGCGGGGTCCCACAGGTGGTGGTGGGCGTCGACCCTCATGGCGTCCCCACCGGGACGGGGACGTGCGCCGGCAGCAGGCTCTCGGAGACAAGCTCGTCCCACAGCTCCCGCGGCACCGGCGTCGCGTACAGGGCGACGTCGTCCTCCACCTCGGCGGCCGAGCGGGCCCCGACCAGCACGCTGGTCACGGCCGGGTGGCCGTAGGGGAAGGCGAGCGCCGCGGCGCGCAGCGGGACCCCGTGCCTGGCGCAGACCTTGCCGATGCGGGCGGCGCGCGCGACCAGCGCGGCCGGGGCGGGCACGTAGTCGTAGGTGGCGCCTGGGCGGGGATCGGCCAGCAGGCCGCTGTTGAAGGCGCCGCCGACCACCACCGCCACGCCGCGCACCGCGCACGCCGGCAGCAGCGCCTCGAGGGCGCGCTGGTCCAGCAGGGTGTAGCGGCCGGCGACCAGCACCAGGTCGAGGTCGAGGTCGTGGACGAACCGGGCCAGCATCTCGGCCTGGTTCATGCCGGCCCCGATCGCCCGCACCACGCCCTGGTCGCGCAGCTCGGCGAGGGCCGGGAAGGCCTGCTCGCGAGCCTCGCGCTCGTGGTCGTCGGGGTCGTGCAGCAGGACGACGTCGACCCGGTCGAGGCCGAGCCGCTCCAGGCTCTCCTCCAACGAGCGCCTGACGCCGTCGCGGGAGAAGTCCCAGACGCGCTTGCAGGGCGGGACGTCGACGAACCCCTCGGGGTCGGCGGTCTCGCCCTCGGCGAGCGGGCGCAGCAGCCGGCCGACCTTGGTGGACAGGACGAAGGCATCGCGCGGCAAGCTCGCCAGCACCCGGCCGACGCGGCGCTCGGCCACGCCGAGGCCGTAGTGGGGCGCCGTGTCGACGTAGCTGAGCCCGCGGGCGAGCGCACTGCGCACGGTCGCCTCCGCCTCCTGGTCGGTGAGCGCGCTGTAGAGGTTGCCGAGCGGCGCGGTGCCCAGGGCGAGGGCGCTGACCGACAGCCCGGTCCGCCCCAGCGCCACCGGCGGCACGCCGCCGCTCACGGCCTGGCCCTCTCGGCGGTGGTCGAATGGCGGGGGAGCCGTAACGCCTGCATGCCGCCGTCGACCGCCAGGACGGCGCCGGTGGTCGCGGCGGCCAGCGGGCTTGCCAGGTAGGCGATCGCGGCCGCCACCTCCTCGGCCGCGACCAGGCGCCCCAGCGGCTGGCGCGCCCGCAGCGCCTCCAGCTCGGCGTCGGCGTCGGGCGCCGCGGCGAGCAGCCCGTGGACCCACGGGGTGTCGACCGTGCCGGGGTTGACGCAGTTGACCCGGATCCCCTCGCGGACGTGGTCGGCGGCCATCGCCAGGGTCAGCGCCAGCACCGCGCCCTTGGTGGCACCGTACAGGGCGCGGTCGGGCAGCCCGGCGGTGGCGGCGATCGAGCAGGTGTTGACGACCGCCGCGTGGCCGGAGCGCCGCAGGTGGGGCAGGGCCGCCCTGGTGGTGCGCACGACCCCGAGGAGGTTCACGTCCAGCACGCGCCGCCACTCGTCGTAGGGGTTGTCCTCCACCGTGCCGCGCGCGCCGACGCCCGCGTTGTTGACCAGCACGTCGAGGCCACCCCAGCGCTCCACCACCGTAGCGACCGCGGCGGCGACCGCCGTCTCGTCGGTCACGTCGGCGACCAGGGGCAGCAGCGGCTCGGCGCCGTCCACCGGCGCCGCGGCCGCGGCCGGGTCCAGGTCGAGGACGGCGACGTGGGCGCCCTCGGCGGCCAGCAGCCGCGCGGTCGCCAGGCCGATGCCCGAGCCGCCCCCGGTGACGAGCGCGACCAGACCCTCGAACTGGCGGGCCAGCCGCCGCGTTCCCGCCGCAGGGTTGGTCATCAGCCCTTGACCGCCCCGACGAGCAGGCCCCGCGAGATGACCCGTTCGAGCGCGACCGCCAGCGCGATCACCGGCAGGATCATGATCTGGATCAGCACCGACATGTACCACCACTGCGGGCCTCTGGTGGCGTTCTGGGCGGCGACGGTGAGCGGCATCGTCTGAGCATCCGCGCTCGACAGGAACAGGGCCAGGAGGTACTCGTTCCAGGCGAAGACGAACACGATGAGGAACGTCGCGACCAGGCCGGGGACCGAGAGCGGCAGGGTGATCGAGCGGAACACCCGGAACGCCGAGGCGCCGTCGACCACCGCCGCCTCCTCGAGCTCCCAGGGAAGGGTGCTGAAGTAGTCCCGCATCAGCCACACGACGATCGGCAGGTTCGTGGCCGCGTACGTGACCACCAGCGCGGTCCGGGTGTCGAGCAGGCCGACGTGCTGGAAGAGCACGTAGATCGGGATGACCACCGCGACCGGCGGCAGGATCCGCTGCGAGATCATCCAGAAGGCGATGTCCCGGTTGGACAGGGCCCGCCGGAAGCGGCGCCCGACGGCGGCGGCGAGCACGGCGAACAGGCCCGCGGCCGCCACCACGGCCAACGGCGGCGGCACGCCGAGCACCACCGCCGCGGCGGCCACCAGCACGCAGCCGGCGAACAGCGCGATCACCCCGACGCGTGGCCGGTACGGGAAGCGGATCAGCGCGTAGGCGGCGGCGGACCCGAGCAGCAGCGCCAGGGTCGAGCTGCCCACCGCCACGACCACCGTGTTCACGTACGGCCGCAGCGTGTCGCCGCGCAGGTCCACGAAGATGTAGCGCCAGGCGTCCAGCGACGGCTGGAAGTCGACGAATGGCAGGTAGACCGGCCCCGCGTTGACCTGGATCGGCAGCTTGAACGAGGTGATCGCGAGCCAGTAGAGCGGGAACAGCACCACCAGGGCCCAGGCCCCGAGGGTCAGGTACGCGGCCAGCTTGGCCAGCGGCGGCAGGTCGGTGACCGAGCGCCGCCGCAGCGGGTTCAGCATCGCCATGCGCATCGGCTCACTCCTCGGCGAACCGCCGCCGCACGAGGCTCACGTACGACAACGCGACCACGGTCACGATGAACAGCAGGGAGTAGGCGACCGCCGCGGACTCGCCCAGGTCGAGCGTGCGCCAGCGGATGTAGGCGTGCAGGCTGAGGGACTCCGTCGCCGTCCCCGGGCCGCCGTTGGTCAGGATGTTCGGCAGGTCGATGATCTTGAACGCCTCGATCACGCGGATCAGGACGACGGTCGTGCACACCGGCAGGATCGCCGGCAGCGAGATGTGGCGCAGGACCTGCCAGCGGTTGGCGCCGTCGACCATGGCCGCCTCGACCGTGTCGGAGTCCTGGCTCTCGAGCGCGGCCAGCAGGATGATGAACATGAACGGCGTCCACTGCCAGATGTCGCTCACCATCACCGCGACGCGCGCGCCCCACGGGTCGTTGACCCAGGAGTAGTCGCTGAGCCCGACGGCCGCCCAGAGCGGCTGCAGGGGGCCTTTGCCGGTGTCGGTCAGCATGCGGAACATGTAGGCGACGCCGACGGGCGTGATCATCATCGGCAGCAGGAACACGACGCGGAAGAAGCGCTGCCCGGGAAGACGCTGGATCAGCAGGTAGGCGAGCCCGAGGCCGAGGGTGAACTGGACCGTGATGCCGACCAGGACGTAGACGAGCGTCACCACCGCGGTTCCCGGGCGCCCGCCCTGGGACAGCAGCGTGCGGGTGACCAGCCACGCGGCGCCCGCGGCGAGCAGCGCGCCGAGCACGCGGAAGGCCATGCCGGGCAGCGAGGCTCCGCCCCGCCAGGCCCTGACCAGCCCCCAGACCAGCAGGGCGGCGACCGCGCCGAAGACCAGCCAGCCCAGCGGCGTCAGGGAACGCGTCACCCCGAGGAAGTGGCTCTGCTCGTCCCCGACGAACAGGTCGCGGAAGTTGGCGAGGCCGATGTAGCGGAACTCGAAGCCGCCGCGCACCAGCTTCAGGCGCGACAGGCTGATGTACAGGGAGGCGAGCAGCGGGAAGATCGAGACGAACAGGATCGCGATCAGCGCCGGCCAGATGAAGCTGGCGCGCACGGCGAAGCCTGCCCCGAGCGTCCTGCGCGATCCCGTCCGGTCCACCAGGACCGGACGGGATGCGCGGCGATCTCGGGCCAGCCTGACGACACCCATAGAGGTTCCTACCGCTGGATGTTCAGGCTCGCCGCGTACGCCTCTTTCTGCTGGTCGCGCCCCTCCTCGTTGGTGATCTTCTCCCAGCCCTCGTCGATCCGCTTGATGGCGTCGTCGCGGCTGATCTCACCGGCGAGGAACTGCGCCACCGCCGTGTCGAGCACCACGCCCTGGTACTGGGCGGACTTGGGCACCCGCATGTCCAGGATCATGTTGGGGCTCTTGAGGCTGTCGCTGATGGCGCCCAGGTAGTTGTCGGCCGCCTCCTTGCTCATCCCCGCCTTGACCCAGAGGTCGGTGTCCTCGAACTGCGAGGTGCGGTACGGGTTGAAGCCGGTCTTGCCGAGCGTCACGTCGACGTTGGACTGCTCCGGCGCGCTCATGTACGAGAGGAAGTCGTAGGCGGCATCCTTGACCTTCTGGTCCGCCGCCGCGCTGATCGCGCCCGACCAGCCGCCGAAGGCGGCGAAGGGCGCGTGGTTGACCCCGTCGACCGCGTGCGGGCAGGTGTGCGTGTCGCAGTCGACCAGCTTCCCGCTCGCCCGGTCGAGCACCCGCTTCGACCCGGGCATGATCACCGCGCCGACCTTGTCCTGGACGGTCGAGGTCTTCTTGTCGATGGCGAGCGTGCCGATGTCGCCCCAGTCGGCCGAGAGGGCACAGCGGCCCGAGGTGAACAGCCCGCGCGTGTCGCCGACGTCGAGGTTCAGCTCGTCCTTGGGCGCGTACTGGGTGGTGCTCTTGTAGACGTCCAGCGCCGTGGCGAACGCCTCGTTGTTCACCAGCGGCTTCATCGTGTCCGGGTCGAAGAAGGAGCCCTGGCTGGTCCCCTGCGACTGCAGGTAGGAGCCGGCGACCGACCAGGCCATCCAGTACGACTGGGCGGAGCGCTTCTTGGCGATGCACGAGCCGTAGTCGGCCTTGCCGTCGCCGTTGAGGTCCTTGCCCTGGTACCGCTGCGCGATCGACAGGTAGTCGTCCCAGGTGGCCGGCGGCTTCAGCCCGTCGCGCTTCAGCAGGTCGCTGCGGTAGTAGACCATCTGGAAGTCGCCGTCCAGCGGCAGCGTGTAGGTGCGCCCCTTGTAGGAGGCGCTGAAGTCGCGGAAGAAGGAGGCGATGTCGTCCCACTTCAGGGCCTGGTCGCCCTTGACCCGGTCGGTGATGTCCTCCAGGTAGCCGGGCGGGACGAAGTCACCCATCCACTGCGGGTCGAAGACGAACGCGTCGTAGCTGTTCGTCCGCGTCGCCAGGTCGTTGAGGATCTTGTTGTAGAGGTCGCTGAAGGGGACGGTGACCACCTTGATGGTCGCGCCGGTGCGCCGCTGGAAGTCGGGGGCGCGCCGTTGCAACGGCTCGGCGATCTGCGGCCCGGTGAACGTCAGGACGGTGACCTCGACGCCTTGATGGCTCTTGCCGCCCTCGGACTGGGTGGACTTGGACTTCTCGCCGCCACCACAGGCGGCGACCAACAGCGACATGCCGGCGATGCACGCGGCCCACCGGCGCAGCGGACGGTTGGTCATGCTGTCCTCCTTCGCCGCCGCCTCCCGCGACTCAGGCAAGGATCGCGCGGGCTTCCCCTCATTGGTTCCGCGAAAGATCGGATGACTTACTCTGCCATGCGCCGCCAGCGCGAATCAAGAGGTGAAATGCGACGAAATGACTCCTAGTCAGCTCCCAAGCGGGGCAGAAAGATAGGATCTTTGGGAGGAGTCGCCGGCGCTACGATGCCACCCATGCGAACGGACGAGGGATCGGCGCGGCGGCGCCAGGGGGCCGGGATGCCGGCGCCGCTGCGGCGCGACGTGCGGCTGCTGGGCGGCCTGCTCGGCCAGGTGCTCGAGGAGGCCGGCGGGCCGGAGCTGCTCGCCGACGTCGAGCGGCTGCGCCACGCCACCATCGCGCTGCGCGAAGGCGGCCAGCCGGGCTGGGCGCGGCACCCCGAGCACGACGCCCGCCGCCGCGAGGTGGTCGAGCTGGTGGCCGGCTTCGACCTCGGCAGGGCCGAGTCGGTCGCCCGCGCCTTCACCGTGTACCTGCAGCTCGTCAACCTGGCCGAGGAGCGGCACCGGGTGCGGATCCTGCGCGAGCGCGGCCGTGGCTCCCGACCCGTCAAGGACTCGCTCGCCGCCGCGGTGGAGGCGGTCCGCGCCGAGGAGGGGGAGGCCGGGCTGGCCCGGCTGCTCGGCCGGCTCGAGGTCAACCCGGTGCTCACCGCCCACCCGACCGAGGCCAGGCGGCGGGCGGTGGTGGACGCCCTGCGGCGCGTCGGCGAGCAGGTCGACCGGCTCGACGACCCGCGCCTGTCGGCCTCGGAGGAAGCCGACGTGCGGCGCCGGCTGCTCGAGGAGATCAGCATCCTGTGGCGCACCGCCCAGCTCCGCAGCGAGCGGCCCGGCCCGCTCGACGAGGTGCGCTCGCTCATGTCGGTGTTCGACGAGTCGCTGTTCCGGCTGGTCCCGGCGGTGTACCGGGAGCTCGACCAGGCGATGGCCGGGACGGCCGCCGGCACCGGCCCGCCGGCGTTCGGCGCCTGGCTGCGCTGGGGGAGCTGGGTCGGCGGCGACCGCGACGGCAACCCGACGGTGACCGCCGAGGTGACCAGGGCCACCCTCGCCATCCACGCCGACCACCTGCTGCGCGGCCTGGAGGCGGCCACCCGGCGGATCGGCCGTTCGCTCACGGCCGCCGCCTCCTCCACGCCGCCGTCGTCGGCGCTGAGCGCCTCCCTGGCCGCGGACGCGGCCGATCTCCCCGCCGCGGTCGCCGCCATCCGCAAGCGCTCGCCCGGCGAGCCGCACCGGCAGAAGCTCCTGCTCGCCGCCGAGCGGCTGGCCGCGACCCGGGCGTTCCTGACCGGCGGCGGCCAGGACACGCCGGGCACGGCCGACGCCTACCCGGGCCCGGACGGGTTCCTCGCCGACCTCCGCCTGGTGCAGGCGTCCCTGGTGACGGCCGGCGCGCCGAGGCTCGCCTACGGGGAGCTGCAGCACCTCGTCTGGCAGGCGGAGACCTTCGGCTTCCACCTCGCCGCGCTCGAGGTGCGCCAGCACGCCTCGGTCCACGCGCGGGCCGTGCGCGAGCTGGCCGGCGACGGCGCCACCGACGCGGCGGCCATGGACCGGCTGGCGAGCGACGGCTGGCCCGCCGCGACCAGGGAGGCCGACTGCTCCGAGCAGACCCGCGAGGCGCTCGCGACGCTGCGGGCCATGGCCGCGCTGCAGGAGCGCCACGGCCCGGCGGCGTGCCGCCGCTACGTGGTCAGCTTCACCCGCGCGGCCGCCGACCTGGTGGCGGTGCGGGCGCTGGCCCGCCTGGCCGTGCCCGACGGCTCGCTCGCGCTCGACGTGGTGCCGCTGTTCGAGTCCCGCGCCGACCTGCAGGCGGCGACCAAGGTGCTCGACGAGTACCTGGCGCTGCCCTGGGTGGCGGCCGAGCTGGACCGGCGCGGGCGGCGCCTCGAGGTCATGCTCGGGTACTCGGACTCGGCCAAGGACGCGGGGTTCCTGGCGGCCAACCTGGCGCTGTACCGCGCCCAGGGCGCGCTGGCGGCGTGGGCCAGGGACAACGGCGTGGACCTGGTGCTGTTCCACGGGCGGGGCGGGGCGCTCGGCCGCGGCGGCGGCCCGGCGAACCGGGCCGTGCGCGGCCAGGCGCCGGGCTCGGTGGCCGGGCGCTTCAAGGTGACCGACCAGGGCGAGGTGATCTTCGCCCGCTACGGCAACCCCGCCATCGGCCTCCGCCACCTCGAGCAGGTGACCAGCGCGGTGCTGCTGGCCTCGACGCCGGGCGCCGAGGCGGCCCTGCGGCACGCCGAGCAACGATTCGCCGACCCGGCCGAGCGCATGGCGGCGGCGTCCGAGGAGGCCTACCGGGCGCTGGTCGCCCAACCCGGCTTCGCCGAGTTCTTCGGCCTCGTGACCCCGATCGACGAGATCAGCCGGCTGCCGCTCGGCTCCCGGCCGGCCAGGCGCGACGCCGCCGGGGCGGGCGCCCGCGACCTCACCGCGCTGCGCGCCATCCCCTGGGTGTTCGCCTGGGGCCAGACGCGCTGCAACCTGCCCGGCTGGTACGGCCTCGGCAGCGGCCTGGCGGCCGTGGCCGAGCGGCCCGACGGGCTGGAGCTGCTGCGCGCCATGCACGCCGACTGGCCGTTCTTCGCCTCGCTGCTGGAGAACGCGGAGATGAGCCTCGCCAAGGCCGACCCGATGATCGCCGAGCTGTACCTCGACCTCGGCGGGCGGCCGGACCTGAAGGCGATGGTCGCCGAGGAGTACCGCCGCACCAGGACGCTGGTCCTGGCCGTCGGCGGCGGCGCCCACCTGCTCGACCGGCGCCCGATCCTGCGCCGCGCGGTGGCGCTGCGCAACCCCTACGTGGACGCGCTCTCCTTCATCCAGGTCCGCGCCCTCGCCGCGCTGCGCGCAGGCTCCCCGGACGCCCGCCGCATGGCCGAGCTGGTCCTGCTCACCGCCGGCGGCGTCGCCGCCGGCCTGCAGAACACCGGCTGAGTTCACCGTCTTGACACTCCTTCGCCACGCCGTCATAGCTTGCGCATGAGGCCGATCCGGCTCGCCGCCAACCAGGTCCCGCGCTTCTACCGGGGCGGGACGGCGATCGCCGAGCTGCGCGGCATCCGGGAGCGTGGTGCGTACCTGCCCGAGGACTGGGTCGGCTCGACCACCGCCACCTTCGGATCCGACGGCGACGGCCTCACCCGGCTCGACGACGGGCGCACCCTGCGGGCGGCGGTCGAGGCCGACCCGGAGGGCTTCCTCGGCCCGCGCCACGCCGCCGCCTACGGCGCCAACCCGGCGCTGCTGGTCAAGCTGCTGGACGCCGGCGAGCGCCTGCCGGTCCACTGCCATCCTGGCCGCGACTTCGCCCGCCGCCACCTGGACTGCCCCTTCGGCAAGACCGAGGCGTGGGTGGTCGTCGGCACCCGCGGTGACGCGCCAAGGGTGCACCTCGGGTTCCGCGCCGACGTCGAGCCCGACCGGCTCGCCGGCCTGGTCGCCGAGCAGGCCTCGGGGCCGCTGCTGGCCAGCCTCAACGCGCTACCGGTTGCGGCGGGGGACACCGTGCTCGTGCCGGCCGGGGTGCCGCACGCCATCGGCGAGGGCGTGTTCCTGGTCGAGCTGCAGGAGCCGACCGACCTCTCGGTGCTGCTGGAATGGGACGGCTTCGCCGTCGACGGGCGCCGCGACGGCCATCTCGGGCTCGGCTTCGACCTCGCCCTGCAGTGCGTCGACCGCTCCGGGCGCGTCGCGGACGAGCTGGCGCGCCTGCGCGCCGGCCGCGGCCGGGTCCGGCCCGGGGTCGAGCGCCTCTTCCCCGACGAGGCCGACCCGTTCTTCCGGGCCGAGCGGATCCGGCCCGACCCCGTGGCAACGCTCGACCCGGCCTTCTCGATCCTGGTCGTCACCGCCGGGTCGGGGCGGCTCGAGACGGGAGCCGGCGTGCTCGGCCTGGAACGCGGCGACACCGTGCTGCTGCCGTTCGCGGCAGGGCGCGGCGAGGTCGGCGGCCGGCTCGAGGCGGTCCGCTGCCTGCCGCCGGAGCCGGAGGCCGCGCCGGGGACGGCGGTCGCGGCCGACTCCGAGCACGGCGGGCGGGAGCAGCCGTGAGCGCCGAGCTGCTGGTCGGCATCGACGTCGGCACGACCGCCTGCAAGGCGGCGGTGGTCCGCGCGGCCGACGGCGTCGAGGTCGCCCACGGCAGCGCCCTGACGCCGTGGACGCAGGTGCCGACCGGCGCCGAGCTGGTCCCGGAGGCGCTGTTCGACGCGGCCGTGGCGGCGACGGCGCAAGCCTGCGAGCGTGCCCCGGCCGGCCAGGTCGTCGGCGTCGGGGTCACCAGCATGGCCGAGACCGGCGTGCTGCTCGGCCGCGACGGCCGGCCGCTCGCTCCGGCGATCGCCTGGCACGACGCCCGCGGCGAGGCCGAGGCGGCCCGGCTCGCCGCCGACCTCGGCGCCGAGCGCTTCTCGGCCCACACCGGCCTGCCGGTGCGCCCGCTGTTCTCGATCGCCAAGTACGCCTGGCTGCGCGCCAACCACCCCGAGGTCCGCGGCGCGGTGCGCTGGCTCGGCGTGGCCGAGTGGGTGCTGCACCGCCTCGGCGGCGAGCAGATGGCCGAGTGGTCCCTCGCCTCGCGGACCGGCCTGCTGGACGTGGCGCGCCGCGCCTGGTGGGACGAGGCGTGCGCCTGGGCGGACGTGCCACACGGCCTGCTGCCGGACCTGGTGCAGGCGGGCAGCCCCGCCGGCCGCGCGGCCGGCGACCGCCTGCCGCGCCTGGCCGGTGCCGCCCTCACCGTCGCCGGCCACGACCATCTCAGCGCCTCGGTCGGCGCCGGCGCGACCCGGCCGGGCGACCTGTTCGACTCCTGCGGCACCGCCGAGGCGCTGATCAGGGCGGTGCCGCCCCCGGTCGCCCCGGCCGACGTCCAGCGGCTGGTCGCGGCCCACGTCACCGTCGGCTGGCACGTCCTGCCGGGCCAGCACGCCCTGCTCGGAGCGTCCAGGGCGGGCCTGGCGCTGCAGCGCTTCCTCGACCTGCTCGGCGTCGGCGAGCAAGGGCGGGCCGAGCTGGACCTGGCCGCCGCGACGGTCCCGCCCGGCTCCGACGGCCTGGCCGTGCGCGACGTGTTCGGCGAGCGGGCCGCCCTCGACGGCATCGGCGACCGCAGCGGGCCCGGGACGGTGTGGCGCGCGGCCCTCGAGGCGGTGGCGGAGCGCGCGGCCGAGCTGCGCGGCCACATCGAGGCGGTCGCCGGGCCGAGCGCCCGGCTGGTGCTCGCCGGCGGCTGGGCGCGCAGCCCCGCCGTCCGCTCGGTGAAGCTGGCCCGGCTCGGCCCGTTCGACCACCCGCCGGTCACCGAGGCGGGCGCCCGCGGCGCCGCCCTGCTCGGCGGCATCGCCGCCGGCCGCTTCGCCAGCATCCAGGAGCTGCCCGCCCCGGGCGCCGCCGTCGCCGGGACGAGAGAAGCGAGGTGGGCCGCTGGCGCGCGCCGGTTGGACTGAGGAGCGACGAAGGAGCCGCAGGCGACGAAGCTGGTTTGAGGAAGGCCAGCTGGTTGTAGCGAGGTGGGCCACCGGCGCGCGCCGGCTGGACCGAGGAGCGACGAAGGAGCCGCAGGCGACGAAGGAGCGACGAGGGAAGCCGGCGACCAAGCGCCGGTGGCCCACCGAAGCGTTTGAGTAAAGGAGCGGAGCGTGAGCGAGGCGCTGTTGGAGGCGCGCGGCATCGTCAAGCACTACGGCGTGGTCAGCGCCCTGGCGGGCGCGGACTTCGCGGTCCAGGCGGGCGAGGTCGCCGCGCTCGTCGGCGACAACGGCGCGGGCAAGAGCACCCTGGTCAAGATCCTCTCCGGGACCACCGAGCCGGACGCGGGCGAGATCTGGTTCGGGGGGCGCCTGGTCGCCATCCCGAACCCGGTCGCCGCGCGGGAGCTCGGCATCGAGACGGTCTACCAGGACCTCGCGCTCGCGCCCGAGCTGGACCCGGCCGCCAACCTGTTCCTCGGCCGCGAGCTGCTGCGCCCCGGGCTGCTCGGCAGGCTCGGGTTCCTCGACAAGGCGGCGATGCGCCGGCGCACCAACCAGGCCTTCGCCGACCTCGGCATCGGCCTGCAGGACAGCGGCGCGATGGTCGCCAACCTGTCCGGCGGGCAGCGCCAGAGCGTGGCGGTCAGCCGCGCCGCCACCTGGGTCGACAAGGTCGTGTTCATGGACGAGCCGACCGCGGCCCTCGGGGTGGTGCAGTCGGCCAGGGTGCGCGACCTCATCCGCAGGGTCCGCGACTCCGGCATCGCGGTCGTGCTCATCAGCCACAACCTCCCCGAGGTGTTCGAGCTCGCCGACCGCATCGAGGTGCTGCGGCTCGGCCGCCGGGTGGCCCGCTTCCGCGCCGCCGACACCACCATGGAGGGGGTCATCGCCGCCATGACCGGGGCGCTCGACGGCGGGGCGGCGGCGTGAGCGGGGCAGATCGCGAGAACCCGGGGGCGGAGCTGTTGGAGGAGACCGTCGAGCCGGAGGCGCCGGTCTCGACCAGCCTGCTGCGCCGCCGGCTCACCGAGACGACCACCTGGACGTTCCTGATCCTGCTCGGGATCGTCGGCGGCTTCGCCGCGCTGCGATTCGGGCAGTTCGCCACCGTCTTCAACTTCCGCAACATCGCGGTCGACGCCTCCGGGCTGATGATCCTCGCGGTCGGCATGACGTTCGTGATCATCACCGCCGGGATCGACCTCGCGGTCGGCTCGATGCTGGTGTTCTCCGGCGTGATCGCGGCCAAGGTGATGCTCGCCGTCGGCGGCGGGGGCTGGGGCGCGATCGCCGCGGGCGCGGTCGCCGGGCTGCTCGCCGGGCTCGCCTGGGGCGTCGTCAACGGCGTGCTGGTCACCAAGGCCAGGGTGCCGCCGCTGATCGTCACGCTCGGCACGCTCGGCATGGCGCTCGGCGCGGCGCTGCTGATCACCGGCGGGATCGACGTGCGCGGCATCCCGCTGCGGCTGACCACCACGATCGGCATCGGACGGCTCGCAGGCGTCCCGTACGTGGTGCTGATCGCGGCGGTGGTGACCGCGGTCGGCGCGGTGGTGCTCGGCGCGACCCGCTTCGGCCGCTACACCTACGCGATCGGGTCCAACGCCGAGGCGGCCAGGCGCGCCGGCATCGACGTCGACCGGCGGCGGGCACTCCACCGACAACCTGGCGGCGATCGCCGCCGTGGTGCTCGGCGGCACCAGCCTGTTCGGGGGGATCGGCACGGTGCTCGGCACGGTCGTCGGCGTGTTCATCCCCGCGGTGCTGCAGAACGGCTTCGTGATCCTCGGCGTGCAGCCCTTCTGGCAGCAGGTCGCCGTCGGGGCGGTGCTGATCGTGGCCGTGTACATCGATCAGCTCAAGCGCCGCGCGCAGGAGCGCGGCGAAAGGAGGTAGCAAGCATGGGTCGACGCTGGCTGGTGGGGCTCGCCGCGCTCGCGCTCGTGGCGGCGGCGTGCGGCGGCAACGAGAGCACGGGAGGAGGGGGCGGCGGCCAGAAGCAGTACAAGCTCACCCTGGTCCAGGGCGTCAAGGGCGACCAGTTCTACATCACCATGCAGTGCGGCGCGCAGGAGGCGGCACAGCGCCTCGGCGCCACCCTGGACGTGGCCGCGCCGGACGAGTTCGACGCCTCGCTGCAGACGCCGGTGCTCAACGCGGTGGTGGCCAAGAAGCCGGACGCGATCATGATCGCGCCGACCGACACCCAGGCGATGATCCCGCCGCTCACCCAGGCGAAGGCGGCCGGGATCAAGCTGGTGTTCGTCGACACCACCACCGAGAACGCCGAGCAGCTCGCCGAGTCGCAGATCGCCTCGGACAACGAGGAGGGCGGCCGCGAGGCGGCCAGGACTCTCGCGAAGCTGACCGGCGGCAAGGGCTCGGTGCTGGTGATCAACGTCAAGCCCGGCATCTCCACCACCGACGCCCGCGCCAAGGGCTTCGAGGAGGAGATCAAGAACACGCCCGGCCTGAAGTACATCGGGGTCGAGTACTCCAACGACAAGCCGGAGACCGCCGCGGCCAAGGCGACCGCCGCGCTGGCCGCCCACAGCGACCTGGTCGGCATCTTCGGCACCAACCTGTTCTCCGCCGAGGGCGCCGCCACCGGCGTCCGCAGCGCCGGGAAGACCAAGAACGTCAAGATCGTCGGCTTCGACGCCGGCCCCAAGCAGGTCGAGGACCTGCAGCAGGGGATCGTCCAGGCGCTGATCGCCCAGAAGCCGGCCGACATCGGCAAGGCCGGGGTGGAGCAGGCGGTCGCCGCCCTCAAGGGCGAGTCGGTCCAGAAGCAGATCGGCACCGGCTTCGTGGTGGTAACCAAGGACAACATGAACGACGCGGGGGTGAAGGAGTTCCTCTACAAGGACAAGTGCTGAGCCCGACCGGGCGGTGAGCTGGCTTGGAGGCGCGGGCGGCGGCGGTGGGCCGGGACGTCCTGTTCGTGGGACGCGAGCTCGAGCTCGGCGCGCTGGACGAGTGCCTGGAACGCGCGATCGTCGGAGCGGGCAGCCTGGTGATGGTTGCCGGTGAGGCCGGCATCGGCAAGACGCGCACGCTGCGCGAGTTCGCGGTGGCGGCGCGCGAGCGCGGCGCCGTCATCCTCTGGGGCTCGTCGTTCGAGGGCGACTGGCATCCACCGTACGGCCCCTGGGTCGAGGCGCTCGGCGACCTGATCCGGTCGCTCGACCCAGGGCGCCTGCGGCAGGCGCTGGGGCGGAGCGGGCCGGTGATGGCGCGCCTGGTCCCCGAGCTCGACGCGACGCTGGGCGAGTGCCCGCAGGTGGCGGCGCTCAGCCCGGGATCGTCTGCGCGACCCGCTGGCCGACACGGACACGTTCTTCTCCCAGGAGCTCCCCGCGGTCCGCGAGTGGTCGTTCGGACCGGACGACGCGGGTCGCGTCACCCAGCCTGCGCTCGCCGTCCTCGGGGGCAGGACCAACGAGGCCACCCCCACCTTCGACCAGCGCCACGAGCTGCTGCTGGCCTGGCTGCCGGACGTCGAGCCGTTCGTGCTGCCCGGGGCGACCCACCTGCTGCAGGTGCAGGACCCTCGCGGGATGGCGGAGGGCCTGGCCGCGTTCTTCTCGCGCCACCCGATCGGGACCGGGCCGCGAACCGTGCCCACCGCCGAGGCACGCTGAGCGGCCTACCTGAAGTTCTGCACGTAACCCGGCTGGCGGATCAGGTCGCTTGCTGCGGACATGCCCGCCGTCGTCTTACAGTCTGCCAATGGCGGACGAGGAACCCGCGCAGGCGCGCGGCGATGAGATGGTGCCAGGTAGTCACCTGCGTGCGAGAGATGACGATCGGGATCGCGTGGTCGAGCTGCTGCGGGTTGCCGCGGGTGATGGCCGGCTGACCCTGGAGGAGCTCGACGAGCGGGTGGGTGCTGCCTTGACGGCACGCACCTACGGCGAGCTGGCGGCGTTGGTTTCGGACCTGCCGGCCGCACCGGAATCGCCGGCGGGCGCGCCAGAGGCGAAGCCGAAGGACCTGGTGCGCATCGACTGCCACAGCGGCACTACGCGGCGTGACGGCCGGTGGATGGTGCCCCGGCGCATGGAGGTACGGGTCACGGGCGGCAGCGTGACGCTGGACTTCACCGAGGCGGTCACCTGGTGGCCGTCGCTGCAGCTCGACGTGGCGGTCCGTGCTGGGAGCCTGAGGCTGGTGACCAGGCCGGGCATCCTGGTGAGCACCGACGACCTGGCGGTCCGGAGCAGCAGCGTGAAGGTCCGCGCGCCATGGGGTCCCGGCGTGCCGGTCAGGTTCCGGATCGAGGTGGCCGGCACAGTCGCCAGCAGCAGTTTCAAGGCGCGCCCGCCACGCCGGACGTTGTGGCGGCGGCTGCGGCGGCGCCCTCTCCCCCCTGCCCTCCCGCCGGGCCGTACCTGACACAGCCCCGCGGGCGCCGTTGGCACGACCGAGCAGAAGTTGAACAACACTGTTTGACTTCTGTGGTGGCGAGGCCTAGCCTAACTCGTACATTACTGTTCGAGTTAGGAGTCGACCGTGAATCACACCGCACACGCGCCAAGCGGCGAGCGCGCTGCCGTCGCGCCGGACCCTCGGCGCTGGCGTGCCCTGGTCCTGCTGTGCCTCGCCGCGTTCATGACCATCCTCGACGTGACCGTGGTGAACGTGGCGCTGCCGTCGATCGGGGCCGACCTCTCGCTCGACCGCGCCGCGCTGACCTGGGTGGTCACCGCCTACACCCTCTGCTTCGGCGGGCTGATGCTGCTCGGCGGCCGGCTGGCCGACCTGCTGGGGCGGCGCCGCACGTTCCTGGCGGGGCTGGTGGTGTTCACCGCGGCGTCGCTCGGCGCCGGCCTCGCCGGCGAGGCGTCGGTGCTGCTCGCCGCGCGGGCGCTGCAAGGCGTGGGCGCGGCGCTGCTGTCGCCGTCCGCCCTGTCGATCATCACCACCACGTTTCACGGTGCCGAGCGGCATCGCGCGCTCGGGATCTGGGCGGGCATCGGCGGCGCCGGCGGCGCCGTCGGGGTCCTGCTCGGCGGGGTGCTCGTCTCCGGTCCCGGCTGGGAATGGGTGTTCTTCGTCAACGTGCCGGTCGGCCTGCTGGTGGCCGTGCTGGCTCCGGCGACGGTCGCGGCCTCGCCCAGGCAGGCGGGCACTGGCGTCGACCTGCCCGGAGCGCTGGCGATCACCGCCGCCAGCGGGCTGCTGATCTACGGGCTGGTCGAGGCCGGCGACGCGTGGGGCGCGGCGGGCACGCTGCTGCCGCTGGCCGCCGGGCTGGCCCTGCTCGGCGTGTTCGTCGCGGTGGAGCGGACAGTCGCGGCACCGCTGGTCGACCTGCGGCTGCTGGCGGAGCGGACGGTGGTCGCCGGCTACGGGGTGATGCTCGCCGCGTCCGCCCTGCTCGTCTCCGGGTTCTTCCTCTCCTCGCTGCTGCTGCAGCGGGTCATGGGCCTCGGTGCGCTGCGCACGGGGCTGGTCTTCCTGCCGGTCGCGGTCGCGATCGTCGCCGGCGCCCAGGCCGCCGCGCACCTGGTCGGGCGGCTCGGACGCCGGCCGGTGGCCGCCGCCGGGTTCGCGCTGGCGGCGGCGGGCATGGCGCT
>WNFU01001238.1_pt1 | contig 35844 bp, 36 predicted proteins | sample 5400121 | NCBI WGS metagenome assembly WNFU01 (sample SAMN13153360, study PRJNA577476) | soil metagenome | isolation source: 100 cm soil or saprolite under grassland replicate 1 | place: USA:California | collected 2016-06-15
TCGTGGGCCGGGACCTGGACCTGGACCTGGACTGGACTGGACTGGACTGGACTGGACCTGGATCTGGACCTGGATCTGGACTGGACTGGACCTGGATCTGGATCTGTCCCCCCCTTTCGCCCTGAGCGTAGCGCCGCCGCAGGCGGCGCGAAGTCGAAGGGCAGAGCGACGGATGTCTCACGTGCGCCCGAGCGCCTGCGGAGAGAGCCCCCTCACCCCAACCCCTCGCCCCCGATGGGGGAGAGGGAGCGCGTCGCAGCGTCCCGACGAAAGGGAGCGCGTTTCCGGCGGAAGCGGCTCGTGTCGGCCGCGACTCCCCTCATGCATCAGACCGGGTAGACGAGCTCCTCGAGCGGACGGCCGGCGGTCTCCGACCGCTTGAACACGGAGGTGAGATCCACCGCTCCGGGGCGGGCGCCGTGCGCGAGCGTGGCGAAGGTGCGCCCGAGCTCGGTGCGCGCGTGGGCGAGGGCGGTCGTGACGAGCGCGAGCCCCCAGGCGAGGTCGTCGTGCGACATCCGCGCGAGCGCGCGACGCGAGATCGCGTCCTCGAGCGTCGTGAACGCCGCCTGGACCTCGGAGAGGTCGAACCCCGCCTCGAACCGCTCCCGCGCGATGCGCGCCGCGTGGGCGAGGAGATCGTCGAGGTCGCGCGCGCCGACCGCGCGGGTCACGTGTCGGTAGAGCGACGCGACGCGGAGGCGGGTGGCCTCGCCGCCGTCGCGCTCGTAGTGGGCGAGCCGCGCGATCGTCGGCGTGGCCTCGTCGAGGATGGCCGGCTCGTCGTCGCGCAGCAGGTCTTCGATCTTCATGGATTCTCTTCTCCGTTCGCTTCAGGGCCCCTCGGCTCCCGAGCGTGCGGTACGTGTACCGCGAGATCATGGCATGAGGGAAATTCATTAATGCTATGCTCAGCATGACCAAAAGGAATGGAGGACCGAGTGGACGTCCAGGCGCTCCGCTACTTCGTCGAGGTCGCCCGCCAGCAGGGATTCACCCGCGCCGGCGAGGTGCTCCACGTCACCCAGCCCGCGATCAGCAAGATGGTCCGGGCGCTCGAAGAGGAGCTCGGGACGCCCCTGCTCCTGCGCGAGCGCCGGCGCGTGACGCTCACCGAGGCGGGCCGGATGGTGCTCGAGCGCGCGCAGGGGATCCTCGACGCGATGCGGATCCTCGAGGAGGAGGTGGTCGAGCTCGCGGACGTGCGGCGCGGGCGGCTCCGCATCGGGATGCCGCCGATCGTCGGGGTCGCGTTCTTCCCCGCGCTCCTCGGCGAGTTCCACACCGCCCACCCCGGCATCGTGCTCGAGCTGCGCGAGGAGGGCTCCCTCCACATCGAGGCGCTCGTCCTCGACCGGCAGCTCGACGTCGGCGCCGTGGTCCTCCCGACCGACGAGAAGGTCTTCGGCACGATGCCGTTCGTGCACGACGAGCTGCGCGCTGTGCTCCACCCCTCGCACCCGCTCGCGCACCGGCGCTCGCTCGCCCTCCGGGAGCTGGCGGAGACGCCGTTCGTCCTCTACCGCCCCGAGTTCGCGCTCCACGGTCACATCCTCGAGGCCTGCCGCCGGAGCGGCTTCACGCCCCATGTCTCGAGCGAGAGCTCGCACTGGGACTTCATCGTCGCGATGGTCGCCGCGAACATCGGCGTCGCGCTCCTGCCGCACACGATCTGCCGCCAGCTCGATCCCCTTCAGGTGAGGACGCTCCCGATGACCGACCCGGTCATCCCCTGGGACGTCGCGCTCATCTGGCGGCGGGACCGCCATCTCCCGCCGGCGACGCGGGCGTGGCTCGACCTCGCGCGCCGCCGCCTGGGCGCGGGGGCTCCGCGAGGGAGCGCCCGCGGCGCGCGGCGCAAGGCCTGAGGCCCGAGGGCGGCGCCGGGCGGTCGCCCGTGAAGCCGCTCGACCCCCGTGTGTTCCTTGCGGCGCGTGCGCATCGTAGCTTCGTCGGCGGCGGTGCGCCGCCCGGAGGGACGATCATGCGGAAGCTCATCAGGAAGGTCGCGATCCTCGCGGCGCTCGGGCTCGCCGCGCCGACCTGGGCGCAGACGGCGACGGGCGAGGCGAAGGACGCGCAGGACACGGCGACGGAGAAGAAGGCGGAGACCAAGCGGGCGGCCCGCAACAAGAAGCCGGGCGGGGAGACCGCGAAGGATCAGGCGAAGGACGCGCAGGACGCGACGACCGCCAAGACGGCGAAGGCGAAGAAGAAGGGCCGGAAGGCCGCGCGCAAGACGAAGAAGCCGGCCAGCGACACGACGAAGAAGACGGACGCGTCGAAGGACGCGACGCAGGGCGGCGATACCGGCGGCACGACGGCGCCGAAGTAGCCCTCGACGAGGCGAGCCGCTCGATCTCCAGGGGGGCGGGCGGCCCCTCGCGAGATGCCTCGAATATCGGCTCCAACCGTTGCGACCCGCGGCCGCGATCTCGACGACGAGGCCGCTCCCCCTCACCCCGACCCTCTCCCCCGCTCCGCTGCGCTCCGCGGGGGCGAGGGAGATCCGCGGCTCGCTCCCGAGCACGCGAGTCCTCCGCGGTGGCGAGGGAGATCCGCGGCTCGCTCCCGAGCACGCGAGTCCTCCGCGGGGGCGAGGGAGATCCGCGGCTCGCTCCCGAGCACGCGAGTCCTCCGCGGGGGCGAGGAGATCCCCATCCGGACGCTCCCTGACGGTGATCGTCGTCCTCCACGTCAGCGGTTCCCCTCTCCCCCCGCCCCGGCGGGGGGAGAGGGTCAGGGTGAGGGGGCGCCTGGGCCGGTGCCCAGCGCGCGCCGCGTCGCTAGGCTTCCCACGGGGACCTCGCGCGCCGGCGCGACCACGATTGCGCCACGCGCGAACGAGACTCGCAGTCCTGCTCCTCGCCGCGACGGCGTGCCGTCCGGCGCCTGCGGGCCCGCCCGTCCTCACCTGGTACGCGAACCCGGACAACGGCGGCCAGGCGCGTCTCGCGGTCCGGTGCGCGGCGGAGTCTGGCGGGCGCTACCGGATCCGGGTCGAGGACCTCCCGCGGGACGCGACCCAGCAGCGCGAGCAGCTCGTCCGCCGCCTCGCCGCGCGCGACTCGTCCATCGACCTCATGAGCCTCGACCTCCCCTTCGTCGCGGAGCTCGCGGCCGCGCGCTTCCTGCGGCCGTTCGGCGAGGACGAGACGGCGCCGCTCACCGCGGGCGTCCTGGCCGCACCGCTCGCGGCAGCGACGTGGAGCGGTCGGCTCGTCGCCGCGCCCTTCGTCGCGAACACGCAGCTCCTCTGGTACCGGCGCTCGGTCGCGCGCCGCGCCGGCCTCGAACCCGCGGCTGCCCCCGTCACGTGGGACGAGCTCGTCTCGGCTGCGGAGCGGACCGGCACGACCGTCGAGGTCCAGGCGGGGCGCTACGAGGGCTACCTCGTCTGGATCGCGGCGCTCGTCGCGTCGGCCGGTGGGGCGATCCTCGAGGCGCCGGAGAGGGGGAGGCGCGCGCGCCCCGCGCTCGCGTCCGCCCCAGGCGCCCGCGCGGCCGCGGTGATCCGCCGCCTCGCGCGCTCGCCCGCCGCGGACCCGGCCCTGTCGACGTCCGACGAGGAGTCGGCGCGGGCCGCGTTCCAGGGACCGCGCGGCGGGTTCATGGTGAACTGGGCATACGTGCAGCGCGCGGCGGCCGACGCCGTCGCCGCGGGCGCGCTCGACCGCGCCGTCCTCGACGACGTCGGGTGGGCGCGCTACCCGCGGGTCGACCCGGAGCGCGAGAGCCGCCCGCCGCTCGGCGGGATCGCGCTCGCCGTCGGCGCCTTCACCCGGCAGGGCGACCTCGCCGTCGAGGCGGTTCGCTGCCTCACGTCGCTTCCGCACCAGGTCGAGTACATGGCCGAGACGCTCAACCCCGCCGCGCGGGACGCGGCCTACGACGCACCCGAGGTCCGGCGCGTCTTCCCCATGGCCGACCTCGTGCGCCTCTCCCTGCGCGACGCCGCGCCGCGCCCGCCCACGCCGTTCTACGCGGACGTGAGCGCCGCGGTCGTGCGGGAGTTCCACCCGCCCGCGGACGTCGATCCGGAGCGGACGCCGGCGGCCGCCGCGCGGCTCGTCGAGGACGTGCTCGCCGACCGCGTGCTCCTCTGACGCGAATGGCGGCCCGGAGGGAGGCGAGCCGGCTCGGGCTCCTCCTCGCCGCGCCGGCGGTCGCGGTCATGCTCGGGGTGACCGCGTTCCCGATCCTGGACGCGGTCCGGCTGTCTCTCCTCTCCTACCGGCTCACGGATCCCTCCGGGCGCGCCTTCGTCGGGCTCCGGAACTACCGCGTCGTGCTCGCGGACCCGCTCTTCTGGAGCGACGTCGCGACCACCGTCGCGCTGACCGCCGCGTGCGTCGCGGTGGAGCTCGTGCTCGGCCTCGCCGTCGCGCTCGTCATGCACCGGGCCGCCACCGGGCGGCGCTGGATCCGCGCGGCCGTCCTCGTGCCGTACGGGATCGTGACGGTCGTGTCGGGGTTCTCCTGGCGGTACGCCTTCGCGCTCGACACCGGGTTCGTGAACGGCTGGCTGGGGCTCGGTTCGTTCGCCTGGTTCGGGCACCCGGCGTCCTCGTTCGCGGCGATCTGCGCGGCGGAGATCTGGAAGACGACGCCGTTCATGTCGCTCCTCCTCCTCGCCGGCCTCTCGCAGGTGCCGGAGGAGGTGCTCGAGGCGGCGCGCGTCGACGGCGCGGGGCCGTGGCGCCGGCTCGTCTCGGTGACCCTCCCGGCGATGGCGAACGCGGTGGGGGTGGCGGTCCTGTTCCGGACGCTCGACGCGTGGCGGATCTTCGACAGCGTCTTCGTCATGACGGGCGGCGCACAGCGGACCGAGACGGTGTCGTTCCTCGCGTACCGGCAGGTGATCGGGCGGACGGCGCTCGGCCTCGGCTCCGCCGTCTCGGTGCTCGTCTTCGTCTCGGCGCTCCTCGTCGCGCTCGCCGTCGCGTGGGCGCTGCGGCTCGACCTCGGCCGGGCGGGGGGCGGGCCGTGAGCCGCCGCGCCGACCTCGGCTGGACGATCGCCGGGGCGGCGGTGATCGGGTACAGCCTGCTCCCGGTCGCCTGGATCGTGGCGCTCTCGCTGAAGGGCGGCGACGACCTGCGCGCGGGCGCCTTCTGGCCGCGCTCGGCGACGCTCGAGAGCTACCGGGTCGTCCTCGCCTCGCCGCTGTTCACGCGCGCGCTCCGGAACTCGATCGGCATCTCGGCGATCGCGACCGCGCTCTCCATCGCGCTCGCCGCGCCCGCCGCGTGGGCCATCGCGCGGCTCGAGTTCCCCGGCCGGCGGCTCGTCCTGGCGACCGCGCTCGCGATCGCGGCGTTCCCGGTCGTCTCCATCGTCGGGCCCCTCTTCGACCTGTGGCGGACGGTCGGGCTCTACGACACCTGGGCCGGGCTCGTCCTGCCGGACCTCTCGTTCTCGCTCCCGCTCGCGATCTGGGTGCTCGCCGCGTTCTTCCGCGAGCTGCCGCGGGAGGTCGAGGAGGCGGCGGCCGTGGACGGCGCGAGCGGGTGGCGGACGTTCCGGGAGGTGACCCTTCCCCTCGCCGCGCCGGGCGTCTTCACCGCCGCGATCCTCACGTTCCTCGCCGCCTGGAACGACTTCGTGCTCGGCATCTCGCTCACCTCCACCGACCGCGCGCGCCCGGTGCCCGCCGCGCTCGCGTTCTTCGGGGGTGCGTCGGAGTTCCAGCACCCGGCGGCTGCGATCTCGGCGGCTGCGGTGATCGTCACGGTGCCGGTCATCGCGCTCGTGCTCGTCTTCCAGCGCCGGATCGTGGCGGGGCTCACCGCCGGGGCGGTGAAGGGCTGAGCCGCGCGCGAGGCGGCGGCCCGCTGGCCGTGCCGCCCGCCCGGTGCTACGAACGGCGCGGAGGCCGACACGGACATGCGACGGACGAAGAGCATCCTTCTCGCGGCAGCGATCGCCGCCGCCGCCGGCGCCGCGACCGGGGCCGGCTGCCGCGGCCGCAGCGCCGCGCCGGGAGAGCCGGTGAAGATCACGGTCACGCGGAACGGGTACGAGCCCTGGCGCGTGGAGGCGAGGGCGGGCGTGCCGCTCACGCTCGTCGTCACGCGGACGACCGACGAGACCTGCGCGACCGAGCTCGTGCTGCCCGAGTACGGGATCGAGCGGAAGCTCCCGCTCGGCGAGCCGGTGACGATCACCTTCACGCCGGCGCGGACCGGTTCGCTCCGCTACTCCTGCGCGATGAAGATGTTCCAGGGCGTCATCGAGGTGCGCTGACCCGGTCGCGGAGGGGCGCCCGCCCGCCGGCGAGGGGAGGGCCCGGGCGAGCGCGGCGCCGGGGGTCCCGCGTCGCTACCCACGATCCATGGGAAACGTCGCCTACGGTTCGCGGGAGGGGCGAGGAATCCTGACCGCGACGATCGTCGCCTCGGGGGTCGCGTTCCTCGACATGACGATCGTGAACGTGGCGCTCCCGTCCATCGGCCGCTCCCTCGGGGCCGGCCTCGCCGGGCTCCAGTGGACGGTGGACGCGTACCTCCTCACGCTCACCGCGTTCCTGTTGCCGGGGGGCGCGCTCGGCGATCGGGTGGGCCGGCGGCGGGTGTTCGTCGTCGGCCTCGTCTCGTTCGCCGTCGCCTCCGCGCTGTGCGGCCTCGCGCCCGGCCCGCGCGGCCTCGTCCTCGCGCGGGCGGTCCAGGGGCTCGCGGCCGCGCTCCTCGTCCCGGGATCGCTCGCGATCCTGCGCGCGTCCTTCCGGCCCGAGGACGCCGGCCGGGCGGTCGGCACCTGGGCGGGCCTCTCCGGCGTCGCGACGGCGGTCGGGCCGCTCGCAGGCGGCTGGCTGGCGGAGGCGGTCTCGTGGCGCGCGATCTTCTTCGTGAACGCGCCGCTCGCGGCCGTCGCGCTCCGCGCCGCGCTCCGCTCCGTTCCGGAGTCTCGCGATCCCGGGCGCGGCCGCGTGGACGTGCTCGGGGCGGCCCTCGCGGCGGCCGGCCTCGGCGGGATCGTCGTCGCCCTCATCGAGGGGGGCGCCCACGGCGGGACGGTCGTCTGGATTGCCGGTGGAGCGGGCGTCGCCGCGCTCGCCGCGTTCCTCCTCGTCGAGGCGCGCCGGACCGATCCGATGCTCCCGCTGTCGCTATTCGGCGCGCGGACGTTCTCGGCGGTGAACGCGGTGACGCTCGCCGTCTACTTCGCGCTCGGCGGCGCCCTCTTCCTCGCCGTGCTCCAGCTCCAGGTCGGCGCCGGCTGGTCGCCGCTCGCGGCGGGCGCGGCGCTCACTCCGGTCACCCTGCTCGTGCTCGTACTCTCGCCCCCGGCGGGGCGGCTCTGCGCGCGCTCCGGGCCGCGGCGCCTGCTCGTCGCGGGGCCGCTCGTCTGCGCGGTGGGCCTCGCGCTCCTCGGGCGGGTGGGCGCGGGGGCCGGGTACGCGCGGGACGTGCTGCCCGGAGTCGCGGCGCTCGGGGTGGGGCTCGGGCTCACGGTCGCGCCGCTCACGACGGCGGTGCTCGTGGCCGCGCCGGCGGAGCGGGCCGGGATCGCCTCGGCGGTGAACAACGCGGTGGCGCGGCTCGCGGGGCTCCTCGCGGTCGCAGCGCTGCCGCTCGCCGGCGGCATCTCCGCGGCGCAGCTCGCGCAGGGGACACTCGGCGCCGGATACCGGCGCGCCATGCTCCTCGCCGCGGCGGTCGCGGCGCTCGGCGGAGCCGTCGCGGCCGCGACGCTCGGGGCTACGGACGCGCCTCGCCGGCGTGCGCTCGGCGCTCCGGCCGGAGCCCCGCCGGCACCACGGCCCGCTCCACGAGGTCGAACGCCGCCTCCACCGCGAGCGCCAGGACCGCCGCCGGGATCGCACCCTCGAGGATGAGCGGGACCGAGGCGAGCCGGACGCCGGTGAGGATCGGCTGGCCGTAGCCGCCGGCCCCGACGAGCGCCCCGAGCGTCGCGGTCCCGACGGTGATGACGGCGGAGGTCTTCACGCCCGCGAGGATCGCGGGCGCCGCGAGCGGCAGCTCGATCGTCCGGAGCCGCGCGCCCGGCGAGATGCCGAGGGCGAGGGCGGACTCGCGCAGCTCGGGCGCGATGCCGGTGAGCCCTTCGTGCGTGTTCCGGACGATCGGGAGGAGCCCGTACAGGAACAGCGCCGCGACGGCGGGGCCCCCGCCGATGCCGAGGAGCGGGATCATGAACACGAGCAGCGCGAGCGAAGGGATGGTCTGCACGACCCCCACGGCGGCGAGGACGATCCGTCCCACGCGGGGGCGGCGCGCCGCGACGACGCCGAGCGGCACCGCGACGGCGATGGCGGCGAGGAGCGCGGCCGCCACGAGCGCGAGGTGCTCTCGCGTCCGGTGGAGGATGCGGGAGGGGGCGCTCTCGACGGAGAACCGGGGCGCGATCCCGAGGGCGTCCCGCAGGAGCTCTGCGGCGACCTCCTCGGCGGGCCGGCGGTCGAGCTGGACGCGCGCGTTGAGCGCGATCATCTCGGCGGCGGAGAGGCGCCCCTCGAGCCGGCGCAGCGCGGCGAGCGCCGCGGGGGCGCGGCGCGCGAGGTCCTCGCGGTAGACGAGGACGGCGCGGTAGTCCGGGAAGACGCGGCGGTCGTCCTCGAGGAGGACGAGGTCGAGCCGCGCGATCTGCGGGTCGGTCGTGTACACGTCGGTGGCGTCGATCTCTCCGGCGGCGAGGGCCCTGTAGGCGAGGTCGTGCTCGAGGCCGCGGACCGAGCGCGGGCGCAGGCCGTAGCCGGCGCGCAGCGCGGGCCACCCGTCGGCGCGGTCGAGGAACTCGTTCGTGAGCCCGAGCCGGAGCTCCGGGTGCGCCGCCAGGTCGGAGAGGCGCGCGAGGCCGAGCCGCGCCGCCACGTCACGCCGGACCCCGACGGCATAGCGATCCTCGAACCCGAGCGAGCGCGTGATCGCGACGCCCTGGGCCGCGAGCGCGTCGCGCAGCGCGCCCTCGTCGAGCGGCGCGCGCGCGGCGAGGACCTCGCGCGCGAGCGTGCCGGTGTAGTCCGGGTAGAGGTCCACGTCGCCACGCCGCAACGCCTCCCACAGCACGCGCGTGCCGCCGAGCGCGGAGCGGTGGACCGCCGGTGTCCCCGCGGACGCGATGAGCTGCGTCGCGAGCTCGCCCAGGATCACCGACTCGGTGAACGCCTTCGAGCCGACGCGCAGCGGCGGCTCGGGTGCGGCGGCGGTCGCGGCGAGCAGGGCCGCGAGGGCGGGGCCGAGGGTCACGCGCCCGGCTCCCGGGGGAGGACCAGGCGGCGCTGCGCGCCGACGAAGCGCGCGACGAACGGCTCGGCAGGGGCCCGGGCGAGGTCGTCCAGCGAGCCCTCCTGCACGACGTGACCCTCGCGCAGCAGGACGAGGCGCGACGAGAAGAACGCCGCCTCGGCGAGGTCGTGCGTGACGAACACGACCGTCTTGCCGAGATCGTCGAACGCGCGGCGGAGGTCCTCCTGGAGGTCCGCGCGGGTGAGCGGATCGAGGGCGCCGAGCGGCTCGTCGAGGAGGAGAACCTCGGGGTCGAGGAAGAGCGCGCGCACGAGCGAGACGCGCTGCGCCTGCCCTCCGGAGAGCGCGCGCGGGAAGCGCGAGAGCGCGCCGATGGGGAGCCGCGCGAGCGCGGCGAGCTCCGCGAGCCGGCGGGTGATGCGCGCCCGCTCCCAGCCGAGGTGGCGCGCGACGAGCGTCGCGTTGTCCGCGCCGGTGAGGTGGGGGAAGAGCCCGCCGCCCTGCACCACGTAGCCGACGCGCCGCCGGAACGCGGGATCGTCGCCGCGCACGGGCTCGCCGGCGAAGCGGACCTCGCCCGCGTCGGGGAGGACGAGCCCGAGCAGCAGCCGGAGGAGGGTGGACTTTCCCGAGCCGCTCTCGCCGAGGAGCGCCACCGTCTCGCCGCGCCGCACGGCGAGGGTGACGGGGCCGACGACGGCGCCGCCGGGGTGGCGCTTCGTCGTGCCGAGCAGCTCGATGAGGGCCGAGGACAACCGACGTTGGAGTGGCGGCGCGCGCCGGCACGCACAACTCCCACGGGGGGACACACGACGTCTTCGCGGGGCCGGAACGCGGTAGGGTGGCGTCGAACGGGGCCGCCGCGGTGGCCCGGGCCCGACCGGGCACTCACGACTGGACCGAGGAGGACGCGTGGCGAGCGAAGAGGAACTGAAGGCGGAGCTCGAGAAGCTCAAGGCGGAGAATGCGGCCCTGAAGTCGCGCGGCAGCAAGGGCGTGTCGCTGAAGGTGAGCGAGAAGGGCGGGGTCTCGGTGTACGGCCTCGGCCGCTTCCCCGTGACGCTCTACCTGGAGCAGTGGCTGAAGCTCCTCGACATGGCCGAGGACATCCGGGGCTTCATCAAGGAGAACGAGGGCCGGCTGAAGAAGAAGGAGTGACGGCGCCCGCCTCGGCGGGCGCCGCCGAACGCCCGCCGCGGCAGGCGGTTCGAGTACCCGCTCGCAGCGGCGGACCTCCGTGGATCTCCCTCGCCGCCGCGAAGCGGTGGAAACGTCGGGTGAGGGGGCAGCGGGGCGCTTCTCCCGCAGCCCGCTACGTGGGCAGGCGACGGCGCAGGGCTCCTTCTCCGGCGACGACTCGGAGCGCGACGAGGTCCTCGGTGCACGCGTTGCCGGTGAAGCCCGCCGAGTACTTCGCGGCGCCGGTCGCGGGCCTAACGGCCTGCCAGCGCGCCGGCGCTCGTGCTTCAGCGGCCGAGCTTCAGGAACGTGAGCGTGTCCCGGATGATGCCGATGACGACCCAGACGAACACGGCTCCGAGCAGGAATACCGCGAAGACGAGGAGCGAGAGGTACCGCGCGGGGAGCCCGAAGTAGATCGCGAGCGGCGAGAAGAGGTAGCCCACGAAGAACAGCGCGACGAGCATCGTGAGCGCGCTCCACTTCGCGCCCACCTCGCCGCCGACGATCGCCTGGCGGAGCCGGATCGCCTGGAACACGTTCAGCCCCATGACCGCGATCGCGCCCGCGGCCAGCACGTAAGCCAACAGATCCATGGATTCCCCCCGGGGGTGCTCGGCTAGTCGCCGAGGATCTCCCGCATCCTGCGGCCGATCTCGTCGGCCTTCTTCCTGCTGATGAACATCCTCGTGAGCTTCTCCACCTCTTCCGCGGCGCGGACGAGGTCCCTCGGCTTCGGCCCGGTCTTGGCGAGGATGTCGAGCGCCTGGCCCGCGTGTCCGCCCAGCTCCGCGGCGACGATCTCGCGAAGCCTTTCGAGCGGCGCCGGTTCCGCGGCGGGCGCGCTCGGGCCGGTCGGCTCGCCGCTCGGAGCGCCCGCGACCCGGAGGCGCCGCACGACCTGGGTGAGCGACATCGAGAGGAGCTGCGGGTTCGCCTGCACCGTCGAGAGGACGAGCAGCCACGAGCGGTCCACCGTCCGGACGAGCACGAGCCCGTCCGCGTACCGCAGCTCGAGCGCGCCGTTCTCGCCGGCCATCCACTCCTGGTAGTAGCCGTCGCTGCACAGTCCGCGCGCGAGCGCGCGCAGGCCGGCCGGCTCGAACACCGGTGGGAAGGCCGAGGCGACGACGTCCCCGTGCTCGTCGAACAGGAGGCTCCCGACGACGCCGGGAACGGCCGCGAGCTGCTGCAGCGCGGAATCGTGGTGAGCGGCCGCGATCATGGCTTCCTCGGCGCGGGCCGGGAGAGGAGCGCGCGCAGCTGCGCGATGACGGGATCGATCGCGACGTCGGGCGCGAGGGCGACGCAGAGGTACTGGGCCTGCGAGTGCAGCAGCACGAACGGCTCGCGGCCGCCCGTGGCCGCCACGCCGAGGTCGTGGAGCCCGAACGCCTCCGCCACGGCCGCCGCGTGCGTCATCGCGAGGTAGAGCCCGTTCGCGGCGAGCGTCTCGAGCGCGGCACCGGACTCGCCCATGGGGCGGCCGTCCTTGCCGAACCTCACGACCTGCGTGACGCCGCGGATGGCGCGGATCTGATCGAAGAGCGGGGCGCGTGCGGGCGCCGGCGGTGCGGAGGCGGGGAGGGGAGGCGGCGGCCGCGCCGCGGCGGTCCCGGGCGTCGGGGCGGATGGCGCGGGCGTGTCGCGGCGCTCCTCGTCGAGGTGGCGGTGCGCCTCGAGCAGGAGGTGAGCCATGCTCTTCTCGATCGTGCGGTGCAGCGTCGTCGTGTTCGGGTGGAGGTCGAACGATCCCTCCGGCCACGCGAGAATCCGCCGGACCGCGCGTTCGCCGGCGAGGCCGTCCGCCTCAGCGTGCACGATCCCGCCCTCGACGAAGTAGAGGTGGCCGGAGTTCCCCTGCGAGCTGATCGTGACGAGCCCCGAGAAGCCGTTCATCGACCAGACCTGCAGCAGGTCGACGAGCGGCAGGTTCTCGATCGCGCCCTGAAATCCGGAGCGGGTCGAGGTCGAAGGGCCTTTTATGTCGTCGTGCCTCACGTCGGTGCCGGTGCGCCAGTATCGCTCGCGCTCGTCGCCTCGCTCCAACTTCCAGTCGATTCGATAGCGCGCGATTCGGACGAAGCCGGAGATCCCCTGGGCGAGTGATCGCACAAAGGAACCGCGTCGGGGAACCCCGTGTTCACGGGAGGTGCGTCATTACGGCGCAGGGCGAGCACGCCCCTTCGAGGGGTCGAGCGGGCTGAACGGGCGCTTCCGGCTGCGCCGTGCTGGCACGCACCGCGTGCACTGCGGCGCTGTGTCGCGCCCGTCGCGCCGAGCCGCGCGCGAGCCGGTGCGTGGCGCCGCCGCCGTCGGGAGTCCGGCGCCTCGGAAGATCGTGCCGGGCGGCGCCTCGCGCGCGGGCGGCCCGCCGGGGTATTCTCGCGAGGGATCGGGGGAGAGCGAGCGGTGGAGCGAGCGCCCGCGCGGAAGTGCGCGCGCTCGGTCCGGCGCCTGGAGCTGCGATGGAATTCTCGTGCGACCGCTGTCAACGGCGGTTCTCCACGAGCGACGAGCCGACGCCGGGCTGCGCGTACCGGATCCGCTGCGACTGCGGCAACCTGATCTCGCTCGCGCTGCCGCTCCCGCCGGAGCCGCGCGTCGAGCCGGAGCCGCCCGCGCCGGAGCCGCGCGCACGGCCTGAGCCCCCCGCGCCGGAGCCTCGTGCCGAGCCGGAGCGCCCCGCGTCCGCGCGCGAGCTGCGCGCAGACCCGGAGCGGCCCGCGCCCGACCCGCGGGTCGAGCCGGATCCGTTCGCCCAGTCCGCCGGGTCACACGACCGGGCGCCGACGCTTCGGCTCCCCCTCGCGAAGCGCGATCCACTCGCTCGCGCCGACGAGTCGACCGAGTTCCGTATCACCGGGGAGGTCTCGTTCGACGACGTCCTGCGGCGCACGCGCTGGCGGGGATTCCTCGCCGGCTGCGCCGCGGGTGCGCTCGCCGCAGCGCTCGTCGCGGCGGTGCTCGCCCTCTCGGGACCGCGCGCGACGCCGTCCGGGCCCGCGACCGTCTCGCACCCGCCTCCGGCGGCGGCCCTCGCCGACGCACCGGCGCGAGATTCGGGAGCGGGCGCGGCCCCGCCGACCGCCGCCGTCTCGCCTCGGGCGGCCGCGCCCGGCCCGGTCGGCCCCATCGCTGCGCCGCGTCGCGCCGCGGGGACGGGCCCGAAGGCGAAAGAGGACGGCGCAGGGGCGCCCGACCGGACCGCGGCGCCGGCCGTCGGGCTCTCGCTTCGCGAGGACGCGGCGCGTGCCGCCGGCGAACCAGCGGCCGCTCCCGATCCGACGCCTGGTTCGGCCCCACCCGGGCCGCCCTCCGCCGCGCCGACGCCCGCCGCGGCAGAGGAAGCGCACGTCGCTCTGGCGCCGGCCGCCGACGGGGTCCCCACGCCGCGCGCGCTCGACGAGCGCGCGGTCGCCGCCGCGCTGCGCGATCGCCAAGGCGCGCTCGAGGGGTGCGCCGCCGCGACGCTCGCCGAGGCGGAGGTGGCGCGTGGCCTCGCGCTCCGGCTCGTCTTCGTCGTGGAGCCGACCGGCCGCGTCTCCGCCGCGCGGATCGACGATCCGGAGATCGACCAGGCGCCGCTCGGGGTCTGCATCGCCCGGCTCGCGCGCGCGATGTCGTTCGCGCCGTTCGACGGCGAACGGGTCGAGGTCGCGCTGCGCGTGCGCGTCGGCGCCCGGTGATCCGCCGCGGCGCGGCGGCGCGATCCCTTTGGTTGCGCTCGCCGTGCGGGTCTGGCACGAAGACGGGATGGATCCCACTCCCGGCGAAGACGTCGTGACGTACGACGGCGCGACCACGATCGGCTTCCAGCTCCTACCGGACGTGACCCCGCTGTACGAGCGGCTCGGGTTCCGCTTCGGCGCCATCGGCGATCGCGGCACGAACCGGGGGCTCGAGGCGGCGCGCGCAGGCCAGGTCGACGTGGCGGGGGTCCTGCGCGAGCTCTCGGCGCAAGAGAAGGCCGAGCTGCGCTGCGTGCTCGTCGGCCACGACGCGCTCGGCGTGTTCGTGAGCGAGCGGAACCCCGTGCGTGGCCTCTCGCGCGCGGAGCTGAAGGGTCTCTTCACCGGACGCATCCGGACCTGGAAGGCGGTGGGCGGCGACGGGCCGGTGCTCCCCGTCACGGAGATCAAGACGGGCGGCCGCGGCACGGTCATCGAGCTGCGGCGGCTCGCGCTCGGCGGGGAGGAGTACGGTCCGACGAAGGAGTACGAGGACGCGCCCGACTGCCTGCGCCACGTCGCCTCGGACCCGAGCGCCGTGACGGCGGCTTCGATGTCGATGGCGATCCCAGGCGTGCGGGCGATCGCGATCGACGGTGCGGACCCGACGGCCGAGAACGTGCGCGCCGGTGTGTACCCGCTCGGCCGACCGATGTACCTCGTCGCGCGCGCGCCCGCTCCCGCGCGCGTCGAGGCCCTCTTCGCGCTCATGCTCTCCCGGGAAGGACAGGCGGTCGTCGGCCGGAAGTTCACGCCTGCCGTGTGAGACCTGCGCGCACCGGCGCGCATGCCGCGCCGGCTTTCGTTGAACCATTCGTCCGTTCCGCGGTAGCTTCCCATGCACGATGAGTAGAGGCGCCGCCGCGACGTCGGCGCCCCCGCGTAGCACGGAGGCCCCCGATGGCGAAGAGCGGACGGCACTTCCTCCAGATCCCAGGGCCCACGAACGTGCCGGACCGGATCCTCCGGGCGATCGCGCAGCCGACGATCGATCACCGCGGTCCCGACTTCGCGAAGCTCGGTAAGGAGGTGCTCGAGGGGCTGCGCCCGATCTTCAAGACGTCGGGCCCGGTCGTGATGTACCCGGGCTCCGGCACCGGCGCGTGGGAAGCGGCGCTCGTGAACACGCTCTCGCCGGGCGACAAGGTGCTCATGTTCGAGACCGGCCAGTTCGCGACCCTCTGGAAGGAGGTGGCGCTCCGGTTCGGCCTCGTCGTGGACTTCGTCCCCGGCGACTGGCGCAGCGGCGTCGACCCGAAGGTCGTGGAGGCGAAGCTCGCGGACGACAAGGGCCACGCCATCAAGGCCGTCGCGGTCGTCCACAACGAGACCTCCACCGCCGTCGCGAGCCGCGTCGCCGAGATCCGGAAGGCGATCGACGCCGCGCGGCACCCCGCGCTCTTCATGGTGGACACCGTCTCGTCGCTCGCGTGCATCGACTACCGCCACGACGAATGGGGCGTGGACGTGTCGCTGAGCGCCTCGCAGAAGGGGCTCATGCTGCCGCCCGGCCTCTCCTTCAACGCGCTGAGCGAGAAGGCGATCGCCGCGACGAAGACCGCGCGCCTGCCGCGCTCGTACTGGGACTGGCAGCAGATGCTGCGCGACAACGCGGGCGGGTTCTTCACCTACACCCCCTCGACGAACCTCCTCTACGGGCTCCGCGAGGCGCTCGCGATGCTGAACGAGGAGGGGCTCGACGCGGTGTTCGCGCGGCACGCCCGCCACGGCGCGGCGGCGCGGGCGGCCGTGAGCGGCTGGGGCCTCGAGCTCGTCGCGACGGACCCGCGGGAGTACAGCGCCTGCGTGACCGCGGTCGTGATGCCGTCCGGTCACGACGCGGACGCGCTCCGCAAGCTCGTCCTCGACCGCTTCGACATGTCGCTCGGGACCGGCCTCGGGAAGCTCAAGGGGAAGATCTTCCGCATCGGCCACCTCGGCGACTTCAACGATCTCATGCTCGCGGGGACGCTGGCGGGCGTGGAGATGGGGCTCGCCCTGGCCCGCGTGCCGTTCCGCAAGGGCGGCGTCGCCGCCGCGCTCGATCGCCTCGCAGCCGCGTAGCCAACCGAGGAGGGTGAACCCGTGTCCGTTCCCGTGATCTCGCTGATCGCGCTGCTGGTCGCGATCGTCGTCTCCGTCTTCTTCAGCTCGCTCAACATCGGCGCGCTCGCAGTCGGTCTCGCGCTCGTCGTCGGTTACTTGGGCGGCATCAAGGTCGATCAGATCGTGAAGGGGTTCCCCACGAGCCTCTTCATCCTGCTCGCCGGGACCACGTACCTGTTCTCGATCGCGAACACGAACGGCACGCTCGAGAAGGTGTCGAGCTACGCGGTCCGGGCGGTGCGCGGTCGGGCGGCGCTCCTCCCGATCGTCCTGTTCGTGCTCGCGTTCGGGCTCTCGGCGATGGGCCCCGGCCAGATCACGACATCCGCGCTGCTCTCCGGGCCCGCGATGCTGCTCGCCGAGCAGGTCGGGATCGCGCCCCTCCTCATGGCGCTCGTCGTCGGGAACGGCGCCCAGGCCGGCGCCATGTCGCCCATCGCGCCCCCCGGCATCATCTCCGCGAACCTCCTCGCCAAGATGGGCCTCACGGGCGTGAGCGGATACCTCTGGCTCAACATGTTCATCGTCCACGCGGCGGTGACGGTCCTCGCGTACTTCCTCTTCGGCGGGCTCGCGCTGTGGCGCGCCGGAAAGACCGCGAGCGCGGCGGCGGTGCTGTCGGCACCCGTCGCGCCTCCGACCCGCAGCCAGCTCGCGACCCTCGTCGGCATCTTCGCGCTCATCGTCGCGGTCGTGGCGTTCAAGGTGGACCTCGGCCTCGGCGCCTTCCTCGTCGGCGCGCTCCTGTCGCTCTTCAAGGCGGTCGACGAGCCGAAGGCGATCAAGGCGATGCCGTGGGGCACCATCCTGATGGTGACCGGCGTCACCGTGCTCGTGAACCTCATGAGCACCGTCGGCGGGATGGACCTGTTCGCGAAGCTCATCGCGAAGATGTCCACCGCGAGCACGGTCACGCTCGTGGCCGGCTTCTGGTCCGGGCTCGTCTCAGCCTACGCGAGCACGACCGGCGTCATCCTGCCGGCGTTTCTGCCGATGGCCCAGCCGCTCCTCAAGGAGGTCGGCGGGACGAACCTCCTCGCGCTCGTGTCGTCGATCATCGTCTGCGGGTTCATCGTGGACCTGAGCCCGCTCTCGACGACGGGCGCGGTGTTCGTCTCGAACGCCGGCCCGAAGGCGGACAAGAACAAGCTGTTCCGGAACATGCTGATCTGGGGGCTGTCGATGTCTGTCGTGGGCGCGGTGACGAGTTGGATCGCGTTCACGCTGCTCGGGCTTCCCTGAGGACCCGAGCCCTTCGCCCCCTCACCCCGACCGGCCCCCCACCCGGGCCGGCACTACCATTCTCTCGTGGCCGATCAAGGCGATGTTCACGAGGCGCAGGAGGCGGCGCGGGCGACCGCGAGGGCGCTGCGGGTCGAGGCGGCGATCGCTCGCATCCAGGCGGAGGCGGCGGGCGAGCGGGCTCGCGCCATGCGCGCCGTCGCCGAGGCGCAGCGTGGCGAGGCCGCGGCGATTCCGGACGCGCTCGCCGCCTCGTTTAGAAGGCGTCACGCCGAGCTCTCGGAGGCCCACGCGCGCCTCGAGGATCGGGAGGCGGCGACCCTCGAGGCGGAAGCGCGACGCGCCGACGCCGAGGCGGCGAACGCCGACGCGCGCGCAGCCGGGCTCTCCACGTCCCGCGACATGGACGAGGAGGGTCTCGCGCCCGGAACGTCGTGAGCCCCTCCGGGGCCAGCCCATCGGAGAAGGTTGTCCTTTACTTCTACTTCTACCTTGGTCCCCTGCGGCAAAAGGGGAAGAATGCTCCCCAGTGATGGGGTCGGTGGGATGAGTCTCTCGAAGGGCGACACCAGCAACGCCGGGCCTCGCGAGGCGGGGGAGGAGCGATCGCACGTCCCCGAGGACGGCCCCCCGTCTGGCGCCACGGCGGGGGAGCGCGCGCCGCTCATCGCGATCGGGGCGAGCGCGGGCGGGCTCGAAGCCCTGAAGCGGCTTCTCGGGGCCCTACAGGAGGACGCGAACCTCTCCATCGTCGTCGTCCAGCACCTCTCGCCGACCCACGACAGCCTGCTCACCTCGGCGCTCCATGCGGCGACGCCCCTCGGGGTCGTCGAGGTGCGGGACGGGATGCGGCTCGCCGCGGGCCAGGTGCACGTCATCCCCCCGAACGCGGCGCTGGTCCTCGAGGGCGACCACCTCCGCCTGCATGCCCGCGACGAGGCCGCGCGGCCGCCGATGCCGATCGACACGTTCATGCGGTCGGTCGCCGCGCAGCGTGGCGCGGGCGCCGTCGGCATCGTGCTGTCGGGGACGGGCTCGGACGGCACGCTGGGGTTGACGGCGATCCGGGCGGCGGGCGGCAGGACGTACGCGCAGGAGCCTTCGACCGCGGTGCACGACGGGATGCCGCGGAGCGCGATCGCGGCGGACGCCGTGGACCTCATCCTGCCGCCGGAGGCGATCGCCGCGGACGTCGTCGCGCTCGCACGCGGCGCCCCGGCGCCGTCGGACGGGGAGCGGGCGCACGAGCCCGAGGCGGACGACGCGTTCCGACAGATCCTCCACCTGCTCAAGGTGCGGACCGCGGTCGACGTGTCGCACTACAAGCCGAGCACCCTGCGGCGCCGGATCGCGCGCCGCATGACGCTCGCCCACGTCGCGGCCGAGCCCGAGTACCTGCGCCGCCTCCGGGATGAACCTCAGGAGCTGAACGCGCTGCACGACGACCTCTTCATCCACGTGACGAGCTTCTTCCGCGATCCCGAGGTCTTCACCGCGCTCGAGGAGCACGTCTTCCCGGCAATGCTCGCCGGACGCGGGAAGGAAGCGCCCATCCGGCTCTGGGTCCCCGGTTGCTCCACTGGTGAAGAGACCTACTCGCTCGCCATCGCCGCGCGCGAGTTCCTCGAGCGCAACGGGAGCGACGTCCCGATCCAGGTCTTCGGGACCGACATCAGCGAGCGCGCGATCCGGGTGGCGCGCGCCGGCGAGTTCCCCGCCGGGATCGCGGAGCAGGTCTCGCAGGAGCGGCTCGCGCGCTTCTTCGAGCAGAACGCGAAGGGATACCGGATCGTGCGGCCCCTCCGCGAGGCGTGCGTCTTCGTGCGGCACGATCTCACGGCCGACCCTCCGTTCTCGCGCATCGACCTCCTGTCCTGCCGGAACGTGCTCATCTACTTCGACGCGGTGCTGCAGAAGCAGGTGATGCCGCTCTTCCATTACGCCCTGAACGAGCCCGGGTTCCTGCTCCTCGGCCGAACGGAGTCGCTGGCCGGGTTCGGCGAGTACTTCTCGCTCGTCGACCAGGGGCACAAGATCTATGCGCGTCGCGCCGGCGCGGGCCGGGTCCGCGCGGCGACGCCCCGGATGGCGGGGATCGAGCGCGGGGTGACGGCCGGCGTCGGTTCGCTGCCGCGCGCCGTCCAAGACCTCCACCGAGGGCTCGACGTCCTCCTCCTGGCCCGGTACGTGCCCGCCGCGGTGCTCGTGAACGACGCGCTCGACATCGTCCAGGTGCGGGGGAAGACCGGCCCGTACCTCGAGCCAGCCCCCGGGATCGCGAGCCTGAGCCTGCTCAAAATGGCGCGCAACGGGCTCGGAGCGGACCTCACGCAGCTCGTGCATCGCGCGCGCACGGAGAACGCGCCGGTCCGGAAGGACGGGGTCCGGGTCCACGGCGACGGCGGCGTCACCTGGGTCGATCTCGAGGTCGCGCCCGTGGACGGGGTGGCTTCCGCCGGGCGCCACTTCGTCGTGGTGTTCCGCGAGCGCGGACCTCCGCCCGAGCCGGCGCGCGCCACCACGACCGGCACCGCGACCGCGACCGATGCGGCAGGGATCGCGGAGCTGCGGCAGGAGCTCTCCGCGAGCAAGCTCTACGTCACCACCGTCATGGAGCAGTACGCGGTCGGGAACCAGGCGCTCGCGGAGTCGAACGAGGAGCTCCAGGCGACGAACGAGGAGCTCCAGTCCGCGAACGAGGAGCTCGAGACGGCGAAGGAGGAGCTCCAGTCCACGAACGAGGAGCTCACGACGGTCAACGACGAGCTGCAGGCGCGGTACCAGGAGGTGAACGATCTCGGCAACGACCTCCTGAACCTCGTCACGAGCGCGGACATCCCGATCGTGATCGTGGACCGCGAGCGAAAGGTGCGGCGCTTCACCCCGAACGCGCGCGCCGCGTTCAACCTCATCCCGGCGGACCTCGGCCGGCCGATCACGGACATCCGGCCGAACGTGGATGCGCCGGAGCTCGACGCCTGGATCGCCGAGGTCATCGAGACCGTCTCCGTGAAGGAGGTCGAGGTCCGGGATCGGGACGGCCGCTGGCAGCGCATCCAGATCCGTCCCTACCAGACGGCCGACCGGCGCATCGACGGCGCGGTCGTGTCGCTCGTCGACGTGGACGCGTTGAGGCGGGCGGTCACCGAGGCGCGCCACTCGCGTGACTTCGTGGCCGCGGCGCTCGAGACCGTCCCCGTGCCGGTCCTCGTCCTCGACCCCAGGCTGCGGGTCACCTCGGCGAACCAGGCCTTCTACGACGCGTTCCGGGTGGCGCCCGCCGCGGCGGCGGGAAGACCGATGGCGGAGCTGGGCGTCGGGCCGTGGCGGAGCGCGGCGCTCGCCGCGCGGCTGCGGGACGCCGTCGAACGCGGCGATCCGTTCGCGGATCTCGAGGCAGAGTACGACGTGCCCGACGGCGGCCGGAGGGTCGCGGTGGTCGCGGGGCGCGTGGTCCCGGCGGCGCTCGACGAGGCCCGGTCGATCATCCTCGCGGTCCAGGACGTGACCGAGCGCCGCCGCATGGAGGAGGAGCAGGCGCGGGCGCGGACCGAGGAGGCGCAGCGATTCCAGAACGAGGCGGGGGCGGCGATGCTCCCGGAGTCGCTCGACTACGCGGCCACCCTGGCCACGCTCGCCCACCTCGTCGTGCCGCGCCTCGCGGACTGGTGCATCGTGGACCTCGTGGCGGCGGACGGCGCCATCCAGCAGGCGGCGGTGGCGCACGTGGACCCCGCGAAGGAGCAGCGGGCCCGGACGCTGCGCCGCCGGCTCGCGCCCGAGGCCCAGCCGGAGCGAGGCGTCGCCTGGGTGATCCAGACCGGCAAGCCGGCGCTCCACCCGGAGATCGACGACCTGGCGTGGCTCGCCGGCGCGCTCGGCGCGGAGCACCCGGAGTTCCTGCGTGAGCTGGGGGCGCGGTCGTACCTCTCGGTCCCGCTGCGCGGCCGGAAGGGCGTGATCGGCGCGATCACGCTCGTGCGCGGGATCCCGGGCCGCCGCTTCGGGCCCGAGGACCTCGCCGCCGCGGAGGGGCTCGGGCAGCGCGCCGGGCTCGCCGTGGAGAACGCCCGGCTCTACCTCTCGGCCCGCGACGCCCTCGTCGCGCGGGACGAGTTCCTCGCCATCCTCTCGCACGAGCTGCGGAACCCGCTCGCGGCGCTCCGGAACAGCATCCACGTCCTCGACCGGGCCGACCCGGCGAGCGGTCACGCGGGGCGTGCGCGGGACATCGCGAACCGCCAGATCGGGCACCTCACGCGGCTCGTGGACGACCTCCTCGACGTCACCCGCATCGCGCACGGCAAGATCGAGCTGCGCAGGACGGATCTCGAGTTCGGCGACCTCGTCCGCCGCACCGCGGAGGACCACCGCGCCCTCATGGAGGCTCGCGGGATCCGGCTCACCGTCGAGACACCGCCCGAGCCCCTCGTCGTGGAGGGCGACCTCACGCGCCTCGCGCAGGTGGTCGGAAACCTGCTCCAGAACTCGGCGAAGTTCACCGGCCCGGCCGGCAGCGTGGCGGTCTCGCTCGCGAACGCGGAGGGCATGGCCGAGCTGCGCGTTCGAGACACCGGGGCGGGCATCGAGGCGGGGTTGCTCAAGGACCTGTTCACGCCGTTCACGCAGGCGAAGCAGACCCTGGCGCGGACGGAGGGCGGACTCGGGCTGGGGCTCGCGTTCGTGAAGGGGCTCGTCGAGCTGCACGGCGGTACGGTCGATGCGACGAGCGAAGGCCCCGGCCGCGGCGCCGAGTTCAGGATCCGGCTGCCGCTCGTCGTATCCCCGAGAACGCCGAAGCGCGAGCGCGCGGGCGCGAACCCCACGCCGGCTGCGCGGCGCCGTGTGCTCATCGTGGACGACAACGCCGACGCGGCCGAGTCGCTCGCGGACCTCGTCCGGATGCTCGGCCACGACGTCGACGTCGCGTTCAACGGCCCGGCGGCGATCGAGCGGGTCCGCCGCGGCGCCCTCGACATCGTCCTGTGCGACATCGGGCTGCCCGGGATGAGCGGCTACGAGGTCGCGCGGACGCTCCGCGCGGATGGCGGGGGCGCGAGCGGGCCGAAGCTCGTCGCCCTGAGCGGGTACGCGCTCCCCGAGGACGTGAAGAGGGCCACCGACGCGGGGTTCGACGCCCACCTCGCGAAGCCCGCGGATCTGGCGCAGCTCGAGCGGTTGCTCGAGTGAGCGGGCGTTCGCGCGTTGCGCCACCTCCCGATGGGGCGCTGCGCACGGCGCGCACCGGTCGAACTCCTTTAGCAGATGGTGCGGAACGGCACGCGGGAGTCGGTATGGGCCTCGCCAGCTTCGCCGACGGGCTCGCACGCGTGCTGCGGGACAAGGCGCAGGTGGAGGGGAAGCTCCCCGCGTCCACCCGGTACCTCGAGGTGGACGGGGTGCGGGGATGGCTGTACGCGGTGTCGACGGAGCTCGGCGACGCGTTCCGGCTCTTCGTCTACTTCGACGGCGCCGGGTACCAGGTGAAGGTCGTCGAGCCGCAGGTCGAGCGGCGCTTCGACCCGCACGCCTGCCATCTCCACCCGGACGGACGCATCTGCCTCTCGGACGAGCTCGGGCGCGGGATGGCGTCGCTGGAGGAGGCCTACGCCCGCAGCGTCCTGTGGTGCAACGGGTTCAGCGTTTTCCTGCGCGATGCGCATTTTCCGTTCTAGCCCGCATCGCGCGGAGCCCGAGGAGGCAGCGATGGCAGAGACCGTTCTCGACCGAGTCCGCGACGTGGTGCTCGCCGAGCGTCGCAAGGGTACGGCCCAGCCGAGGCAGGCGCGCGGCCGGGTGTACGTGACCCCGAGCGGGCGCGTCGTCATCGGCGACGAGGTGGAGGAGGGCGAGGATCGCATGCTCTCCGAGGTGCCCCCGGCGGTCTTCGCCTGACCGCGGAGCCGCCCCGTGTTCCTGGTCGACTGGGTGCTCCGCGCGATCGACGCGGACCTCGGCGGCCATCCGCCCGAGCGCGGCGGCGCGCTGCTCGGCCCGCGCGAGCGACCGGTCCTGACGCACTTCGTCCCGGATCCCGGCGCCGTCGCGACGCCCACCACCTACGGGCCGTCGCGCGACCTCGCCGCTCGCGTGAACGAGCTGGAGCGCGGGGCCGAGCTCGAGCTCAAGGGGATCGTCCACTCTCACCGCGACGGGCTCGATCGGCCTTCCGAGCAGGACGCGGGGGCGCTCGCCGAGGGGCTCCGCCTGAACCCCCGGCTCGCGGCGTACGCAGGGCCCGTCGTGTCGGGCGGCGCGTACGCCGAGCTGCGGGAGCACGAGCTGCCGCTCCGGTCGGGCAAGCTCTCGTTCTTCGCGGCCCGGCGCACGCGCGATGGCGGGGCGGAGATCGTCCCGGTGCGGCCGAGGCTCGTGCCGCTCTTGCGCGACCTCGAGCGCGCGGCGGACGCGCTCGGCGGCGAGCGCCCCGAGACCTTCGTCTCCGACGCGGGGCACGGCGCCACGCTCGCGGGGAGGCTGCGGCTCCGCGGCGGGCTCGAGCTCATGCTGCTCGCGAGCGAGCTGTACCCCGCGCTCCCGCCGGTGCTGCTGCTCGGCGACGCGGGGCAGGGGAACGAGCAGGTGCAGCTCCCGTGGGCGCTCGCCGCGCCGGCGGAGGAGCGCCTCCTCGCGGCGCTCCGCAGCGTGTTCGACGGCCCGGGTCCCTTCCGGCGCGCCCACGGGCCACGCGCCGGTCCCGCCCTCACGCGCGACGCGAGGCGGGCTCGCCTCGCGGGATGGGAGCCGCGCCTCGCGGGCGATGACCTCGAGGCGCGCGCCGCCGCGCACCGGTCGGCGCTCCTCGCCCGCAGCGCCGGCCTGCTCTCGGGTGCGCTGCGCGACCGCTCCGTGCTCGTGGCGGGTTGCGGCTCCGTCGGTTCCTACGTCGCCGAGCAGCTCGTGCGAAGCGGCGCGGGCCGGCTCGCGCTCGTCGATCCCGAGCCCGTCGAGGCGGAGAACCTTTCACGCACCGTCTACACAGTGGAGGACGTCGGGCGGCCGAAGACGGAGGCGCTCGCGCGGCGCCTGCTCCGGATCGATCCGTCGGCGGAGCTCGAGCTCGAGCCGCGCGGGGTCGAGGCGCTCGAGCCCGCCGGCCTCGACGCGCTCGTCCGCGCCGCCGACGTCGTCGTGGCCGCGACCGATGATCCCGGCGCGCAGCGCGCCCTCGACCGCTTCGCCTACGCCCGCGGCAAGCCGGCGCTGTTCGTGGGCCTGTACGCGGGCGCGCGCGGCGGCGAGGTGATCGTGACGGTTCCGGAGCGCACCGCCTGCTACCTGTGCGCGACCCGCAGCCGGCACGAGCTCGAGCGCGCCGGCGGCCGCGTCGCCCGCGCGCTCGACTACGGGACGGGGCGGCTGCGGGGCGAGGTCGCGCTCGGCGCCGACGTCCAGCACGTCGCCTCCACCGCAGTGAAGCTCGCGCTGTCGCTCCTCCTGCCGGCCGGAAGCGAGGCCGCGCTGGGCACGTTCGCGGAGGAGGTGCTCTCCTCCGGCATGACGTACCTCACGCTCTCGACCGTTCCCGACTACTGGTTCTACCCACAGGTGTTCGAGAAGACCCCCGGCCAGGGCGCGTACCAGAGCGTGTGGCTCACGCCACGGCGGAGCGAGGACTGCCCGGTGTGCGGTCCGGTGCCGGCGCGGGAGGACCCGATGCAGGTCCCCCTCCGGACGCCCCGTCGCGAGGCGTTCGCGCGGGTGCTCGACGGCGAGCACGATCGGGGATGAGCGTCCCGCCGGTCGCCCGGCGGGGGCGCGCGCGGCCCATTCGAGCGCCGTGTGCGACATCGCCAACGCGCTGCGCCGTCCACAGCCTGAACCTCAGCCGGAACATACGGGGAGGAAAGCCATGACCAGACTGCTGCTCGCGCTGTTGCTCGTTCCCTCGCTCGCCCTCGCCGCGGAGGAGAAGGCGGCGACGACGCCGTCCGAGGATCCGATGGCGGGCTGGGTGCCGCCCAAGGTGAAGAGCGCGGCGAAGGACAAGCAGGAGATCCAGACGCTGCTGCACGGCATGGACGCCGCCAGCCGGACCGGCGACCTCGACGCGGCCGTGGCGCTCGTCGACTTCCCGGTCATGATGATGACCGACGACTCCAAGGGCGAAGCGAAGGGTGAGCCGTGGAGCCGCGAGCAGTGGACGCAGGTGATGAAGCCCTTCTACGACAAGCCGATGAAGGACGTGAAGATCACGCACAAGCCGACGATCTTCCTCCTCAGCGACTCGCTCGCCTCCGTGGACGACGTCTCCACGATGACCATGGGCGGGAAGACGATCACGACGCGCAGCTCGACGTTCCTCGTGCGCCGGGACGGCAAGTGGCGCGTCAAGGCGATGGCCGAGGGTGGCTGGGGCGACATGATGGCCACGATGCCGCAGGGCACCGCGAGCGGCACGCAGCCGCCGTCTTCCGAGGGCACGGGGAGTGCGGCTCAGTCTCCCGCCTCGCCGGGGATGGGTGCTGGGGCGGAGCCGACGACGCCTCACGGAACGGGGAGCGCGGCGGAGCCACCGGGATCGCGCGAGAGCGGGACTGGCGTGACGACCCCGCCCGCGACCCCCCCTGAGAGGACGACGAAGTAGCGCACGCACTCGCCTTCGCGCGGGCTCGCCCGGCGGCGCCGCCGCAGGCGAGCCCGCGCAGCCGCGTTCTCGCCCACCCTCGCGCACCGCCACCCACGTCGGCGGCCTCCGCGCACCTCCTCCCTCATTCACCTTCACGTAAGGTGAACACCTCGCGCGGAAGCGACTGGCGGGGCGCCCCGAAAACCGCCGAGACGCCGCTGGGTTGACGCGGCGCTCCCGATACACTTGCGGTGGAAGCGCAAGGTCTGGCAGCGTCCCGCGCATCCCGCAAACGGAAGGCGCGGACCGCATCCGGACGTTCGTTGTCCCCGGATCGTGGGACGCGCCGAGGAGGAGAAAGCGTGGCCGAGATCTCGAAGACCGACGCGAAGCGCCCCCCGCCCCTGCCGCCCCCTCGGGCCGCCGCCCAGGGTCCCGTTCCTGCCGCGCGCCCGCTCGCGCGTGCGAGGGCGTTCCTCGAGATCGGGCGCATCCGGCTCGCCGACGCAGCGCGCCGGCTCTGGCGGCCCGTGCGCCGCCATCCGGTGCTCGCGAGCCTCGTCGCCGGAGCGATCGTGGCCGTCGGCGCGGGGGGAGCGGCGATCGCGTTCGACGTCGTGCCCGACGTCGCGGTGAACGCGTTCGCTCCGGCCACGGTCAAGACCGCCCGCGCCGACGTGCGCGCGCGCCCGAACGACGCCCTCGCGCAGCGCACGCTCGCCCACGCGCTCTGGGCCGCGAAGAAGCGCCACGCCGCGGTGCGCGCGTACGACCGCGCCCTCGGCATCGACGCGGGCGTCGCGGATGCCGAGACGGCGGCGAACCTCGTCGCCTCGTTCGGCAGCCGCGATCAGCGCGAGGCGGAGGCGCTCATCTGGAAGCACAAGCTCGTCGGCGCGGAGGACGGGCTGCGAACGCTCGTGAAGTCGAGGGCGCACGGCGTGCGCTGGGGCGCCGTCCACACCCTCGACCGGCTCGGGAAGGGGACGAAGGGGTACTGGGAGACCGCGTACATCCTCGATCTCGACTCGTCGCAGTGCGAGACCCGGCGCGCGGCGGTCGAGAAGCTCGGGGCGATCGGGACGCGACGCGCCGTCGCGGCGCTGCGCGACGCGAAGACGGACGACGAGAAGACCGGCGGCTGGTTCCGTTCGCGCTGCCTGGGCGAGCGGGTCGACGACGCGGAGCAGAAGATCCTCGCCCGCCGCTGACGGGTAGGATCGCCGTCGATCGAAGCTCGACGTCCCACCGCCCCGGGACTGGCGCCACCGCGCGCCAGGGCCCGGGGGCTCCGGTGAACGGGGGCTGCCTACGCCCTCAGCCGCCCGAGCGAAAGCGTGGGCTGCCTCCCCGCGAGCGCGGGGACGGTGAGCGCCCAGGCCGCCGCCAGGGCGCCATGGCGGAGCCAGGTGAGGTTCATCCAGCGCTTTCCGCGCCTCGTGATCTCCGACGCTGGAAGCTCGCCGTCGGCCCGGCTCAGCCGGATGATCTCGGGCGCGAAGTAGGCGGCGGTCGACACCCACGTCGCGACGTAGCAACCGACCGCCATCTTCAGCAATCTGGCGCGGGAGGCGTTCCGGCGGTTGAGCGCGAGCGCGGCCCCGAGCGCGACCGCCGCTCCGGCTTGCAGCGGGATCCAGAACTTCCCCGGGTTGCGATCGCGGACGAGCCGAAGGGACTCGGGCGGCGACGCAAACCACCGCGGCATCACGAAGATCGACTGGTTGATGCCCGCTCCCACAGCGGTGCCGAGGAGCAGGTTGGACGTGGCGAGCGCGACATCGGAGCGCGTCATGGTGAACCCTCGCGTTCCAGGTGCTCCCGGAAAGGTCGGGTCGGCGCGTCGGAGTGACAACTCGCCTCACGAACGCCGCGGACGGTCGTGCGCCCGGAGCTCGAGTGCCCGCCCCGGCGCCGCAGCGCCGCCGCGGGCCAGGTCAGTGCTCGGGCAGCACCCGGGGCACGACGGGTCCGCTCCGCCACGGCCCGGCGTTTCCGGTCTCGTCCACCTGGATGCGCTCGTGCTTCGGCCCCCGCCACACGCTTCCGGCGATGACGCGGCCGGGGAGCCACGGGTAGCGCGTGCGGCTCTCGTCCGTGACGGACACCACCGCCGACGGCTTCGGCGCGTCGGGCGTCGCGCTCGGCACTCCCTCGCTCGTGAGGTGGATCGTCTCGCGCCGCTCGCCGTTCGGCCCGCGTCGCTGGCGGCGGCGGCCGCGGCGGTCGGCCCCGCGGTTCTCGTTTGGCGGTCTGTTCAACTCGGGTACTCCTCGTGGCTGGCGGTCATCCCGACTCGAGCGCGGCCGGCGATGATCCGGTGGGCTCGGCGACCGAGCCCGGAAGGAGACCGCGGCGAAGGAGCCGCAGGTCCCCGAAGATGCGGGGTGAGCGTGGAGGCGCCGGCACTCCAAGCGGCCGGTCGCCGTCCGTCTCGGCCGTCACTCGACGACCGGACCGGACCCGCAGAGTAGCACGACCCGGCCGCGCGAGGCGCGACGACGCAGGCCCCGCGGGACGAGGGGCCCGCGCGCGCGCCACGGCTCGGGCTGGGAGGCGGCGAGGCCTCGGTCGCACGGCGGCGGGACCCGTCCCTCGCGGCGCTACTTGGACGTCGAGCCGCCCGGGGCCGTGCCCGACTTGGCCTCCTTCGCCTCGATCCGCGTCGCGGTCTTGTCGCCGCCACTCTCGTCGTACGACGCCCGGACCTGCGCGCCCTGCTGGAGCTCGCCGATCGACTTCTCCTGCCCGCCCACCGTCACCTTCGTCGAGTCGTTCACCTTCAGCTTCATCGACTCGCCGCCGCTCGTCTGCAGCGTCACCTCGTCCCTCGACACGTCCATCACCTGCCCGGTGACGTCCTTCGCGCTCTGCGCGCTCGCCTGGGCGGAGGCCGCCGCCTGGCTGCCGCGCTCCTTCCCCCTGAGAGGTGTCCCGAACGGTGCGCACCGCGGTGGCGTCGCGCTCGCGCGACACGTCGGTACGCAGCTTCCCCCGGCGATCGGCGCCGGCGCGACGCCGCCGAACCGGGCGCCGCCCGCAGCGCAGGAGCTCCGCGGCCCGCTCGCCGGTGAAGGAGGGCTGCAGGTACGACACGAACGCCCAGAGCGCGACGAGCAGCAGCAGCGCGACGAGGCACGCCTTCGTGATCGAGGCTTTCAGCTCGCGATCTCCGGCGCGACGCCCAGCCGCGCGACGGGGACCTCCCGGATCGGGACGTTCAGGAGCGCGGCGGCGACCGCGAGGGCGATCGAGAGCCACCAGACGACGTCGTAGCTGCCCGTGACGACGTAGACGCGTCCGCCGAGCCAGCCGCCGAGGAACGCGCCGAGCTGGTGGAAGAAGAAGACGACGCCCCCCAGCATCGACATGTTCCTGACGCCGAACAGCACCGCGACGGTGCCGTTCGTGAGGGGCACGGTCGAGAGCCACAGCAGCCCCATGGCGGCGCCGAACGCGTACGCCGAGAGCTCGGTCACGGGGAGCGCGACGAACGCCGCGATGACGGCCGCGCGCAGCGCGTAGATCCCGACGAGGACGCCCGGCTTGCTCAGGCGGTCGCCGAGGACCCCGGCCAGGTAGGAGCCCGCGATGTTGAACAGGCCCACGAGCGCGAGCACGATCGCGCCCGTCTTCGCGCCGAGGCCGCGGTCCACGAGGAACGCGGGGAGGTGCGTCGCGATGAAGACCACGTGGAAGCCGCACACGAAGAAGCCGAACGACAGGAGCCAGAACCCGCGGTGGGCGAGCGCCTCCGCGAGGACCTCGCGGAAGCTCATCGGCGGCTCGCCCGGCGTCTCCGCCCCCGCCCGTTCGAAGAGCGCGCTCGAGAGGGGCACCATCGTCGCGCCGAGCGCCGCGAGGATCAGGAGCGTGCTCGCCCAGCCGATCGCCTCGATGGACGACAGCGTCCCGGGGAGCATGGCGAACTGGCCGAGGGAACCGACGGACATGGCGATGCCCATCGCGAGGCTGCGCCGGGACGGCGGCGTCGACCGCGCGATGGCGCCGAACACGACGGGGAAGGTCGTGCCCGACAGGCCGAACCCGACGAGCAGGCCCGAGGTCACGAGCGCAGGGGTGCCGTGGGCCTGCGCCATGAGGGCGAGCCCGGCGACGTACAGCACGGTCCCGCCGAGGATCGCCTTCCCGGCGCCGTACCGGTCGGCGAGGCGGCCCGCGAACGGCTGCGCCGCGCCCCAGGCCAGGTTCTGCAGCGCCATCGCGAGCGCGAAGACCTCGCGCGTCCAGCCGTTGTCCCGCGTCATCGGCGCGAGGAAGAGCCCGAACGCGTGCCGGATGCCGAGCGAGACCGCTAGGATCGCGGCGCCCGCCGCCAGCATCACCGCCGGGGTCCTCCAGTCGCGTTCCTCCGTCCTGCCCATGTCGCCTCCGATCGGATCTTCGTCCGTTCAGGTTCTCGCCGCGGGACGCTGCGGTGTGCTCCTCGCGAGCTCGGTCACGCGGCGCGCGACCGCGACGAGCCGCTCGGCGTCCGGGCCGAGGGCGCCGGAGAGGGCTTTCTGGACGTTCGCCCACGCCTTCGCCGCGGCCCGGACCTTCTTCCGGCCGCGCGCGGTGAGCGCGACGACGCGGTCGCGCTGGTCGTCGCCGGGCGAGGGCGCCACGAGCCCGAGACCCTCGAGCACGCGGAGGTTGCGTCCGAGCGTGCTGCGGTCGAGGCCGGTCGCCTCGGCGAGCTCGGTGAGGTTCGGGTCGCCGTGGCGCTCGATGGCGCACAGCAGCGAGAACTGCGTCACCTTCACGCCGTACGGCGCGAGCGCCTCGTCATAGCGCGCCGTGAGCGCGAGCGCGGCCCGGCGGACATTCGAGCAGAGGCACGCGACCGGGTCCATTGCGGGCATGTACCCGCATCGCGGGGTCCGCGCAACTCGAGGCGCAGGGTCCAGGTTGGCCCACCTCGCACCGCGCTGCCCGAGACCCGGCCGGGTCAACCCGCGGGCGGCGGATCGGGGCGCTCGGCCTCGCCGTACGGAAACCCCGGGATCGGCGCCGTCGGGGCGAGCTCGTGGAAGGTCGCGAGATCGAGGACCACGTTTCCCTCCGGTGTCTCCGAGAGCACGTCGGCGAGCCGCGTGCCCCAGGCGATCGACCGGTGGATCCACGTGTGCTGGGCGTGGACCGCCTGGAGCGACGTCTCGTCGGTCCCCGAGACCGCCAGCGTCAGCTCCGCGTCGGCCGCGGCGAGCGACTCCGGCGACTCCCCGGCGAGCGGGCTGCCCGGGACGAGTGGGTGGAGGAGCGTCCACGACCGGCTGAGCGCCGGAGCGCGATCGCGCGCGAGCGGCAGGTCCACGACGCGGTACATCGCGACGCCCTCGCTCGTCCGGGTCGTTCGCATGAGCGTCAGGCGGAACCTCGCGTCCACGATGCGCCCGCGCCGCTCGTTGCCGACGCGCATCATGAGGGTGGGGATGCCGTCGAGGGGTCCGACGGCGACGCGCGACGAGAACACGACGCGGGCGCGGGTCTGCGAGAACCGCGCGAAGACGAGCCCGGTGGCGAGCGCGGTCACGATGAGCCCCGCGACCGACTCGGCGACGACGAGGGCGTTCGCGAGCCGGGTGGTTGGAAACATCGAGCCATAGCCGATGGTCCCCATCGTCTGGACGCTGAAGAAGAAGGCGTCGAGGAACGAGCCGGGCGCGGCGTTCGCGATCCCGCCCGTGACGAGGTAGGCCGCCGCGAACGCGGCGTTGAGGAGCAGGTAGCCGGCGACGATGACGCCGAGCGCGGCCCACCACGGGACGCGCAGGAGCCAGTGGTAGAGGTCGCGCAGGCCGGCGCGCGGGACGCCGACGACCCGCATCTCGTACCCTTCCGCGCGGAACACCTCGCTTCGGCGCGGCGGACGCATGCGGGGAGTATGCCATCCCGGCGCCGGCGGGGCGCGGAATGGTGAAGAATCGCGGCCCCCGCCGGGAACGTCGAAACTGCATTCGCGATGGAGCGAGCGGGTCGATTCCCGCTTGGGTTGCCCCGCGCTCGTTCGAGTGCGCCGTGGCCTGCGGGCGCGCAACATCATGCGCCATGACCACGCCGAGCATCGTCGCGCGGTGGACCACGTGGGCGCCCTACCTGCGCAGCACGCTCCGGATCGTCGCGGCGTTCCTCTTCATGCAGTTCGGCACGGCGAAGCTCTTCGCCTTCCCGGCCGCGGTCATGCCGGGCGGCGGCACCGCGCCCGTCGCGTCTCTGCCCGGGATCGCCGGCGTCCTCGAGGCGTTCGGAGGCGCGCTCCTGCTGCTCGGGCTCTTCACGCGTCCGGTGGCGTTCCTCCTCTCCGGCGAGATGGCGATCGCGTACTTCATCGGCCACGCGCCCCGGGGCTTCTGGCCGGTCCTGAACGAGGGGCACCCTGCCATCCTGTTCTGCTTCGTGTGGCTCTACCTCTCCGCCGCGGGTCCGGGCCCCTGGAGCGTCGACGCGGCCCGTGGCGCCGGGCGCTCCCGAACGTGAAGCGTTACGCCGCGTTCCTCCGCCTGGGGACCGTCGGAGCTACTTGCGCCTGAGATCGTCCCGGATCGGAACGCCTACCTCTCGGTCGCTGCGGGGCGGCACGGCGACTCCGAGTATACGCACGCGGGATCGAAACCGTTGGATCCTGCAACAGGGAAGTGACCGCCCGCCGCGTTCTCGGAAGCAGGCCCGCCTGGTGAGCGGGCGAAGCCGCGCCGCGCGCCTCTGGGGGCCCGCACGGCCGCGAGCAGCGCCCTTCCGCTCGCTGTAAATGGACACGCATGGAGCTCCCGCACCTCGTCCACTGGCTGCACGAGCTCCGGCATCGGCACGTGCGGCGGGTGTTCCGCGCGCTCCTGGCGTACGGGATCGTCGCCTTCGCGCTCGTCGAGGTGGCGGAGCCCGTGACGCACGCGTTTCACCTCCCGGAGTGGACCCTCACCTTCGTCGTGCTCGTGCTGGCGCTCGGGTTTCCCGTCGTCGCCGTCGCCGCGTGGCTCTTCGGCCCGACGCCGACCGCGGCGGAGGCGACGGCCGCCGCTCCCGGAGCCGCGGCGCCGACGCGTCGCCGCCTCCATCCGCGTGTCGCGCTCGTCCTCGTCGGAGTCGGGCTCCTGATGGCGGCTCCCGGCGTCGCGTACTACGCGTGGCGCGGTCGAGGCACGTCGGAGCCTGCCGCGGGCGCTCCCTCCATCGCGGTGCTCCCGTTCGCAGATCTGAGCTCGTCGAAGGACCAGGAGTACTTCGCCGACGGCGTGGCGGACGAGATCCTGAACGCGCTCGCGCACGTCGAAGGGTTGCGCGTCGCGGGGCGGACCTCCTCGTTCGACTTCAAGGGGAAAAGGCTCCCCGAGGCGATCGCCGTCGCGCGGAAGGTCACCGAGATCGACCCGCTGTACGCGTGGGCCTGGCACTTCCTCGCGACGTACGAGAACGGTATCGGGAGACCGGACGCGGCGCGCGAGGCGGCGAGTCGGGCCCTCGAGATCTCGCCGGAGCACCTCTACGCGGCGCGGGCGCTCGGGCTCTCGGAGCTGCTCATGGGAAAGCCCGCCGAAGCGCTCCGCATCTTCGAGCGTAACGTGGTGGAGGGGACACGCCTCATGGGCACCGCGCTCGCCCAGCACGACCTCGGGAACTCCGGGGAGGAGCGGAGCGCACTCGAGGCGCTGCGGGCTCGGTTCGGTGATCGCGACCCGTACGAGATCGCGCTCGTCTACGCGTGGCGCGGGGACCGGGACGCCGCGTTCGAGTGGCTCGAGCGCGCGTTCGAGCTGCGCGGCGGGCGCGGCATCTCGCGCCTGTACTTCCGCGCGCTCAAGTACGATCCGCTGCTCCGGAAGATCCGCGATGATCCGCGGTACGCGGCGCTGCTCAGGAAGATGAACCTGCCCGTGGAGTGACGACGCCTCCGACGTGTCCCAACGTTGGGGTGCCGTCCGAGGCCGCCGGCGAGACCGCTCGATCCGACTTCAGTCCCCAAACACCAGGAACCGGGCCTGACCGGAGCCGGTCACCGTCAACGAGAGCTGCGTGCTGATGACCTCGAACAGGTAGTTTCGAGACTGACCGGAGGCCAGGTCGTTCTCGCCGGCGACGGTGAACCGGTCGCCCGGCACCGCAGCCGCTACCACGAAATTGATCGGGTCCGTGAACGCGACGTGCTTCACCCAGACGCGGACCTTGTCCAGGAGGCGCGCGGCCTCGCTCAGGTTGCCTCTTGCGGCGTCGAGGGCAGCGACGATGAGCCTCACCCGGGCCGCGGACCGAACAGCGCCTCCAGCTTCGCCTTACCCACCCGATCGAGCCAGGTGTCGAAGCGCATCAATCCCGGGTGCAGCGCGCGCAGCGCGGACGGGTCCACCGCGTAGCCGCCGTCATTGAACCAGGCGAACACCTTGGCGGCCTCCCCGTTCTTCTGGCGAAGCACCTCGAGCGGAATCTGAACGTAGGCAATGGCCCGCCCGGTCGCGCGACTGAACGCGGCGGCAATCTGCGGCGGCGTCAGCACGTCGCCGGCGAGCTCCAGGACCTTGCCCACGTACGTCTCCGGATGGGCGAACGCGAGCGCGGCGAAGGCGCCAATGTCCTCCACCGCGATGAGCGGGATGGCCGCCTCCGCCCTGACCGGGGTCGCGAACCTGCCGCTCTGCAACCCGAAGCGCGGACCGGCGATCTCCTCCATGAACCCCGCGGGGCGCAGGATCGTCCAGGGCACCCCGAGTGCCCGGACGTGCTGCTCCAGCTCCCACTTCGCGAGCGTGCGAATGCGCGACTGGCCCTCCGCGCCGCCGGTGGACATGTAGACCAGGTGCCGGACGCTGGCCGCCTGGGCGGCGGCCGCCACGTTCTTGCCCCGGCGCAGCTCGCCATCGTCCGCGGGCTGAACGCTGAAGACGCCGTACACGCCTTTGGCCGCGGCATCGAGCAACGTGCGGTTCTCCAGATCACCGACGAAGAGCTCCGCCCCGGCCGCAGCCAGCGCCTGGGCCGGCGCGCTGGAGCCGTCGCGAACGAGGGCGCGCACCTGCCAGCCGCCCGCGAGCAGATTCCGGGCCGCCGCCCCACCCTGCTGCCCCGTCGCCCCCGTCACCAGGATGCGCTCGCCCTTCCGAACGGGGCCCGTCATCGGTCGCTCCCCTGGAGCGTGCACGGCTTCGGGAGGGTGGAGACCTTCGCGATCGCCGCGACGCTCTCCTCCGCTGAGAGGGCTTCCTGCATCAGGGACGTCGCCATGTTTGTGCTCCTTGCCCGGTGATCCGTGGGCGGGCCTCGGCCGTGCGGCCCCGACACGCTTTCCGGGTCCGGGTTGATAGTCGTAACATCGACACCTTCTGCCATTGAGATCATGGAGACCTTCCAACGTGATCGCGTGCGAACTCCGTATGAGACGGCGTGTCAATCGGGGACAGTCGACACGTTGCGTGGCGCCCTCAAGCCCCGGCGGCAATCCTTCCATCGGCGATGTGAACGACACGTTGTGCGTGCTGCATGACGCGCGGGTCGTGCGTCGAGAACACGAATGTCACTCCCTTCTCGCGATTTAGCCGCTGCATGAGATCGATGATGTGCTCACTCGTCTTCGAATCGAGGTTCGCGGTCGGTTCGTCGGCGAGGACGAGCTCGGGGTGCGTGATGAGCGCCCGAGCGATGGCGACGCGCTGGCGCTGGCCGCCGGAGAGCTCGTCCGGGCGATGCTGGAGGAAGGGACCGAGCCCCACTTCCTCGGCGAGCTGCCGCACGCGCTTGCGGAGCGTGCGAAGCGGCTCCCGCTTCCGCCGCATCAGGCAGGGGAACTCGACGTTCTCGACCACGTTCAGCACCGGGA
>WNFU01001239.1_pt1 | contig 35833 bp, 36 predicted proteins | sample 5400121 | NCBI WGS metagenome assembly WNFU01 (sample SAMN13153360, study PRJNA577476) | soil metagenome | isolation source: 100 cm soil or saprolite under grassland replicate 1 | place: USA:California | collected 2016-06-15
CTTCGATTCCACGCCGAAGAGGAGGCCAACGACGACGGGTTCGCTCGGTCCCTCGCCGCGCTCGCCGACTGCTACGTGAACGACGCCTTTGCGGCGGCGCACCGGGCGCACGCCTCGATCGTCGCGATCACGAAGCACCTGCAGCCGGCGGCCGCCGGGCTCCTGATGCAGCAGGAGCTGGCGGCGCTGGGCCGCATCCTCGAGTCGCCGGAGCGGCCGCTTGTCGCAATCCTGGGAGGGGCCAAGGTGTCCGACAAGCTGACGCTGGTCGAGCATCTGCTCGCGCGGGTCGACGCCCTGCTCGTCGGGGGCGGCATGGCCTTCACGTTTCTCACGGCGCTCGGCCACACCGTCGGCCGCTCACTCGTCGAGCCCGGCCAGGTCGACACCGCGCGTCGGGCGCTGGAGGCTGCGCGGCGTCACGGTGTCGCGCTCGTGCTGCCCATCGACGCGATCGTCGCGGACGGCCTGGACAGCGGGCGCGGGCGCGCCGTCGGGATCCGCGAGATCCCGGCGGGGCAGATGGGCCTCGACATCGGGCCCCAGACCGTCGAGCGGTTTGCGGGAGCCCTCAAGACGGCGCGCACGATCGTGTGGAACGGCCCGATGGGCGTGTTCGAGCGGCCGGCGTTCGCGGCGGGGACCATCGCGCTCGCGCGCGCCGTCGCCGATGCCTCGGCGTTCTCGGTCATCGGCGGCGGCGACACGGTCGCTGCGGTCACGCGCGCGGGTGTCACCGAGCGCATCGGCTACATCTCCACGGCGGGCGGGGCGTTCCTGGAGTTCCTCGAGGGTCGTAAGCTACCCGGCGTCGAGGCGCTGACGGACGGCGGCTGATGCGGACACCACTCGTCATCGGCAACTGGAAGATGCACGGCACCGTCGTCGAGGCGCGCGCGCTCACCACCGCCATCCGTGACGGGCTCAAGCGTCCGCGCGGCGTCCAGGTCGTCGTGTGCCCGCCGTTCACCGCGCTCGCTGCGGTATCGGAGGTCCTCGGCGGCAGCCCGATCCAGCTCGGCGCGCAGACCTGTCATCACGAGCCGGCAGGAGCCCACACGGGTGAGGTGTCGGTGCCGATGCTCGCCGAGCTCACCTGTCGCTGGACGCTCGTGGGTCACTCGGAGCGACGGAAAGAGATCGGGGAGTCTGACGAGGTGATCAACCTGAAAGTCCGTGCGGTCCTGTCACACGGTCTCACGCCGGTCCTCTGCGTGGGCGAGACGGGCGACGAGCGGCGCCAGGGCTTGACCTTCAACACCGTCGAGGGCCAGCTGCGCGCCGGCCTCGCCGGGCTTGCCGGCGAACAGATCGCGAAGACCGTGCTCGCCTACGAGCCGGTATGGGCGATCGGGACGGGCGTCAACGCGACGCCGGCCCAGGCCGCCGAGGTGCAGGGGTATCTTCGCGGCCTCCTGTCCGAGCTCGCGTCGAAGGAGATCGCGCAGACCGTGCGCATCCTGTACGGTGGCAGCGTCAAGGCCGACAACGCCGATGCGCTCCTGGCGGAGCCCGAGGTCGACGGGGCGCTCGTCGGCGGCGCAAGCCTCAACGCGCAGGGATTCATCGGGATCGTACGGAAGGCGGCGCGCGTCGGCACCGCCGCCAAGGAGTGATCGGATGTACATCGCCCTGACCATCGTCCACGTGCTCGCGTGCTTCGCCATCATCGGCATCGTGCTGTTGCAGTCCGGCAAGGGCGCCGATATCGGCTCGGCGTTCGGCGGCGCCGGGAGCCAGGCGGTGTTCGGCTCCATGGGGACGCCGACACTGCTTGGAAAGATCACCACCGGCATCGCCATCGCGTTCGCGGTCACGTCGTTCACGCTCGCCATTCTGGGCGGCCAGCGGGCGAGCTCCGTCGTGCGGGAGGCCGCCCCGCCGCCGTCGAGCACGCCCGCGCCGGCGGGGGTCACGCCCGCCGCGCCGGCGGCGCCCGCGACGCCCGTGTCCCCCGCCCCGCCGAGCCAGCCGCGCTGACCCCATGAGCCCGCGCGATCCGTTGCGCCTCCTCCGGCTGCTTGTCGTGCTCGCGCTGGCCGGATGCGGGGGCGAGGCGGGCAGCGCGGTGGATCGCGTGACCGGTCAGTCGGCGGGCAAGCCGGTGCACGGGGACACCTTCATCGACGCGCTGACCGGTAACATCTCGGGCCTGATTCCGAACGTGTTGACCGACTCCGCGTCGTTCGAGGTCGGGTCGCTGATCTACAGCGGTCTCGTCACCCGGGACAAGGATCTCAACATCATCGGCGAGCTGGCCGAGTCCTGGGATTTCAGCCGGGACTGTCTCGACCTCACCTTCCGGCTGCGCCGAAACGTTCGATGGCACGACGGGCGCGCCTTCACCGCCGATGACGTCGTCTTCACGTACGAGACGATGATCAACCCCAAGACACCGACCGCCTACCGCGAGGACTTCCGCGCGGTCGACTCGGTCGAGGCGGTGGACCCCTTCACGCTCCACGTGCGTTACAAGCGTCCGTACGCCAAGGCGCTCCAGAGCTGGTCCACGTGGATCCTGCCGCGCCACGTGCTGGAGAGCTACGTGCGGGCGGGGCGGTTGCGCGAGGCCCCACAGAACCGGTCGAACCCGGTCGGCACGGGCCCGTACCGCTTCAGCGAGTGGAAGCCGAGCGAGAAGGTGGTGCTCGTCGCGAACCCCGACTACTTCGAGGGACGGCCCTACATCTCACGCGTCGTCTACCGGATTATCCCGAGCCAGGCGACCATCTTCCTCGAGCTGAAGGCCAAGGGCGTCGATTCGGCGGGCCCGGCCGGGCTCACCGCGCTCCAGTTCAAGCGCCAGGCCGAGTTTCCGGCGTTCCGCAAGGCCTACAACAAGTTCCAGTATCAGGACAACGTCTACACGTACCTCGGGTTCAATCTCCAGGACCCGCGGTTCGCCGACAAGCGGGTCCGCCAGGCGTTCGCTCACGCCATCAACAAGCGCGAGCTGATCGAGGGCGTGCGCCTCGGGCTCGGGCGCGAGGCGACGGGGCCGTTCAAGCCCGGTACGTGGCCTTACAACCCGAACGTGCGCACCTATCCGTACGACCTGGCGAAGGCGCGCGAGCTCCTCGCCGCCGCCGGGTGGCGCGAGCGCAACGTCGACGGGACCCTCGTCAAGGACGGCCAGCCGTTCGAGTTCGTGCTGAGGACCAACCAGGGGAACGACGAGCGTCGCAAGGTGGCGGAGATCGTCCAGGCGTCGCTCAAGGACCTCGGCGTCCGGGTCGACATCCAGGTCATCGAGTGGGCATCGTTCCTCAAGGAGTACATCAAGAAAAAAAGATTCGAGGCGATCATCCTCGGCTGGGGCATCGGTCTCGACCCCGACCAGTACGAAGTCTGGCACTCGTCGAAGACGGGCCCGGACGATCTGAACCGCATCGGCTACGCGAACCCCGAGGCCGACGAGATGCTGGAGAAGGGGCGGGCCTCGTGCGTCGAGGCGGTGCGAAAGAAGTACTACGACCGATTCCAGGAAATCCTGGCCGAAGACCAGCCGATCGTCTTCCTCTACTTCCGGGACGCGTTGCCGGTGATCTCCTCCCGGATCCGCGGCATCATCCCGTCGCCGAACGGCATCCGGCACAACTTCAACGAGTGGTACGTGCCGAAGCCGCTGCAGCGTTACACGGCGGGGTAGATGTAGATATCGTGCGGGTCGCGCTAGAATAGCGCGCCATGTTCGGGTACGCGCTGCGGCGGCTCGTCCTCGCCATTCCCCTCCTCATCGGCATCACCCTCATCTCGTTCGTCGTGATCCATCTGGCCCCCGGCGAGCCGACCGAGTTCGGGACCGGGGACACCCCGATCCAGTCGGACAAGGAGGTGCGGGAGCGGCTGCGCCAGATGTACGGGCTCGACAAGCCCCTCCACGTCCAGTACTGGACCTGGTTGACGCGGCTCATCCAGCTCGATTTCGGGCGATCGTTCTCGCCGGACGCGCGACCGGTGCTGCAAAAGATCGGCGAGCGGCTGCCGGTCACGCTGCTCCTCAATATCATCGAGATGATGATCATCGTCGCCCTCGCGATCCCGATCGGCGTGTTCTCGGCGACGCGCCAGTATTCGAAGTTCGACAAGATCACCACGATCTTCGTGTTCGTGGGCTTCGCGACGCCGGACTTCTGGTTGGCGCTCATGCTCATGATCCTGTTCGGGGTCCAGCTCGGCTGGCTCCCGATCTCGGGCCTCCGGTCGCCGATGTGGGAATACCTCTCCTTCTGGCGGCAGCAGTGGGACTTTGTGGGCCACCTCGTCCTCCCCATCCTGGTCGCGACCTTCGGCGGGCTCGCCGGATTCTCCCGCTACATGCGGCAGTCGATGCTCGAGGTCGTGCGGCAGGACTACATCCAGTCCGCGCGGGCCAAGGGTCTCGCCGAGAGCGTAGTGATCGGCAAGCACGCGCTGCGCAATGCGCTGCTCCCGATCGTGACGGTGCTCGGCCTCTCGCTGCCCGGACTGATCGGCGGCAGCGTGATCGTGGAGTCGATCTTCGCGATCCCCGGCATGGGACAGTTGATGGTTCAGGCGGTCTTCGAGCGCGACTATCCCGTGATCATGGGGAACCTCGTCATCGTCGCGGTGCTCACCCTGGTCGCCAACCTCATCGCCGACCTCACCTACAGTTTGGTCGATCCGCGGATCCGCGTCGCCGCGCGCCGGGGGCGCCGGTGAGCGCGTGAAGGCCTTCTGGCGGGCGTTCCGTCGAAACCGGCTCGCGCTGATCGGCGGTGTCATCGTCGTCTGCCTCGGCGTGCTGGCCGTCCTGGCGCCCACGCTCGTGCGGTGGGATCCGAACCGTCTCGACGTAAAGAAGATCCTCGACGCGCCGTCCAAAACCCACCCGCTCGGGACCGATCAGCTCGGTCGCGACGTCCTCTCGCGCATGCTCTACGGCGCGCGCGTCTCGCTGGCCGTCGGCTTCGTGTCGGTGGGGATCGCGGCGCTGATCGGCATCGCCCTGGGGTCGCTGGCCGGCTATCACGGGGGGACGATGGACGCGATGGTGATGCGCCTGGTCGACCTGATGTTGGTCTTTCCGCGCTTCTTCCTGCTCCTCGCGGTGCTCGCCTTCCTGCGACCGTCGATCTGGACGATCATGACGGTGATCGGGCTCACCGGCTGGATGAGCGTGGCCCGGCTCGTCCGCGCCGAGTTCCTGTCGCTGAAGGAGCGCGAGTTCGTTCTCTGGTCGCAGTCGATCGGCGCGAGCGCGTTCCGCATCATCTGGCGGCACATCCTGCCGAACGCCATGGGGCCGGTGCTCGTGGCGATGACGCTCGGGATCCCCTCCGCGATCCTCACCGAGTCGGGCCTGTCCTTCCTCGGGCTCGGCGTGCAGCCTCCGCACGCGACGTGGGGCAACATCCTGAACGAGGGTAAGGACGCGATCGAGATCGGCTGGTGGCTGTCGGTCTATCCCGGCCTTGCGATCCTCGTCACGGTGCTCTCCTACAACCTCCTGGGCGAGGGGATTCGCGACGCGCTCGACCCGAGGCTCCGCCAGAGCGTCGGGCGAATTGTCAGCCGCAGGCGATAGCGATATACTTCGGCCTCGCAGCGCGCCGAAGTGGCGGAACTGGCAGACGCGCACGTTTGAGGGGCGTGTGGGGCAACCCGTGGGGGTTCGAGTCCCCCCTTCGGCACCAATCCAAGATTTCCCGAGAAAAACGAGCCTTCGAGCGGAAAAAGCTAACGGGCGGCTAACGCCCCGGCTGTTCTCAACGTCGGATGCGTCTCGGGTTAAATGGTTTCCCTGTCGGGTCCCTCCCCTCTGCAAATCTTTTCACAGATTGACTGCCTTTCCCGACGTGGTACACAAGAGGGCACTCCCCAGTGTGGAGGTGCGCACGTGAGGAACGTCACCCGCTCCGTCCTTCCAATGCTTCTGGTCGTCCTTGCGATGACTTCGCCCGTCGGCGCCGATATGACCGTTTACGTCGCGGGCTATGCCGTGGAGGTACCGTCGGCGCTTCAGTTGCTCGTAGCCGGTTTCGCGCTGCTTGGCGTCGGACGTCTGGTGCGGAAGCGGAAGTCATGGTCGAGCCAGGCTAGGGAATAATTTGGGTGGTGCCCGGGTAAACTCGACTGCGAAATGGCGGACAAGTGGACGCTGACGATCAGTGAACCGCAGGGCGCGACGGCTCATCATGGCGCTGACGAACACGACGACCACTGAGAAGGCGCGGGTCGACACGACCTTCACGACCCTAGCAGCTAACTTACAGTAGGATCGAGTTCGCCTGCCGGCCTCCGGGTTTCCCGGATTCCTGGCCAGCCGTAAAGCGAAAGGCCACCTCGGAATGGAGGTGGCCATTTCGTTATCAACATGTGGCGTGGCCATGGAGCGACCTGCGTAGCGTGCCATTTGCCCAGTTCCCGTCGAACCCCATCGAGTTTGCGTAGTCGAGGAAGATGATCCTCGAATCCGCGAGACGAGCGACTATACCCCCCAAGTGATGTTATCGGGGCGGTCGCCATTGTCGCTCTGCTGAAGCCAGGTGTCGAAAGCCGGCAGAGGACTACATTCAGCAAGCGCAGTAGCCATCGCTGCAGCGCCGAGAGGTGTTACGTCGATCGTCAACCCCTTGACCTGGTCCAGCGCCACTGCCGCGGGTATAGAGCGAGCGTCACGACAACGAACCGGGCGCAGTCGGTGGGCGGATTCTCGCGAATGGTTAGCACCGCCGGCGGCAGGGTCAGCCCGAGATCGTATGCCGGGTCACTCGCGATCTTCTCGCGGGCGGCCCGGGCATGGACCTTCGTCGGTCTTCGCGTTGGCACAATCTGCGCCACTGAGCCGCGATTTCCTCGTTCGACGGCGCCGCCGTGTCGGGCATTTCCCTGAGCGTAGCACGGCCAACGAAGAGCTAACGAACTCGCAGGTACGAGGCGGTTGAGGATAGAACCTAAGTCCTTGCTACAACGTACGAGGCGGTACCCGGCGGTATGGGACGGTATGGAGCGCGCCTAGTCCCCCTTCGGCACCAATCTTCCTCGCGCGCATCGACCGAATTGGCGGAGCCCATCGCGGTGATCCACTGGCCGAAGGCACGCGGATCCGACCCGTCGTCGCGCGAAGGCGAGCTCGTCCCGGTCCGGGGTCCTGCCGCCTGCCGACGAAGGTCCCTATGGCATAATGAGCCGGTTGGCACGAAGAGAACGACTGCCCATGCTGTCCTCCCTCCCGGTGATTCAGCCCGACAGTCTCCCGCTCCCGGGCCGAAAGCCAGCGTGGCTCAAGGTCCGGGCGCCCGGCGGGCCGAATTACGTGCGCCTCAAGGGTCGGCTGCGCGAGTGGAATCTCCACACGGTCTGCGAGGAAGCACACTGTCCCAACATCGGGGAGTGCTGGGAAGAGGCCACCGCGACCTTCATGATCCTGGGCGACGTGTGCACGCGCAACTGCGGCTACTGCGCCGTGACGCACGGCAAGCCGGTCTGGGAGGACCGCGAGGAGCCCGAGCGGATCGGCCGGGCGGTGGGCGACCTCGGCCTCGAGTACGTGGTGATCACGTCGGTCAACCGCGACGATCTCGCCGACGGCGGCGCGACGCACTGGGCCGCCACGGTCCGCGCGGTGCAGCGGCACGCGCCGCGCTGCCGGGTGGAGGTCCTGATCCCCGACTTCCAGGGGAGCGTTGCGTCGCTCGAGGTTGTGATCGCGGCCGGCCCGGACATCCTGAACCACAACACCGAGACGGTCCCGCGCCTCTACAAGATTGCCCGGCACGGCGGGCGCTACCAGCGGACCCTCGCGCTCTTCCGCCACGCGCGGGTCGTGGCGCCGAGCCTGCCGACGAAGTCAGGGATCATTCTCGGGCTCGGCGAGACGCGGGACGAACTCGTGGCCACGATGCGCGACCTGCGTGAGGTCGATGTCGCGATCCTGACGCTCGGCCAGTATCTCCGACCCTCGGCGCGCCATCTGCCCGTGGAGAAGTACTATCACCCGGACGAGTTCGCCGAGCTGGCGGCGACCGGGCGCGAGCTCGGCTTCCGCCACGTGGAGTCGGGGCCGCTCGTCCGCAGCTCCTATCACGCCAAGCGCCAGTCCGAGGGTGCGCAGAACACGTCCGGAGCAAGAGATGCCTGACGTGCCGAGCCGGGTTGCACCCCGGGTAGGACGGGCGTGTCGGAGCCGGGTCGTGCGTCGGGCAGAACGGACGTGTCGGAGCCGACAAGAGTCTGTGTCAGGCCACCCTCGAGAGAAGGCGGCCTCACGGCACCCGCGACAATGACCTACGCGCCGATCCTCATGGTGTTCGCATTCGGCGCGCTGGTGGCCGGCGCGCTCCTGTTGATCCCGACGCTGATCGCACCGCGCCGGCTCACGCCGGTGAAGGCTGAGCCTTTCGAGTGCGGCAAGGATCCGATCGCGGTCGCGGAGGGGCGCTTTGCCATCAAGTTCTCCACGGTCGCGATCTTCTTCATCATCATCGACATCGAGCTTCTGTTCATCTGGCCGTGGGCGGCGCTCTACCGGAAGCTCGGCTGGTTCGGCTTCGTCGAGATGCTCGTGTTCCTCGGCGTCCTGATGCTCGGATTCGCGTACGTCTGGCGCAAGGGGGGCCTCGAATGGGAGTAGGCAGCTTCTTCACCGGCAAGCTCGACGAGGCCATCGGGTGGGCCAGGAAGTACTCGATCTTCCAGTACCCGTTCGTGACCGCCTGCTGCGGGATGGAGTACATGGCGACGGCGTGCTCGCACTACGACATCGACCGCTTCGGTGCGGGGCTCCCGCGCTTCTCCCCCCGCCAAGCCGACGTCCTCTTCGTCGTCGGGACGATCAGCCACAAGATGGCGCCCGTCCTCAAGCGCGTCTACGACCAGATGACCGAGCCGAAGTGGGTCGTCGCCTTCGGCGTGTGCACGTGCACCGGCGGCTTCTACGACAACTACGCGACCGTCATGGGCATCGACACGATCATCCCGGTCGACATCTACATCCCGGGCTGCCCGCCGCGTCCCGAGTCGGTGATCGACGGGCTCATGAAGCTGCAGGACAAGATCGCCGCCCAGGCGCAGAGGTACTGAGCGCGTGGCGATCCTCGCCGAGCTCCAGCGGCGGTTCGGCGACGCCGTCGTCGAGACGCACGACCATCGGGGAGACCCCACCGCGGTCGTGGCGCGGGATGCCCTCCTCGCGGTGCTCGCCCACTGCCGCGACGATGTGGCGCTGGCGTTCGACGTCCTCATGGACCTCACGGCGGTCGACTACCTCAAGTTCCCGGGCCGCGAGGACGGGCCGCGCTTCGAGGTCGTCTATCACCTCTACTCGCTCACCCACAACCACCGGCTGCGGCTGAAGGTGCGGATGGACGAGGACGACCCGAACGTACCGAGCGCCGTGGCCCTCTGGCCCATCGCGAACTGGCTCGAGCGCGAGGTGTGGGACATGTTCGGGGTGCGCTTCGAGGGACATCCGGATCTGCGCCGGCTCCTCATGTACGAGGAGTTCGTGGGCCACCCGCTGCGGAAGGACTATCCGATCAGCCGGCGCCAGCCGCTGATCGGACCGGCGAGCTAGGGGACCGCGATGGCGCGGACGACGCGGCGCGAGTTCATGCTCGGCGAGGGGAGCGGCACCGGTAGCGGCCCGCAGAACGTGCACGTCGGCGTCGGACCGGCCCACCCGGCGATGCACGGGATCATCCGGATCGAGGCGGAGCTCGACGGCGAGGTCATCGTCGACGCCGAGGTCGAGATCGGCTACCTGCACCGGGCGTTCGAGAAGGACTGCGAGCAGGGCGGCTGGAACAACGCGATCCCGTTCACCGACCGGCTCAACTACGTGTCGCCGCTGATCAACAACTTCGGGTACGCGTCCGCCGTCGAGAAGCTCCTCGGTGTCGACGTCACCGAGCGGTGCAAGTACATCCGCGTGATCATGTCCGAGATCTCGCGGATCTGCGACCACCTCACCTGCGTCGGCGCCTCGGCCATGGAGCTCGGCGCCTTCACCGTCTTCCTCTATATGATCAAGGCCCGCGAGTTCCTGTGGGAGCTGGTCGAGGACGTGACGGGCGCGCGCCTCACGATCTCGTACGGCCGGGTGGGCGGCGTCAAGGCCGACTTGCCCGACGGCTTCGCCGAGAAAACGCTCAAGGCGTTGAAGCAGACGCGCGAGGTCCTCGACGAGGTGCACCGGCTGCTGACCGGCAACCGCATCTTCATGGACCGCATGGTGGGCGTCGGCGCGCTCTCGCGCGAGGAGACGATCGGCTACGCGATCACCGGACCGCTGTTGCGGGCGGTCGGCGTTCCCTACGACGTCCGCCGCGCGCAGCCCTACTACGTCTACGACCGTCTGGAGTTCGAGATCCCGACGCAGAAGGACGGCGACAACTACGCGCGCTACCTCGTGCGCATGGCGGAGATGGAGCAGTCCATGCGCATCGTCGAGCAGGCGCTCGCCACGATCCCGAGCGGCCCCATCAACGTGGACTTCGAGGGCCGTGCCATCGACCCCGCGGCGTACGTCGACCAGGGCAAGCAGGGGAAGACCGAGGGGCTGCTCCTCGTGCCGATCACGCTCTCGCCGAACCTCGAGGGCCAGCAGCGAGCGGCCCACCGCCGCGTCAACGTGGCGGACAAGCGCGTCGTCCTTCCGCCGAAGGAGACCGCCTACGGCTCGATCGAGGGGTTGATGAACCACTTCATGCTGATCATGGAGGGCTACGGTATCCAGCCACCGGCGGGCGAGGCTTACGTCGCGGTGGAGGGCGCGAACGGCGAGCTCGGGTTCTACGTCGTCTCCGACGGCTCCGACCGGCCGTATCGGGTCCGGTGCCGGCCGCCGTGCCTGCCGCCGGTGGCGGCGCTCCACCGGATGATCACCGGCGAGATGGTCGCCGACCTGATCCCGACGTTCGGCTCGGTCAACATGATCGGCGGGGAGCTCGACCGGTGAGCAAGACCGACGGCGCCCCGAGCACCTCGAACAGGACACCCGCGGCACACGCCGGCCTCTCGGACCCCGCTACAGCAGTCTTCTCGGAGGCGCAGCTGACCGAGGTTCGCCGCCTGCAGTCGCTCTATCCCGATCCGCGGGGCGCCCTGCTGCCGGTGCTCTATATGGCGCAGGAGAGCTTCGGCTGGATCTCGCTCGAGGTCGAGGAATACGTCGCCGGGCTCTTCAGCCTTTCCCCGGCCCACGTGCACGAGGTCGTCACGTTCTACACGCTTTACTTCCGCGAGCGGCCGGGCCGCCACGTCGTCTCGGTGTGCCACAACCTCTCCTGCCACCTCGCGGGCGCGCCGGGGATCATCGCGCACCTGAAGCAGCGGCTCGGCGTCGACCCGGGCGAGACGACCGAGGACGGTCGGGTGACGCTGCTCTCGGTCGAGTGCCTCTGCGCCTGCGAGGCCGCGCCGATGATGCAGGTCGACGACCGTTACGAGCTCAACCTGACGACGCCAAAGGTCGATCGGATCCTCGAGGGGCTCGCGTGACCGGCGAGACGATCCTCATGCGGAACTTCGAGCGGTCCGACTCGCATACGCTCCGCGCGTACGTGGAGACGGGCGGCTACCAGGCGTGGGCGAAGGCGCAAGCCATGGAGCCCGCCGCGATCGTCGAGGAGGTCAAGGCCGCGAATCTCCGCGGCCTCGGCGGCGCCGGCTTCCCGACCGGGACCAAGTGGTCGTTCATCCCGAAGAACCACGCGGGCCCCGTGTACCTCGTGATCAACGCCGACGAAGGCGAGCCGGGGACCTTCAAGGACCGCTACCTGCTCGAGCGCGACCCGCACGCGCTCGTCGAGGGCATGCTGATCGCGGCGCGGGCGATCCGCTCAGCGACGGCCTACGTCTACATCCGCGGAGAGTACGTCGAGCCCTGGCGGCGGTTTTCCGCCGCCGTGGCGGAGGCGTACGCAGCGCAGCATCTCGGGCGGGGCTTCGACATCGTGGTGCATCGGGGCGCCGGGGCGTACATCTGCGGCGAGGAGACGGGACTCATCTCGTCGCTCGAGGGCAAGAAGGGCTGGCCGAAGCTCAAGCCGCCGTTTCCGGCGATCAAGGGCGCGTTCGGGGCGCCGACCATCGTGAACAACGTCGAGACGATCTGCCACGTGCCGCACATCATCACCCGCGGCGCCGCGTGGTTCGCCGCGCTCGGCACCAAGACCCAGGGCGGCACGCGGATGTATTCCGTCTCCGGACGCGTCGCGCGCCCGGGGGTGTACGAGGCGCCGGTCGGGATTACCCTGCGCCAGCTGATCTACGAGCGCGCGGGCGGCGTCACCGGCAACGGCAGGCTGAAGGCCGTCGTGCCGGGTGGGTCCTCGGCCGCCATCCTGACCGCGGACGAGATCGACGTCACGATGGACGTCGACGGGCTCAAGAACGCCGGCACCATGGCGGGCTCAGCCGGCGTCATCGTCATGGACGAGACGGTGTCGATCCCCGAGGCGCTCATGGTGGTCGCGCGGTTCTACGCCCACGAGAGCTGCGGGCAGTGCACGCCGTGCCGCGAGTCGACGGGCTGGATCTACAAGATGACCTGCCGGATCGTCGAGGGGCGCGGCCGCAAGGACGATCTCGACACCATCCTCGACGTGGCCAAGCGGGGCGCCGGCACGACGATCTGCGCCTTCTACGACGGCGCGGTGGGTCCGTACATCTCTTACATCGAGAAATTCCGGGGTGAGTTCGAGGCGCTGATTCCCCATGCCTAGGCTCACCGTCAACGGCAAGGAAATCGAGGTCCCGGCCGGGACCAACCTCATCGAGGCTGCGCGCAGCGCCGGCGTCGAGGTGCCGCACTACTGCTATCATCCCGGCCTCTCGATCGCGGGCCAGTGCCGGCTCTGCATGGTGGACATCGAGAAGACCCCGCGGCCCACCATCGCGTGCAACACGGTTGCCGCGGACGGCATGGTCGTCTTGACGGAGACCGACCGGGTGCGCGAGACGCGGAAGTCGATCATGGAGTTCCATCTGATCAACCACCCGCTCGACTGTCCGGTGTGCGATCAGGCCGGCGAGTGCTGGCTCCAGATTTACTACATGAAGTACGGCCTCTACGACCCGCGGATGACGGACGAAAAGGTGCACAAGCCCAAGGCGGTACCCCTCGGGCCACACGTCATCCTCGACGCCGAGCGGTGCATCCTCTGCTCGCGCTGCGTGCGCTTTTGCGACGAGATCACCGGCACCGGCGAGCTCGGCATCTTCGAGCGCGGCGATCACTCGGAGATCGGGCTCTTTCCGGGTGCCGAGCTCGACAATAAGTACTCGGGCAACGTGGTGGACATCTGTCCGGTCGGCGCGCTGACCGACCGCGACTTCCGCTTCCAGGTGCGCGTGTGGTACCTCGAGACCGCCAAGAGCGTGTGCGCGGGGTGCGCGCGCGGCTGCAACATCGAGGTCCACGTGAACCGGCGGCGGCCGCACCACGCCGAGGGGCGCCGGGTCGCCCGGCTGAAGCCACGCTTCAACGCGGACGTGAACCAATGGTGGATCTGCGACGCCGGGCGCTACGGGTTCGGCTTCGTCGACGACAACGATCGACTGCTCGCGCCTACGCGCCGGGAGGGCGGGACGCGCAGCGACGCGACATGGGACGAGGCGATCGGAGCGGTGGCCGCTGCGCTCCGGCGGCTCTCACCGGACGAGGTCGGCGTCATCGCGTCGCCGAGGATGGCGAACGAGGACCTCTTCGCGCTGCGTCGCCTGCTGGACATCTGCACCGTGCGCCGCGTCGGGGCCCAGGTACCGCCCCGCGTGCCGGGTGACGAGGACCCCATCCTGATCCGCGCGGACAAGAACCCGAACTCGCTCGGCGCCGAGCTGATGGGGCTGGGCGGCGACGCACGCCTCGTCCTCGACGCCGCGCGGGCGCGGCAGCTCAAGTGCCTCTGGATCTTCGGGCACGATCTCATGGCGAGCCGGTGGCCCGAGGCCGAGGTGCTCGAGGCCCTCCGTGCCGTCGAGACGATCGTCTTCACCGGCACCAGCGCCAACCGGACGAGCGAGCGCGCCCACTGGGTGCTCCCGGCGGCGGCGTGGGTCGAGCGCGACGGGACGTACACGAATTTCGAGGGCCGGGTCCAGCGCTTCCGCCAGGCGGTCGAGCCGCTCGGCCAGGCGCTGCCCGAGTGGGAGATCGTGGGCCGGATCCTGGCGCCCCTCGGCGAGGCGCCGTCGGCGACCCGGGCGGAGCATTGGTTCCGCCGGCTCGCGACAGCCGTGCCGTCCTTCGCAGGGCTCAGCTACCAGGTGCTCGGGGACACCGGGCGCCTGGTCGCGGGGAGCGTGGCCGCGCGAGCCCCTCGATGATGACGGACCTCGGCATCGCGTTCGGGCGCGTCGCGTTCATGATGTTCTTCGTCCTGAACGTGGCCGCCCTCCTCGGCTGGGTCGAGCGTAAGCAGTCGGCGGTCATGCAAGACCGCATCGGCGCCAACCGGGCGGCCATCTTCGGGTTTCGTGCCCTGGGCCTGTTCCATCCCCTGGCCGACACGCTGAAGATGCTGACCAAGGAAGACTTCCGCCCCGCGCGCGCCGACCGCCTGCTCTTCGAGCTGGCGCCGTTCGTGTCGGTCTTCTTCGCCCTCGTCGCGTTCGCCTCGATCCCGTTCGGCGACACTCTCCAAGTGGCGGGCCGCTCGGTCCCCCTCCAGGCCGTGACGCTGAACGTCGGCATCCTCTATGTCTTCGCGATGCTCTCGCTCGGTGTATATGGCGTGATGATGGCGGGCTGGTCGTCGGCCAACAACTTCGCGCTCCTCGGCGGCCAGCGCGCCGCGGCCCTCATGATCTCGGCCGAGATCGCGATCGGTGCCTCGATCATGGGGGTCATCATGATCCACGGCTCGCTCAACTTGATGGAGATCGTGCGGGGACAGGGACAGCTCCTCTGGGGATGGCTGCCGGCCTGGGGCATCATCACCCAGCCGCTGGCCTTCGTCCTCTTCGTGACCGCCGGCATCGCCGCGACGAAGAGGATCCCGTTCGACATGCCCGAGGGTGAGTCCGAGATCATCGGCTACTTCGTCGAGTACAGCGGCATGAAGTTCGGGATGTTCCTCATGACGGATATGGTCGAGACGATCGTGCTCGCCGGGCTCAGCACGTCCCTCTTCCTGGGCGGCTGGCAGATCCCCTATCTCGTCGCCGACGGCTTCCGCTTCCCGTGGGGCGCCGTCATCGCGCTGTCGCCCCTCGTGGTGACTGTCCTTCAGGTGGGCGCGTTCATGGTGAAGGTCGCCGTCGTGATCTTCGTCCTCATGCTCATTCGATGGACGCTGCCCCGGTTTCGCTACGACCAAGCGATGCGACTGGGATGGCTTGGCCTGTTTCCGCTCTCGATCGCCAACATCGTGCTGACCGGCCTCGTGCTCATCGCGTGGGGCAATCGATGACGCTGGGCACACCTCGAGCGTGCCCGGCGGGACCGGGTGGGTCGGAGCCCCGCGCGGTTCGCGCGTCCCGCGTGCGAGCGGGCGAGTCGGAGCCCCGCGCGGTTCGCGCGCCCCGCGTGCGAGCGGGCGAGTCGGAGCCCCGCGCACCTATCTCAGGCCACCCTCGGTCAAAGCCGGCCTCATGGACCCCGCTACAATGAACCTTCGCCAGCGGCTCTATCTGGTCGAGGTGCTCTCGGGGCTCGGCCTGACCGCGGCGCACTTCTTCCGCAACATGGGGCGCCACATCGCCCGCGCGCTCGGGTGGTCGGGAGTGAGCGGCGCGGTCACGATCCAGTACCCGGAGGAGCGGCGGCCGTACTCGCCGCGCCTGCGCTCGCTCCATCGTCTCGTGCGGCGCGAGGACGGCTCGCCGCGCTGCGTGGCGTGCATGATGTGCGAGACTGTCTGTCCCGCGCATTGCATCTACATCGTCGCGGACGAGCACCCGAACCCCGAGATCGAAAAGGTGCCCAGACGCTTCGACATCGATCTCGGGAAGTGTGTGTTCTGCGGCTACTGCGTGGAGGCGTGTCCCGAGGACGCGATTCGCATGGACACGGGGATCCTGGAGTTCTCCTCCTACAGCCGCGGTGGAATGATCTACACGAAGGAGATGCTGCTATCGCTCGAGCCCGCCCACGCCGACGGCCGCCCGCGTTTGCCCGTCCCGCTGCCGGCGAACCGGAGACCCTGATGGCTCACGCGGCGTTCTTCATCGTGGCGGCGCTCGCGATCGGCTCGGCCTTGGGGCTCATCCTGAGAAAGAACGCGATCCACGGCGCCCTCTTCCTGGTCATCAATCTCGGAGCCATCGCCGCCATGTATCTGATGCTGGGCGCCGAGTTCCTCGCGGCGGCGCAGGTGATCGTCTACGCCGGTGCGATCATGGTGCTCTTCGTGTTCGCGATCATGGTGCTGATCCCCGGCAAGGAGGAGAGCGGCCCGGACCCGCGGCGCGGCGCCCGCCTGCTGGCCGTGCCGGTCGGCGCCCTCCTGTGCCTGCTGCTGGTGTTTGTCGTCGCGGGTCAGTGGAGCGGCCCGCGCGGCCCGGACGCGCCGAGCGGCAGTGTCGCGGCGGTCGGCCGGCTGCTCTTCACGAGCTACCTGTTTCCCTTCGAGTTGACGTCGATCCTCCTGCTGGCGGCGATGGTCGGCGTCCTGCTGCTCGCGAGGCGCCGCGCGTGACGCCGATACCCTATGACCCTATGATGGAAAGACATGGTGCCTGAGAGCTACTATGTGACATTGTCGGCTGTCCTGTTCACGATCGGCGTGGTGGGCGTCGTGATCCGGCGCAACCCGCTCGTGATCTTCATGTCGATCGAACTGATGCTGAACGCGGCAAACCTCGCCTTGGTCGCCTTCGGGCAGCGGCTCGGGAACCTCGACGGCCAGGCGGTCGTCTTTTTCGTGATGGCGGTGGCGGCGGCCGAGGTGGCCGTCGGTCTGGCGATCATCGTGGCGATCTTTCGCGTCCGCCGACGGCTCTCGGTTGACGATTTGAGCCTCATGCGCTGGTAGCAGGGAGAGGTCATGGCCAAGACACTGACACGGGGCGGGGCGTCTCCGGGGCTGGGCGTCGACGCCGCCGTCGCGAAGCAGCTGCTGACCGACATGCTCCTGATCCGCCGGTTCGAGGAGAAGGCCGCCGAGGCGTACACGCTCGGGAAGATCGGTGGATTCCTCCATCTTTATGTTGGTGAGGAGGCGGTGGCGGTCGGCACCACCTCGGTGCTCCGCCCCGACGACTACGCGATCTCCGCCTACCGCGAGCACGGCCACTGCCTGGCGAAGGGCTCGGACCCGAAACGCGTTATGGCCGAGCTCTACGGACGCCGCGACGGGCTCTCCAAGGGCAAGGGCGGCTCGATGCATCTGTTCGACCGGAGCACCAACTTCCTCGGCGGTCACGCGATCGTCGGGGCGCACCTGCCGATCGCGGCGGGGGTCGCCTTCGCCATCAAGTATCAGGGGGGCGACCAGGTCATCGTCTGTTACTTCGGCGACGGCGCCGTGCCGGAGGGGGAGTTTCACGAATCAATGAATCTCGCCGCTCTGTGGAAGCTGCCAGTGATCTTCCTCTGCGAGAACAACCGCTACGCCATGGGGACCTCGGTGGAGCGCGCGCTCGCCCAGCCCGAGATCTGGAAGTTCGGCCAGACCTACGGAGTCCCCTCGGAGCGCGTGGACGGCATGGACGTCCTGGCGGTCCGCGAGGCGGTCGTCCGGGCGGTCACCCGGGCGCGGCAGCACAAAACGCCCTCGCTCCTGGAGGCGGACACCTACCGGTACCGGGGCCACTCCATGCGCGATCCGGCCGGCGCGGTGTACCGGACCAAGGAGGAGGTCGAGCGCGAGAAGCTGCGGGATCCGATCGTGCTGTTCCGCGACAAGCTTCTCGCCGCGGGCCTCCTCGCGGAGGCCGACGTGCGGACGATCGAGAAGGACGTCAACGACCGCGTCGACGAGGCCGTGGCGTTCGCCGACGCCTCGCCGGAGCCACCGGGCGAATGGCTCTTCACCGACATCTACAAGGAGGCGTGAGATGGCGGTGATGACGTACCGCGAAGCCCTGAACCTGGCGCTGCGCGAAGAGATGCGCCGGGATCCGCGCGTCTTCGTCATCGGCGAGGAGGTCGGCCTCTACGAGGGCGCCTACAAGGTGACGCAGGGGCTCTTGAAGGAATTCGGCGGGCAGCGCGTCGTCGACACGCCCATCGCGGAATCGGGGTTCACGGGCGTCGGGATCGGGGCGGCGATGGTGGGGCTGCGTCCCGTGGTCGAGATGATGACCTTCAACTTCGCGCTCCTGGCGCTCGATCAGATCGTGAACTCGGCCGCCAAGATGTATTACATGTCGGGCGGGCAGTTCAACGTGCCGATCGTCATCCGCGGCCCGGGCGGGCCGGCGGCGCAGCTGGCGGCGCAGCACTCGCAGTCGATGGAAACGTACTTCTATCATGTGCCGGGCCTGAAGGTCGTGCGCCCGACGACGCCGATGGACGCCAAGGGCTTGCTGAAATCGGCGATCCGCGACGACAATCCCGTGATTTTCATCGAGTCGGAAACCCTCTACAGCGTCAAGGGCGAAGTTCCCGACGACCCGGAGTTTCTCATCCCGCTCGGGAAGGCGCTCGTGCGGCGCGAGGGGACCGACGTCACGGTGATCGCCTACATGGGCATGATGTACCGGGCGATGGAGGCGGCGGAGGAGCTCGAGAAGGAAGGCATCTCGGTCGAGCTGGTCGATCCCCGCACACTGCGTCCCATGGACACCGAGACGATCATCGGCTCGGTGCGCAAGACCCATCGGGCTGTCATCGTGGAGGCGGGCGCGGGCTTCGCCGGCATGGGCTCGGAGATCGCCGCGTTCGTCACCGAGCAGGCGTTCGACGATCTCGACGCTCCGGTGGAGCGGGTCACCGGCGCCAACGCCCCGATGCCCTACGCGCGCAATCTGGAGAAGCTCAAGACGCCGTCGAAGGACAAGATCCTCGCCGCGGTCCGGCGCGTGTGCAATGCGAACGGGGGCTGAGTCATGGCCGTCACGAAGGTCGTGATGCCCAAGCTCTCCGAGGCGATGGAGAGCGGGAAGATCATCAAGTGGCTGAAGAAGGAAGGCGATCGGATCCAGGGCGGTGACATTCTGGCCGAGATCGAGACGGACAAGGCCGACGTCGAGATGGAGGCGTTCGGCGCCGGCGTCCTACGCAAGATCCTGGTTCCGGCCGGTGAGACGGCGCCCATCGGCGCTCTGATCGGCGTCGTCGCCGATCCGGCCGACGACATCTCCGCGCTGCTCGCTTCCGCTCCCGCCGGAGGGACCGGGGCAGGCTCGGTCGCTCAGAACCCCCCCCTTCGCGCCGAGCCTGCTCCGGCCCCTCCGGCGGGGGCGGCGTCGGCGGTTCCTCCCACGGCGCACGCGGCAGCGGTGACGCCGTCGGCGGCGCCGGCGTCCGTCGTGCGGCCGGCGGCTGTCGTGAGCGCGCCGGCTCCCGCGGCCGCCACCGGCGTGACTCAAGGGCCGCAGAGTGGACGGGTGAAGGCTTCGCCGCTGGCGAAGAAAATCGCGGCTCAGGCCGGCGTGGACCTCAAGCTCATCCAGGGCACGGGGCCGGGCGGCCGTATCGTCCGCCGTGACGTCGAGGCCGCGGGCGTGGCGGTCGCGCCGACGGCGGTGGCCGCCGCGGTTACCGGCCCCGAGTTCGAGGACCTTCCGCTCTCTCAGATCCGCGCGGTCATCGCCAGACGCATGCCGCTGTCCAAGGCGCCCGTGCCCCACTTCTACGTCACCAGCGAGGTCGCAATGGATCGGGCATGGGAGCTGCGCGAGCAGCTGAACATGCTGGAGGGCCAGCCCAAGATCTCCGTGAACGACCTCGTCATCCGGGCCTGCGCCCTGGCGTTGCTGCAGCACCCGGGCGTGAACGCCTCGCTCCAGGGCGACGCGATCCGCGTCTACCATCGAGCGCACATCGGCATCGCCGTCGCGCTCGACGACGGCCTCATCACGCCCGTGCTGCGCGATTGTCACGCGAAGCCGCTCGCCCAGATCGCCGTCGAGGCCCGTGACCTCGCCGAGCGCGCACGCAATCGCAAGCTCCGGGCTCAGGAGCTGTCCGGGGCGACCTTCTCGATCTCGAACCTCGGCATGTTCGACGTCGCCGAGTTCTCGGCCATCATCAACCCGCCGGAGGGCGCGATCCTCGCGGTCGGGTCGGTGCGGCGTGTGCCGGTGGTGGACGACTCGGGGCTTGGCGTCGGGCGCCGGATGGCGATCACGATCTCGTGCGATCACCGCGTGATGGACGGAGCGATGGGCGCGCGGTTCCTGCAGGACGTCAAACGCTTGCTCGAAGCGCCGCTGCGGCTGCTCGTCTAGCGCGATGGCGACGCACAAATTCGACGTCGCGGTGGTGGGCACCGGGCCCGGCGGCTACGTCGCGGCCATCCGGTGCGCCCAGCTCGGGCTCTCGGTCGCGACTGTGGAGGACGACCGCCCGGGCGGTGTTTGCCTGAACTGGGGCTGCATCCCCACCAAGGCGCTGCTGCGAAACGCGGAGGTCGTCACGCTCCTCGGCCGCGCAGCCGAGTTCGGGATCCGCCTGAGCGGCTTCGAGGCGAACTACGCCGAAGCGGTCCAGCGGAGCCGCAAGGTCGCCGACCGGATGGCCAAGGGCGTCGAGTTCCTCTTCCGGAAGAACAAGATCACCCTGTTTCCCGGACGTGGGACGCTGACGGCGAAGAACGTGGTGGAGGTGAAGGGGGCGACCGCCGCCGAGACGATCGAGGCGCGCGCCCTCATCCTGGCCACCGGCTCCGAGCCGAAATCGCTCCCCGGGGTCGCCATAGACGAGAAGACGGTGATCTCCTCGAACGGGGCCGTGCGGAACGAGCGCGCGCCCAAGTCGATCGCCGTCGTCGGGGCGGGGGCGGTCGGCGTGGAGTTCGCCGACGTCTTCGCCGCGTACGGCGTCCAGGTCACGCTCGTCGAGGCGCTCCCGCGCATCGTGCCAGTCGAAGACGAGGAGGTCTCAAAGGAGCTGACGCGGGCGTTCACGCGGCGGGGAATCGCCCTCAAGACCGGCGTCAAAGTAGTCTCCGTGAAGCCCGGCGGCGCCGGCGTCGTCGTCGACCTCGAGGGGGAGAAGCTCGAAGTCGAGCAGGTGCTCATGGCGGTCGGCCGCACCGCCAGGATCGCCGGGCTCGGGCTGGAGAGCATCGGCGTGCAGCTCGAGCGCGGCTTCGTGAAGGTTTCGCCGCACATGGAAACGTCGGTGAAGGGACTCTATGCGATCGGCGACATGGCGGGCGCGCCGCTGCTCGCGCACAAGGCCATGGCCGAAGGGATCGTGGCGGCCGAGGCGATCGCGGGCAAGAGCCCGCGCGCCGTCGACTACGGAAACGTCCCGTCGTGCACCTACTGCCGTCCGCAGATCGCCTCGATCGGGGTGACCGAGGCGCGCGCCCGAGAGAACGGGCGCGAGGTCGCCGTGGGCAAGTTCCCGTTCGTGGCGAGCGGCAAGGCGGTCGCGCTCGGCGAGACGGAGGGGTTCGTCAAGGTGATCGCTGACAAGGCGACGGGGGAGCTCCTCGGCGTCCACATCGTCGGCGCCGAGGCGACCGAGATCATCCACGAGTTCGCGGTGGGGCGCACGCTCGAGGCCACGCTCGAGGAGATCATCCACACGATCCACGCCCACCCGACCTTGTCCGAGGCGGCCCTGGAGGCGACGCTGGCCGCGCTCGGCCAGGCCATCCACATCTGACTCGGACGTCGCCGCGCCCGCGGGCCACGCGGACTCCCGCAACCCGGGGCGTCCGCGCCTGGATCGTTGTCTGTGTGGCCGTCACGACCTTCGTCGCATTCGCACCGTCCGTGCAGAACCACTTCGTCGATTGGGACGACCCCGACAATTTCATCACCAACCCGTACTATCGCGGCCTCGGGTGGACCCAGCTCACATGGATGTGGACGACCGTCCACCTCGGGCACTACGTCCCCCTCACGTGGATGACGCTGGGTCTCGACTATCTCACCTGGGGTATGAATCCCGCCGGGTACCATCTCACCAACGTGCTGCTGCACTCCGTCAACGCGACCCTGGTGTACCTCGTCGCGTTGCGGCTCCTGCGCGCCGCGATTCCGGCGGCGATGACGGTCGACCTCCTGGCGTGGCGACTCAGCGCCGCCTTCGTCGCGCTTCTCTTTGCCGTCCACCCTTTGCGGGTGGAGTCCGTCGCCTGGGTCACCGAGCGCCGCGACGTTCTCTCCGGGCTCTTCTACCTCCTCACGATCGTGGCCTATCTGCGCGACGCCGAGGTCGCGGTCGACGTGAGCATCCGCCGGCGACTGTGGTACTGGGTCTCGCTCGGAGGCTTCCTCCTGGCGCTCCTCTCCAAAGCCATCACGGTGACGCTCCCCATCGTTCTCATCGTGCTGGACGTGTATCCGCTCCGCCGGCTCGGGGGTGACGCCGGAGACTGGTGGAGTCCTCGGGCCCGCCGGCGATGGGCCGAGAAGGTCCCATTCGTCCTGGCGAGCGCCGCCGTGATTCCCGTCGCGCTCGTCGCCGCCCGCAGCGGTGCGAACCTTGTCTCGATGGCCGTCTTCGGGGTGCCCGATCGGATCGCGATCACCCTCTACGGGCTGGCCTTCTATCTGTGGAAAACGGTGCTCCCCCTCGAGCTATCGCCGTTTTACCCGTTGAAGATCCCGATCGTACCGTTGAGCGCGCCGTACCTCGTCGGTGGAATCGTCACCGCCGTCGTCACAGGGCTGGCCATCCTGGTGCGTCGTCGTTGGCCTGCCCCGGGGGCCGCCTGGCTCGTCTACGTGGTCACGCTCTTGCCGGTGTCCGGCATCTTCCAGAACGGACCCCAGATCAGCGCGGACCGTTACAGCTATCTCCCGTCGCTCTCCGTGGCGATGGTCGCCGGCGCTGGGGTCCTGGCGAGCTGGCGTGCGTGGCGGGGCCCGGGGCGCAGCCGGTCGATCGCGTTCGTCACGACGGGCGCCGCTGTCCTCGTCGTGACGGTCCTGGTGGCCCTCACCTGGAAGCAGGTTGAGGTCTGGCACGACCCGGAGCGGCTCTGGTCACACGCCCTCGCGATCGCTCCGTCGTCCGTAGTGCACTCTCATCTGGGTTACGTCCGCCGCCAGCAAGGCCGGCTGGACGAAGCGATCGAGCACTACCGAACGGCCTCGTCGATGCGACCCGGCGCGGCCGACCTTCAAATTCATTGGGGGAACGCGCTGGCTCAGCAGGGGATGCTCGTTGCGGCGTTCGACCGCTACCGCGAGGCTCTCCGCCTCACGCCCCACAGCGCCGCCCCTCACAACCACTGGGGTAACGCGCTCCTCGGCGCCGGGCGGCCCGAGGAGGCGATCGCTCACTACCGCGAAGGCGTCAGGATCGATCCGACGGACGCCGAGGCCCAGAACAGCTGGGGAAGGGCGCTGGCCCAGCAGGGCAAGTGGGAGGAGGCGATCACCAAGTATCGCGAGGCCTTGCGTCTCAGGCCCCACAGTGTCCCTCACTACAACTGGGGCAACGCGCTGTTCGCGGCCGACCGGTTCGAGGAGGCGATCTCCCACTATCGCGAGACCGTCCGGATCGATCCCAACGCTGCCGAAGCCTACAACAATTGGGGAAGGGCGCTGGCCCAGCAAGGCAAGTGGGCGGAGGCGATCACGAGGTACCGCGACGCTCTCCGCATCAAGCCCGATTATCCCCTGGCGTCGTCGAACCTGGATCAAGCACTCTCGCGGGCGGGGCAAGCCCCGACGCGCTGAGGCCGAAGGAGGCACAATGGCGAACATATGGCAACCCGACATCGCCGTCGCGGAGAAGGTGCTGAGGGCGGTCGTCGTCTACCTCTTCATGCTGGCGGCATTCCGGTTCACGGGGAAGCGGCAGGTCGGTCAGCTCACCCCCTTCGACCTCGTCCTGCTCCTCATCATCTCGAACGTGGTCCAGAACGCGATCATCGGCCCCGACAACTCGCTCGGCGGGGGACTCCTCGGTGCGGTCGTGATTCTGGCGTTGAACTACGCCATCGTCGAGGTGACGTTCCGCTCGAAGCGGCTGCGCCACCTGCTCGAGGCGCAACCGACGCTCCTCGTCCACAACGGCCGCATCCTCCAGAAGAATCTGAATCGAGAGCGCATCTCGCTCGAGGATTTGCACGCCGCGCTCCGCCGCAGCGGCGTCGCCGACGTCGAGCACGTGCGGGCCGCCGTGCTCGAGGACAACGGCGGGATCAGTGTCATCCCACGGGCGGCCGCCGGGCCCGGCGAGTTTCCCGGCAGCCGCTGACGCTCAGTGATGGTGCAGGAAGGGCAGCGTGAAGAGCGGGGTGAATCCGTTCAGGGTGAGCGCCGCGCCGAGCGCCGCCAGGACCAGCGAGAACCAGAACATCGGGCGTGAGGTGGACAGAATCGACACGGACGCGCTCACGATCGCGATCTGCAGGAGGACCTCTCCGAACTCGAAATACGGGTGCCGCTCCCGGCGGATGTCCCGCCCCAGCTCGAGCTTCTTGGCGTCCTTCTCGATGTCCTTTTTCTCGGCGTTGTAGCGCTTCTCTTCCTCGGCGAACTTCGTCGCGAGCGCCTCGACCTTGGCGCGCTCGGCCCCCTTCAGGCTCGAGGGCTCGGCCAGCTGCGTCTCGAGCAGCATCTTCTGGGCGCGGTACTGGTGCTCGCGGATGACCTTGGCCTGGTAGAACGCCCACTGGTCGGACGACTGCTGCTGGGCGAGGAGCATCTCCTTCACCGTGTTGTTGCCGCCGAGCGACGCGATCGAGAGCACGACCGCGTAGATCGCGGTGGTGAGCGCGGCGCGACGGCCGAACATCGTCTCGCCGCGCTCGTGGAGCTCGTCTGGGTTGGGGACCTCGATCTCAGCCACGTGACTCGGTGGATCCCCTCCGGATTTCCTCCCGCATGGCGTCGCGGCCGGCCTCGAACGCGCTCATGAGGCGCTGCGTCTGCTCTTCGAAGATCTCGCGGCTCTTGTCCAGCCACTCACCGGCGCGGCCCTGCGCCTCGTTGGCGAACTCCTGCGCCCGGCGCGCCACATCGCCGCCCCGGTCGGCCAGGAGCTCGCGGGCCTGCGCCCCGGTCTTCGGCGTCAACAAGACGGCGGCGGCGGCGCCCAGCACCGCGCCGAACAGGAACCAGCCCATGTACCCGCCCGCATCGCTTCGCTCGTCACTCATGGTGGTCTCCTTGGTGCCTGAAACGATGGACGAACACGTCGAGGCCCTTCTTGAGCCCGGCCGCCACGCCGACGATCTGCCCCGCGCGAGTCAGGCTGCTCAGCGTCCCGACGAACCGGCTGAGCCCGGTAGCGATGTCGTAAACGCGGTCGGTGACGACGCCGACGCGCTCGAGCTCCCGGCTTGCCTCGCGGGTGAGCGTCCGCACATCCTCGGTGAGTGCCAGCGCCTGGCCGAGGAGCGGCCGGAGCTCCTGCTCGACGATCGTCAGGACCGCCTCGGCGCGCTGGGCCATCCGGCGGAGCGCCCAGACCGCCGCCACGAGCGCCAGCAACAAGGCAAAAGCCGCCAGCGACAGGAGCAGCTGGACCCAGAAAGGCATGGGCCTGAATTATTGGTGGAAAATTGAACCAAAGTCAATGAAACTACCAGCTTGATGTCGAGCGATGAGCGCTTCGGGGATCTGCGACGCCGTAACGTGGAGGCCGAGCTCGCCGGCGGTGACGAGCGCGTCCGCCGCCAGCACAAGGCTGGCAAGAAGACGGCGCGCGAGCGACTCGAGCTCCTGCTGGACGCCGGGTCTTTCATGGAGGTCGACAAGTTCGTTGTCCACCAGAGCCACGACTTCGACATGGCCGGGCAGCGGACTCTCGGAGACGGCGTCGTCACGGGCTCGGGTCGCATCCACGGCCGGCCGGCTTTCGTATTCGCCCAGGACTTCACGGTGTTCGGGGGCTCGCTTTCGGACACGCACGCCCGCAAGATCTGCAAGATCATGGATCTTGCGATGAAGACGGGCGTGCCGATCATCGGGCTCAACGACTCGGGAGGGGCACGGATCCAGGAGGGCGTCGTCTCGCTCGCCGGCTACGCCGAGGTCTTCCTGCGCAACACGCTGGCGTCGGGCGTCGTCCCCCAGATCTCGGCGGTGATGGGGCCGTGCGCCGGGGGCGCGGTGTACTCACCGGCGCTCACCGACTTCATCTTCATGGTGAAGAACACCTCGTACATGTTCGTCACGGGCCCGGACGTCATCCGGACGGTCACCCACGAGACCGTGTCGGCCGACGATCTCGGCGGGGCCAGGACGCACGCCACCACCTCCGGGGTCGCGCACTTCGCCGCCGACAGCGAGGAAGAGTGCCTGGCCCTGATCCGCGAGCTGATGACGTTCCTTCCGCAGAACAACCTCGAGGACCCGCCCCTCCGGCCGACACGGGACCCCGTCGACCGTCGGGACGAAAGTCTGCAGTCCATCGTGCCGGATCAGCCGAACAAGCCCTACAACATGCTGGACATCATTCGCACGGTGCTGGACGAGCACTATTTCTTCGAGACCCACGCCGGGTTCGCGCCCAACCTCATCGTCGGCTTCGGCCGTCTGGGCGGCCGGCCGGTCGGCGTCGTCGCCAATCAACCCACGCATCTCGCGGGATGCCTCGACATCAACGCCTCGCTCAAGGGCGCGCGGTTCGTCCGCTTCTGCGACTGCTTCAACATCCCGCTCGTGACGTTCGAGGACGTGCCGGGATTCCTGCCGGGAACGACGCAGGAGTTCGGCGGGATCATCAAGCACGGCGCCAAGCTCCTGTACGCGTACTGCGAGGCCACGGTCCCCAAGCTGACGGTGATCACTCGCAAGGCCTACGGCGGGGCCTACTGCGTCATGTCGTCCAAGCACATCCGTGGCGACGCGAACTTCGCCTACCCGACCGCGGAGATCGCCGTCATGGGTCCGGAGGGTGCCGTCAACATCCTCTACCGGCGGGAAATGGAGCGGGCGGGAGCGCCGGCCACCTTCCGGGAGGACAAGACGCGGGAGTATCGCGAGATGCTCGCGACTCCGTACGTGGCCGCCGAGCGCGGTTACATCGACGAGGTGATCGAGCCTCGGGACACGCGGGCGCGACTCTGCGCCGCCCTCGAGCTCACGCGGACCAAGCGCGACACCAACCCGCCGAAGAAGCACGGAAACCTTCCCCTGTGATGGCAGTGCGAGCCGCAGCCGCAGGCGAGGCGAGTCTGTGACGGACCAGGCGAGAGAGTTCAAGACCTCCTGGGGCAGTCCGCTGAAGCCCGTCTACGGACCCGAGGACGCCCCGGCCGAGCGCTTCGCCTCGGATCTCGGCGCACCGGGCGAGTTCCCGTTCACCCGCGGCGTCCATCCCGAGATGCACCGCAAGCGCCTCTGGACGATGCGGCAATACGCGGGCTTCGGCTCCGCCGTCGAGACGAACAAGCGGTACCGCTTCCTTCTGGAGCAGGGGCAGACCGGCCTGTCGGTCGCGTTCGATCTCCCCACCCAGATGGGGTACGACCCCGACGCGCCCATGGCGCGCGGTGAAGCGGGCAAGGTGGGCGTGTCCATCGCCTCACTCGAGGATATGCAAGATCTCTTCGAAGGAATTCCGCTCGACCGCGTCTCGACCTCGATGACGATCAACGCCACCGCGTCGATCCTTTTGGCGCTCTACGTGGCGACCGCGCGCCGCCAGGGCGTCGCGGCCGAGCGCCTCAGCGGAACGCTGCAGAACGATATCCTCAAGGAGTACATCGCGCGCGGCACCTACATCTTTCCACCTGGCCCCTCGATGCGGCTGATCACCGACACGTTCGCGTACTGCACGGATCGTGTCCCCCACTGGAACACGATCTCGATCTCCGGCTACCACATGCGCGAGGCCGGCTGCACCGCGGTACAGGAGGTGGCCTTCACGCTGGCGAACGGCATTGCGTACGTGCAGGCGGCGCTGGACGCCGGCCTCACGGTCGACGCGTTCGCCCCGCAGCTGTCGTTCTTCTTCAACGCGCACAATGATCTGCTCGAGGAGGTCGCCAAGTTTCGGGCCGCGCGCCGGCTGTGGGCGCGGATCATGCACGAGCGGTTTCGCGCCCGCGACCCGCGGGCGCTGGCGCTCCGGTTCCACGCGCAGACGGCGGGCAGCATGCTCACCGCGCAGCAACCCGAGAACAACATCGTCCGGGTCGCGGTGCAGGCGCTCGCGGCCGTGCTGGGAGGGTGCCAGTCCCTGCACACGAACTCGATGGACGAGGCGCTCGCGCTGCCCACCGAGCACGCTGTCCGGATCGCGCTCCGGACCCAGCAGATCCTCGCCCACGAGTCGGGGGTCGCCGACATCGCCGATCCGCTCGGCGGCGCCTTCGCCATCGAGCGCCTCACCGGCGAGATCGAAGAGGCGGCGCGGGTCTACATCCGAACGATCGACGATCTGGGCGGCGCGGTCGCCGCGATCCCCTTCATGCAGCGCGAGATCCAGGAGGCAGCGTACCGCTACCAGCGCGAGGTCGAGGAGCACGCCCGGATCGTCGTCGGCGTCAACGAGTTCGGGACAGCGGAGCTCCCGCAGGGAAATCTCTTCCAGGTGGACGCGGCTGTCGGTCCGGCGCTCGCCGAGCGGGTGGCGCGCGCGCGCGCCGCGCGGGATCGCGACGCCGCCGGGCGGGCCCTCGATGCGCTCGAGCGGGCGGCGCGCGGCCGCGAGAATCTCCTGCCGCTTCTCGTCACCGCGGTCGAGGTCGGAGTCACGCTCGGCGAGACCTGCGACCGGCTGCGTGGCGTCTTCGGCGTCCACCAGCCCTCGGTCGCGTTTTGAGCAAGCGAGTCCGGGCGGTCGGCGGCCTCGTCGTCCTCGGCGTGCTCGCGTGCGTCTCGAGCGCCGGCGCCGGGATGGCGGACCGCATCGGAGCGACCTTCGGGCTCATGTCGGAGCAGTTCATCCAGGCGTTCAATCCGCTCGAGGGGCTGGTGGTCGGCGTCGACGGCGGCTCGCTGTATCTGGATCTCGGCGAGCGCGGCGGCGCGCAGGGGGGCCAGGAGTTCACGATCTTCCGCAAGGGCGAAGAATTCCGGCATCCACTCACCCGGAAGGTGCTCGGGCGGTACGAGGAGGTTCTCGGGTACGCCCAGATCCGAAGCGTGCAGCCGCGGTTCTCCGAGGCCGCATACGTCCCCATCGAGGGAAAGCCGATTCCGCAGCCGGACGACGGTGTGCGGATCACTCGGGGACGGATCAAGGCCGCGATCACGCCCGTGCTCGATCTGACGCAGTCCACGACGCGGCCGGACCTGCGCCGGGTTCCGTACCTCCTGGCGATCGCGCTCGAGCGCTCGAAGCGCTTCCAGGTGGTCGACCCGCTCACCGTCGCCGACGTCTTCGCCAGCGGCGGCGCCCAGGTCCAGGAGATCCTCGCTCTCCCGGAGCGCGCGGTCCGCATCTCGAAGCGGTTCGACGTGGCGGGGTGGGTCGTGCCCGTCCTGATCGAGCGGCGCGGCGTCGTCTACCTCGACGCGACGTGGATCTCCGCGGTAACGGGCACGGCGCTGTTCTCGCGCCGCGAACCCCTCCTGCCGCCCGCCGCCGTGGAGGAGCAGCGATTTCCGTGGGAGCCGGGCAGCGAAGACTGATGTCTTGCTGGCGCGATCCTGTTATGGTATGGGCGCCATCATGACTGTGCGATCTCTCGTGCTGGTTGTCGTCGCGCTCACGGCCGTCGGCTGTACGACGGCGAAACAAGTATTGGGCATTCCGACTTCCGGCGATCCGTCGGTCACGATCAAGTCGGCCGAGACCCGGTGGCTCCTGATCAAGAATCCAAGGTTCGGCGACGTTCCGAGCGAGCCCGAGTACGTCTGGGTCGAAGAGGACAAGATCCCGGTGACCTTCACGACCCTCGTGCGGGGCCAAGGCGCGATCATCGCGGCGCCGGAGATCGTCGCCAAGTACGGCGCGCCGCCGGGCGGCGGGAAGATCAGCCCGCGGCAGGGCATGCCGACGCAGACGGTGACGGCGGCCGAGACGCCCGCACCGCGGTCGCCACCGGCGCCGCGCCCGACGAACGGGACGGCGCCGGCGGGCCCGAAGAAAGGGCTGGTCGTCTACGTGGACACGACGCGCATCGTCATCGACCTGACCGCCGCCGACGGGATCCGACCCGGGACCGTCGTCAGTCTGCGTCGCGACGCGATCCCCATCGTGCATCCCGTGACGGGCGAGGTGCTCGGCGAGCTCGACGAAGAGGTCGCGACGGCGCGCGTGATCGAGATGCGCGAGAAGTTCTCGGTCGCGGACGTCCAGACCGTGGCCGCCGGTGCGCGGATCCAGATCAAGGATCGCGTCGTCCCCAAGTAGCCTCCCGCGTGCCCACGCCCACCCTCGAACGGGTCCTGAAGGAGCGCGTCGCAGGTCTGGTCGGCGCCGACCTGGAGCTTGTCGAGGCGGAGATCCGTCGAGAGCTGGGCTCGCCCGTCGCCTTGATCCAGGAGATGGGCGGCTACATTGCGGGCGCCGGGGGCAAGCGCCTTCGCCCGATCCTTCTGCTGCTGAGCGCGCGCCTGGCCGGCTACCGCGGCCCGCGAAGCGTGCGCCTCGCGTGCGTCGTCGAGCTGCTCCACACGGCGACGCTCATTCACGACGACGTCGTCGACCAGGCGCCGCTGCGCCGCGGACGGCCGTCGGCGAACGCGCAGTGGGGCGACGACGCCTCCGTCCTCGTCGGTGACCACCTGTACTCGAAGTCGTTCGCGATGCTCGTGCGGGACAACGATCGCGCCGTGATGGAGACCCTGGCGCGCTCGACGGTCTCGATGACCGAGGCGGAAGTCTTCCAGCTCGAGCTCAAGCGCAGCGGTGTCACGACGGAGGCGGACTACATCCGGGTCATCACGCAGAAGACCGCCTCGTTCATCTCCGCATGCTGTCGCATCGGCGGGCTGCTCGGCGGGCTCCCGGCCGCCCACCTCGCCGCCCTCACGGGGTACGGCCTCGACATCGGTGTCGCCTTCCAGATCTCGGACGATTCGCTCGACTTCGTCGCGAATCAGGACCGCTTTGGCAAGGCGATCGGCGCCGATCTCCGGGAGGGGAAGCGGACGCTGCCGCTCATCGCCATGCTCGAGCGGGTGACGCCGGTCGAGGCGGCGCGGATCACGCGTCTCCTCAAGCGCCCCGCCCTCGACGCGGACGAGGTCGACGAGATCCGGCGGTGCGTCGTGGACCACGCGGGCGTCGAGTACGCGCTGGCGCGGGCGCAGGAGTACGCGGGGGCTGCGAAGGCCGACCTCGCGGCGTTCGCGCCGTCGGAGGAGCGGGACACGCTGGCGCTGATCGCGGACTTCGTCGTCGATCGCGATCGTTGACGTGGCGGTCATCACACTGACAACCGACTTCGGCACGCGCGACACCTACGTGGCGGAGATGAAGGCCGCGATTCTCTCCATCACTCGCGACGTCCATGTCGTCGACATCACGCACGAGGTCGCGCCTCACGACATCCTCGAGGGTGCCTTGGCGCTCGAGGCTGCCGCACCCCGGTTCCCGACCGCCACGATTCACGTGGCGGTGGTCGATCCCGGCGTCGGCACGGCGCGGCGCGGTCTCGCGGTAGCGTCGGGCGACCAGGTGTTCATCGGGCCCGACAACGGGCTGTTCACGCCGTTCCTGGGCGGGGCACCCTGGCGCGCCTTCGAGTTGCGGGCGGAGCAGTTCCGCGCGGCCGGCGTGAGTCGCACGTTTCACGGGCGCGACGTCTTCGCGCCGGCGGCCGCCCACGTCGCTTGCGGCCTCGAGCCCGGAAGGCTCGGGCCCGTCGTGACCGACCCGGTGCTTCTGGTGTGGCCCCGGGCCCGTGTGACCGAGGGCCGGGTCGGCGGCGCCGTCGTCCACGTCGATCGCTTCGGCAACCTCGTCACCTCGATCGACGGCGACACGATCGCGTCGCTCGGGTCGGGCGTCACCGTTCGCGTGGGCGGCAGGATCTTGCCGCTCGTGCAGACCTACGGTGAGCTGGCGCGGGGGAGCGCCGGAGCCCTCGTGGGCTCCCGCAACCGTCTGGAGATCGCGGTGAATGCAGGGAGCGCCGCGACCATGCTGGGCGCGCGGCGTGGCTCGCCGGTTGTCGTTAGTCGGGTTTCGTCGCCGGCGGCGAGGCCGGCGCGGAGGCGGTCTTAGCCTCCGTGCTCTTCCCAGCGGGCTTGTCAGTGGGCTTGTCGGCCGGCTTGTCGGCGGGCTTGTCCACCGGCTTCTCGGGCGACTTTTCAGATTGCAGGGCCTTCTTGCGAGACTCCGAAGGGTAGTCGGTCACGTACCATCCTTTACCCTTGAGGATGAAAGGCGCCGCAGAGAGGAGGCGACGCACTTGTCCGCCGCACACGTCGCATGCCGCCAGCGGCGGCTCGGAAATCCGCTGGCGGATTTCGAAGACCCGTCCACACTTGAGGCACTCGTATTCATAGGTTGGCATTCCCATTGAGGCTACATGGGGAGGATCGATCGTGTCAAGAAGACACGGGTTTTGGTTGGCTCTGCTCGCCCTCGGCCTGTCGGCGTCGGGATGCGCTGGCAAGGAGGCGTCCCAACAAGCCGAGGTACAGAAGCTTCGGGCGCGCGCGGCCTACGACCGCGCCCTCAGCTACCTCAACGACAAACAGCCGGCGCCGGCGGTGACGGCGCTCCAGGAGGCGATCAACGTCAATCCGTCGTCTGCGGTCTACCGCGATACCCTCGGGGTGGTCCTGCTCGAGCTGGGGCGGCCCGACATGGCGCTCGAGCACTTCAAGAAGGCGGTCGAACTCGACCCGATGTTCGCAGATGGCTACTTCCATATGGGCACGGCCCAGGCAGAGGCGCGCCGATGGGACGAGGCGGTCGCGAGTTACAAGAAGGCGCTCGAGCTACCGACCCTAACCATCCCCGAGTCCGCGAACCAGAACCTCGGGCTTGCGCTCTATCACCTGAAGCGATACCGCGAAGCTGAACAAACCCTGCGGTTTGCCATCAGCCTCGACCCCAAGATGCAGGCCGCCTACTACAACCTCGGCCTCGTCTTCGTCGCCGAAAACCGGAAAGATGAGGCGAAGGCGGCCTTTCGCCAGGCCCGCCGGCTCGGCCCGGACTCACCGGTGGGGCAGGCGGCGCTGGACCGCCTCAAGGCCTTGGGGGAGGGGGGCTAAATAGCAGTTTTTTCTTGACCTTCCGGAAACGCCCGCGTAAAAGTGTTCGTTGTTTCAGTCGTATCTCAGCAAATTGCTCTGAGGAGAGGGAATGCGAAGATTCCTCGCCACAGCAGTCTTTGCCGTAATTATCCTCGCGATGCTTGCTCCGCCTGGGTTGGCCCAGGCGCCCACACCCAAAGTGACGATCAGCGGGCTCTTCGACCAGGTCACGTCGATGGGCAGAAACTTCTACGACGGCAACCTCGCGCGCGATAGCGATCGTGAGTGGTACGCGCGGACCCGGTTTCGTCCGGATTTCGAGTTCGCGGTCGGCCGGGTCAAGGCTGTGCTCGGTCTCGAGATCGACTTGCAGTATGGGCAGGGCGGACCCAACGACGGTGGGTTCCCGGGCAACAATTCAGGCTTCCCGGGCGGCGGAGCCAGCTCAGGCACGCCCACAGGCGGGGCCAAGGTCAACGCCAACGGCAACCTGGACCTCAACACCGATGTCGGCGGGATGATCGAGATCAAGTGGATCTACACGGAGTTTCCCCTGACGGGCAAAGACAGCTTGCTGCCGTTCATCCCGGTCGAGACGATGGCTCGGGCCGGGGGTCAGCCCTTCGCCAACCTCGCCACCTACAAGCTCGCCACCTATGCGGCCAGCGACTTCGCCGGGCTTTCGACGATCACGACGTTCGCGCCCAACCTCAGGAGCGATCTCACGTGGGTCATCGTCGAGGATCAACTTGCAGGCGCCAACCGGGGCAACCCCTCGCTCAAGACTGGTCGTGGCGAGGACTATGCGCTGATCTTCAGCCCCGAGTACACGCCTTTGAAGGGGCTCGACCTGAAGCCCCTATACTCCTGGTTCCACGCAGACGGCATCACCCACATCGCGGCTCGGCGCAACCTGGTCAACAGGGGTACCGCCGGCGGGCTCCTCGGCCCAGGGACGTCGATGGGCGCACCAATAGGCCCCAGCCCCGCTGGGGACCCGACGTATCACGAGGATCGCCATACGATCGGCTTCGACGCGCGCTGGCGTGTGGGCCCCTTCGGCCTCGATCCCACAATCTTCTACCAGTGGGGTCGGATGGACAGCCAGGCGGGTAGTTCGGCGACCGGTGCGGCCATCAAAAAAGTCACGGCTGACATGAGCGCGTTTTTCGTCGACATCATCGGTAGCTACCAGCTCGGTCCGCTGCTTTTCGAGTTGCGCGCTGACTACAGCACCGGCAACAAAGCTCGCGACAACCTGGCCAAGGGGATCCGGTACTTTCAACCCCTCACCACCGACGGGATCTACTACGCCGGCTGGACTCAGATGATGGGCCTGGGCGTGGACTATTTCAACGGCGTGTCCATGGGCGGCATGGGTAGCTACATCGGCTACGACCGGTACGGCCGCGCTCAGCTCGGGGCTCGGGCGACCTACACCTTCGCGCCGCCGTTCTCGGTCTATGCGGTCGTCAGCCCGACATGGACGGCGGAGAAGGTCGACACTGACACGAACTCCGGTTTGGTGCCGGGGGCCGTCGGCCTCACCGTCGGTCGGACGACGGTGAGCAGCAACAGCTGGGTGTCGGGCGATTCCCGCTATCTCGGGACGGAGGCAGATCTCGGGCTCACGTGGCGGTTCGCCCCGAACGCGGCCTTCGACTTGGTCGGAGCTTGGCTGTTCGCCGGTGATGCGCAGAACACGGCCGAGTGCGTCGGGGGCGCGCCGGGGACCTGCGCCGGCGGCACGGTCGTGAAGAAAGACGCTAAGGACGCCTACACACTGGCCGCGCGTGTGAGGCTGGCCTTCTAGATGAGGCGCAACGATGTCGGCTGTGCGTAGTCCGTCTGCAGCTGTTGGTGATGTCGGTCCTGAGGGTTGTCAATGGCTCAGTTGCTGTTCACCACCACTTGAGGAGGGCGGTAATGCGTAGATTCATCGTTACGGCAGTACTCGCCTTCGTCATCCTCGCGATGCTGGCTCCGCCTGGGTTCGCTCAGGCGCCCGCGCCGAAGGTGACGATCACCGGGCTCTTCGACCAGATCACGTCGTTAGGCAAAAACACCTACGACGGCAACCTCACTCGCAGCAGCGACAAGGAGTGGTACGCCCGCACCCGGTTCCGTCCGGACTTCGAGTTCGCGGTCGGGCGGGTCAAGGCCGTGCTCGGTATCGAGATCGACCTGCAGTACGGGCAGGCCGGGGCCAACGACGGCGGGTTCCCGGGCAACAATTCGGGCACCAACTCCGGTTGTAAGGTCAACACCAATGGCTGCTATGACCTCAACGGCGACGTTGGCGGCATGATCGAGATCAAGTGGATCTACACGGAGTTTCCGCTGACGGGCAAGGACAGCCTGCTGCCGTTCATCCCGGTCGAGACCATGGCGCGGGCGGGCGGCCAGCCCTTCGACACCCTGGCCCAGTACAAACTCGCCCAGTATGCGAACGGCGACTTCGCCGGCGTATCGGCGATCACGACGTTTGCGCCGAACATCAAGACCAACCTCGCCTATGTCATCCTCGAGGATGAGCTCGCCGGCTCCAACCGAGGTAACCCCTCGCTCAAGATTAGTCGCGGCGAGGACTACGCGGTGATCTTCAGCCCCGAAATCACGCCATTCAAGGGGCTGGACTTGAAGCCCCTGTACTCCTTCTTCCACGCCGGCGGCCAGACGGCCGGAAGTGCCCGGCGTAACCTGGCCAACCCGAACACGGCGGGCGGCCTGCTCAACGGTA
>WNFU01001240.1_pt1 | contig 35830 bp, 31 predicted proteins | sample 5400121 | NCBI WGS metagenome assembly WNFU01 (sample SAMN13153360, study PRJNA577476) | soil metagenome | isolation source: 100 cm soil or saprolite under grassland replicate 1 | place: USA:California | collected 2016-06-15
CCGAGCTGCTCGAGATCTCACCCGACGAGGTCGGGCCGGCGGAGCGCTCCAAGGCGAAGATGGTCAACTACGGGATCGCCTACGGGCTGTCGGCGTTCGGGCTCGCCGATCGGCTCCAGATCGACCAGGACGAGGCGGCCGCCTACATCGAGCGCTACTTCGAGCGCTTTCCCGCCGTCAAGCGCTTCATCGACGCAACGATCGAGGGCGCCAGGGCGGAGGGCTACGTCACGACCCTGATGGGCCGCCGCCGCCGCATCCCCGAGCTGCGCGCCCGCCAGCGCCAGACGCGGCTGCTCGGCGAGCGGCTCGCCGTCAACACGGTGATCCAGGGCACCGCCGCCGACATCATCAAGCTCGCGATGATCCGCTGCCACCGCGCGCTTGCCGACGAGGGCCTCGAGACGCGCCTCGTGCTCCAGATCCACGACGAGCTGCTGTTCGAGGGGCCGGAGGGCGAGATGGATGCGGCCACGGAGCTGGTGCGACGCGAGATGTGCGCCGCCTTCGATCTCGACCCGCCGCTCGCCGTGGACGTCGGGGTGGGGGAGGACTGGCTGGCGGCGAAGTAGGGCGGTGCCGACGGTTCGGATCGACCCGAACCCCGGCCGCTTCTATTCACGGGGTGAGGCGGGTAGGGCAGGGATAAGGCGGGCGCGGAGCGCCGCAACGACCTCGGCGGGCTCGTCCAGAACCTGGTGCCAGGTGAAGCGCAGGACCTCGTAGCCCGCGGCGGCCAGCTTGGCCTCGCGGCGGTGGTCGTATTCGAACGATGCGCGGCCCGAGTGGGCGTCGTAGCCATCGGTCTCGGCGACGAGCTTCGCCTGAGGCCACAGGAAGTCGACCTCATAGCCGCCCATCGGCGCATTGACCAGGGGGCGGGGCAGGTGGTGGCGCTGGCAGAGGCGAAGGAAGCGGCGCTCGAGCTCGTTGCGTGCGACGGCGATCGGTTTCGGGTCGGCGGCTTCGATGCGGTAGCCGAAAAACTCGGCCTGGCGGCGGGCACGGCTGAGCTCGTCGGGGGTGGCGCAGACTCGGAGGTCCACCAGGGTCCTCGCCGGGCTCGTGACCGGGATGCCGTTTCTCCGCGTGGTCTCCTGCTGGGTGAGGGTGGCGGAACGGTGAAGCCGGATGCCTGGGCGCTGGCGTCGGCCGCCATGGCCAGGCACGGTGACGTCGGTCTCCGCCCGTCTCGGGGTGAGCAGCCGCCAGAGCTCTGCCGCGGCGCGGTGGCTGAGCACGGCGCCCTCCCCGCCGGCCAGCACTGCAGCCATCCATCGCCCTTCGTTGCTGAGCCGTGCGTGGCCGACGGCATAGACGCCGCGGTGGATGCGGTGAAGTCGGCCGCTTCTCACCCTCTGCGCGGTGGCCTGCCGGGTGAGGCCTAGGACCAGAAGCTGGGCCGCGGAGATGACGCCGTGCTGGCTAGAGGCAAGTCGTGCGATCGCCACATCGACCGCAGTGGCGCGTTTGTCAACCATACATTGACAAAAGCGCCATTCCCCTCCGAGCGCCCCCCTTCAGCTCCCTTTTCGATTCCCCACCCAGCCCTCTTTTTGCCACGCGGCGGCGGTCGGTCCCGGGCGGCTGGCCCGCGCGTGGCGTCCGGCTTCTGCGCGAGCATCGGCGCCCATGGATCGGGGCCTCGCCGTCATCCTCACCGTGATCGTCGGCGGGCTGATTGCGCTCCAGGCCCCGATCAACGCGGGACTCGGGCGCGCGACGGGAAACATCGCGGCGGCGTTCGTCTCGTTCCTGTTCGGGACCCTGATCCTCGCGGTGCTCGTCGGGCTCGGCGGGCAGGGGGGCGGCCTGGGCTCGACCTTCGACGTCGACTGGTACTACCTGCTCGGCGGCGCCCTCGGTGTCGCCTACGTCTTCACGGTGCTGGTCACCGTGAGCACGATCGGGGCGGGCGCCGTCGCAGCGGCGACGGTCACCGGCCAGCTCACCGCCTCGGTCGTCATCGACCGCCTCGGAATCCTCGGTCTCGAACAGCAGGCGCTGTCGATCGATCGACTCGCCGGGGTCGCCCTACTGCTTGCCGGTACCTACCTCGTGGTCAGGTAGCCGCCGGCAAGCGTTTGCCGCCACCCCGCGACCGGGGTAGGGTGGGGCCGTGAACGACCACCGGGTCACGCGACGCCGGCTGATCGGAAGCGGCGCGGCCGCCGCGGCGGGCGCCAGCGTCGCGGGCGTGCCGGGCGCCGAGGCCAAGCCCCACCGCCACCGCCACAGGAGGCGCCGCGACAGGGACGTGGCGATCATCGGCGCCGGGCTCGCTGGCCTGACGGCGGCGCGCGAGGTGCTGCGCGCCGGCCATTCCGTGATCGTGCTCGAGGCGCGCGATCGCGTCGGCGGTCGGGTGCTCAACCAGCCGATTCCCGGCGGGGACGTCTCGGAGCGCGGCGGCACCTTCGCGGGACCGACCCAGGACCACATCCTCGCGCTCGCCCAGGAGTTCGGGATCGACACCTTCCTCACCTACGACGAGGGCGACAACGTCTACTACGCCGACGGCTCGCGCAGCACCTACAGCGATCAGAGCCCGCTCGGGACCGCGCCTCCTGACCCGCTTCTGATCCCCGAGATCACGCTCATCGTGGCGCGCCTCGACGAGATGTCGACGGAGGTCCCGGTCGACGCCCCGTGGACCGCGTCAAACGCCGCCGAGTGGGACGGCCAGACGCTCGAGCGATGGATTCGCGACAACAGCCTCACCGAGCGCTTCTACCGCATCGTCCAGACCGCGACACGGCCGATCTTCGGCGCCGAGCCGAGCGAGCTGTCGCTGCTCTACACGCTGTTCTATATCGCCGCGTCGGGCAACGAGCAGAATCCGGGGACCTTCGAGCGCAACTTCAACACCCGCGACGGGGCGCAGATGTTCCGCTTCGTCGGCGGCTCGCAGCGGATCGCGTTCGAGCTTGCGGAGCGGCTCGGCCGCCACGTCATGCTCCGCTCGCCCGTGCGGCGGATCGTTCAGCGTGACGACGGCGTGCGCGTCCACTCCCAGCGCGTCAACGTGCGGGCCAAGCAGATCATCGTCGCTGTGCCGCCGACGCTCGCGGCGAGGATCGAGTACAGCCCCGGCCTTCCGGCGGCGCGCGATCAGCTCACCCAGCGCTTCCCGCAGGGAAACCTGATCAAGGCGACGGCGGTGTACGCGCACCCGTTCTGGCGCGACGCGGGGCTGACCGGCACGGCGGTGTCGCTGAACGGGCCCGTGAGCGCCACCTTCGACGATACGCCGCCCTCGGGCTCCCCCGGTGTGATCTTCGGTTTCATCGGCGGCGACGAGTCGCGCGCATTCGAGGCGATGTCGGACGCTGATCGGCGCGCCGCGGTGCTCAAGAACTATGTCGACTACTTCGGTGCCGACGCGGCGAACCCGATCGACTACTTCGAGTCCCACTGGGCCCAGGAGGAGTGGACGCGCGGCTGCCCTGTGGGGATCATGGGGCCCGGCGTACTGCTGCCGTACGGGCCCGCGATCCGCGAGCCGGTGGGGCGCATCCACTGGGCCGGGACCGAGACCTCGACCTACTGGGCCGGCTACATGGACGGGGCGGTTCGCTCCGGAAAACGCGCCGCCCAGGAGGTCTTAGCCGAGCTCTAGGTCGGGAGCCCGCCGCCGCTCTGGCCCCCGACCACCCCGGCGCCCTCTAGCTACACTAGATACGAAGTTACCCGCACAAGGAGGTGACGGGATGGAGTCGATAGGGAGATTGAGCGGGATCTTCTGGGCGGTGTGCGTCGGGTTCATCGTCCTGTTCGTGTTCTTCGCGGCGCTGCAGGCGTTCTCGCCGGGCGACGTGTTGTGGCTGAGCGCCATCGTCGCGGCGCTTGCGGTGCTCTGCTTCGTGCACTTCATGCGGGTCAGGCGCCACATGGACGAGCACGAGCACGACGCGTTCAGGCGCCACGTCAACGCGTTCAGGGAGCGGCGCGGCTTCTAGCGTCCAGGACAGGACCCGGCTCAGGCTGCGGCGCGCAGCGTCCCCCGGGAGACCACCGCCCGGGGGCGCGCGCGCTCGCGCGCGAACGACGGCGGTGCGATCTCGAGGTAGTGGCCGAACGACCAGCGTACGAAGGCGCCGGTGCTCATCCCGCGCAGCGCGAGCGCCAGCAGGCGCGGCGGCACGCGCGGCACTACGCGCTGGGTGCGCAGCATCGCCTCGAACTTCCAGCGGTGCGAGGCCGAGAACGCCGCGTAGCGGCGCAGGGCGTCCTCGCGCGTGGCGCGCCCCGCGATCACCTCGCGCAGCTCGTCCGCGCAAGCGATCCCGAAGTAGAACGCGGTGCGGATTCCCTCGGCCGTGAGCGGCAGGCAGTGGCCGGCGGAGTCGCCGACGAAGAACACGCCGTCCGCGGCGGCGGGGCGGAGGCGGTGCGGGATCCAGTTTCCCTGGTAGCGGACGGCGTCGCGCTCGAGGTCGTCGGCTAGCCGAACGGTCGGCTCCTTGACGTGGAAGCGCGGATCGAACGATCCGACCCCCACCCGGATCTCGTCGGACGCGGGGAAGCTCCACCCGTAGCCGGCCGGCACGTAGCCGCGGTCGATCCAGATCTCGAGCTCGTCCGATACGCCCCACGGATGCACCTCGAGGCCGCGGCTGAGCGGAGCGTCGGGGGGCTGGTAGCCGGGGGCGGCGAGGACGCGTCGCCAGCCCAGCGCATCGACGACGAGCGGCGCCGAGATCTCGCCCCGGTCCGTCTTGACGACGATGCCCGCCGTGTCGTTGGCTCCGCGTTCACCCGCGGGGTCGCCTGTCGCCCGTCCGTCCACCTTCGCGGTCTCGAACTCGGCGTCCGACTGCGCGTAGAGGGTGTCGCAGAGCTCCGCGTAGTCGAAGGTCGAGAAGGTGAACGGAAGATGCATGCGAACGCTGACCCGGGGGGTGTGGATCACGAGGTCCCCGAACGTCTGTCGCATCGAGCCCGCGACGCCCATGGCGCGCAGCCATTCGGTCGGCGCGGCACAGGCCGAGGTCTGGCGCTCGCCTACCTCGTAGCGGTCGACTACCAGCACGCGCGCGCCCGAGCCGGCGAGCTGGCGTGCCACGGCAAGTCCCGCGAAGCTCGCGCCGCAGATCAGCACGTCGGCGTCCGCGCCCAGCGGCGTGCGTTCGGCCCCGCGCTTGGTTCGTCGCCTGGGCATGCTCCATGCCGAGGGTACCCGCTGCTCACCGTCGCCTGCCTGCCGCGCACTTCTGCCAAACTTGTCCGCCGTGTCCACAGCCGACACAACCACCGATGTGACCCCTGAGGCGGACTCGCCGCCGGCCGCGCCTCTCCAGAACGGCGCCGACGACCTGATGATCGAGGTCGACGGCAAGCTGGTCCCCAACTACGCGGCGACGATCAAGTCGATCAGCGAGGGCGAGGTGGTAAGCGGCGAGGTCGTCCGCATCGACAAGGACGAGGTCCTGGTCGACATCGGCTACAAATCGGAGGGCGTCATCCCATCGACCGAGCTGTCGATCCGCCGCTCCGTCGATCCCGGGCAGGAGGTCTCGCTCGGCGAGCAGGTCGACGCCCTGGTCCTCACCAAGGAGGACCAGGAGGGGCGCCTGATCCTGTCCAAGAAGCGGGCCCGGTTCGAGAAGGCGTGGCGGCGCATCGAATCGGCGGCGGAGTCCGGCGAGCCGGTCGAGGGCACCGTGATCGAGGTCGTCAAGGGCGGGCTGATCCTCGACCTCGGCGTTCGCGGGTTCCTGCCCGCATCGCTTGTCGACATCCGGCGCGTCCACAACCTCGACGAGTTCATGGGCCAGAAGCTGGAGTGCAAGGTCATCGAGCTGAACCGCAGCCGCAACAACGTCGTCCTGTCGCGCCGCGCAGTGCTCGAGGAGGAGCGCAAGGAGGTCCGCCAGCAGATCCTCGGACGCCTCCAGCCCGGCCAGATCGTCGAAGGCAAGATCTCCAACATCGTCGACTTCGGGGCATTCGTGGACCTCGAGGGAATCGACGGGCTGATCCACATCTCCGAGCTTTCCTGGAGCCATGTCAACCACCCGTCCGAGGTGCTGGAGATCGGGGAGACCGTGCGGGTCAAGGTGCTCGACATCGACCGTGACCGCCAGCGGATCTCGCTCGGGCTCAAGCAGACCCAGGAAGATCCCTGGCAGCGCGTGCTCGACAGCTACGGCCCCGGCGACGTGCTCGAGGGCAAGGTGACGAAGGTCGTCGCGTTTGGCGCCTTCGTCGAGATCGTGCCCGGCGTCGAGGGTCTGGTGCACATCTCCGAGCTCGCCGAGCATCACGTCGAGAGCCCCAGCGAGGTCGTCGAGCCCGGCGGCCAGGTCCGGGTCCGGATCCTCGAGATCGACGAGGAGCGCCGCCGGATCTCGCTCAGCATCAAGCGGGTCAGCGAGGGTGGGCTGCCGCTGCGCGACGCCCTGGAGACTGCCGCCGCGGCGCCGCAGGTAGCGGCCCCGGACGAGGTCCCGAACCTCGATCTGTCCGAGGAGGTCTTCTCGGAGCCGGGACCCGCGCCCGAAGCGGAGCAGCCGTCCGGCGAGCCGACCGCGGACGAGCCCGCCGCCGAGGCGAGGGACGAGCCTGATGCCGAGGCGAGGGACGAGCCTGATGCCGAGGCGACGGCGGACGAGCCGCCGGCTTCCGAAGAGGACGAGGCGGGCTCGGCCGAAGGCTCCTAGCCCCACGAAGTTGCGGACACCGAGCCTGATCGGGCTCACCGGCGGGATCGCCGCCGGCAAGTCCGAGGCGCTGCGGGCCTTCGAGCGGCTCGGCGCCGAGACGATCTCGACCGACGAGGTCGTCCGCGGACTGCTGCGCACTCCGGAGGTGCGCGGGCGACTGGTCGACCGCTGGGGTGACGCGATCGCACCGGATGGCGAGCTGGACCGCGCCAAGGTGGCGGAGATCGTGTTCGAAAGCCCGGAGGAGCTGAGGTGGTTGGAATCCGAGCTGCACCCCCTCGTGGGGGGACGCGTCATCGAGTGGGCGGGGGGCCTGCCGGCGGACGCCACGATCGCCGTGGTCGAGGTGCCGCTGCTGTTCGAGTCGGGGATGGATGAGCTCTTCGACGCGGTCGTCTCCGTGGTCGCACCGGACGACGTGCGCGCCGGGCGCGAGCAGGGGCGCGGCCTCGCCGCGCTCGAGGGGCGCTCCGCTCGCCAGCTGAGCCAGGACGAGAAGGCGGCCAGGGCGACCCATGTGATCACGAACGACGGCAGCCTCGCCGACCTCGAGGCGAAGGTCGCCGAGCTGATCGAGGATCTGACCGCGGACGCGAAGTCGTGACGACCACGGTGGACAGGCGACGCCGCATCCTCGCGGTCGCCGGAGCGATCGCCGCCGGCGTGGTGATCGGGCTGCTGCTCACCCGCCTCGACACCTTCGAGGAGGCGATCCGCGAGGTGACGCTGCCGCTGCGCCACGACGACATCATTCGCCAGCAGGCGGATGAGAAGGACGTCCCCGCGGATCTGATCGCGGCCGTGATCTACGCGGAGTCCAAGTTCCGCGACCAGACCTCCGCGGCCGGGGCGCGCGGCCTGATGCAGATCACGCCGGAGACCGCGAACGTGATCGAGCGGCTCAGCGGAGGGCAGACCTTCGTGATCGAGGATCTCGCCGATCCCGACATCAACATCCGCTACGGGACCTTCTACCTGCGCTATCTGCTCGACCGCTACGACGGCAACGAGGTCGCGGCGCTCGCCGCCTACAACGCCGGCGAGGCCCATGTCGACGAGTGGGGCGGGGCCGAGCTCGACGTCGAGGACATCGCGTTCCAGGAGACCCGGGACTACGTGGAGGAGGTGCTCGCGAAGCGCGACGAGTACCGCGACCATTACGAGGAGGAGCTCGGCCTCTAGCCAACGAGGTCGATCCGAGTTGCTGATCGCGTGGCTCGTCTTCCCTGCGCTGCTGGTCCTGCTCTCAGGGGGCTGCGGGCTGCTGCTCGAGCGTCTCATCCGCGTCCAGATCCCGGGCCTGCTCGTCGTCCCGGCCGGATTCGCCGCGATCGTGGTGGTCGGTCAGCTCTTGACGCTGTTCGACGCCACCGCCGAGCTCGCGACCCCGGCGATCGTCGCGCTCGCCGTGCTCGGCGGCGGACCGGCGCTGGTGCGGCGGGTACGAACGGCGGAGCCGTGGGCCGTCGGCTGCGCCGTCGCCGTCCTGCTGCTCTACGGGGCGCCGATCCTGCTCTCGGGCGAGGCGACGTTCAGCGGCTACATCAAGCTCGACGACACCGCCACCTGGATGGCGTTCACGGATCGCACGATGGAGTTCGGCCGCAACCTCGACGGGCTGCCGCCCTCCTCGTACGAGGCGACGCTCGACCTCAACCTCGCCAAGGGCTACCCGACGGCGATCTTCGTGCCGTGGGGGATCGGGGCGGCGATCACCGGCCAGGACCTGGCGTGGGTCTTCCAGCCCTATGAGGCTCTGCTGGCCGCGATGCTCGCGCTGTGCCTGAGCGCGATCGCTGCGCCCGCGGTCCGCTCGCCGCGCCTGCGTGCGCTGATCGTGTTCGTCGCCGCCCAGGCGGCGCTTCTCGTCGGCTACTCGCTTTGGGGAGGCGTGAAGGAGGTCGCAGGGGCGATGCTCGTCGCGCTCGTCGCCGCGCTCGCACCGCTGCCGCTGCGCGGCCAGGCACGCGGAGGTGGGCTCGGTGCCGCCGTGCCCCTCGCGCTGGCGGCAGCGGCGCTGCTCGGGACCCTGAGCCTGGGCGCGGGGGTGTGGCTCGCGGCGCTGCTCCTTCCGGTCGCCGCGGTTGCGGCGCGCTCGCTGGGGGGCCGCGTCGCGCTGGGGCGCGCCGCCGCCTGGCTGGCGCTCGCGGCGCTCGCCGTCGTGCCGGTGCTCGCGATCGGTGGCCTTCTTTCCCCGACCACGTCCTCGTTCACGAGGGGCCGCGCGCTCGGCAACCTGTTCGAGCCTCTGAGTCCCTGGCAGGGGTTCGGGATCTGGCCCAGCGGCGACTTCCGGCTCGAGCCCGACGCCCCGCTGCTGGCCTACGGGCTGATCGGTCTCGTCGCGGGGCTCGCGGTCGTGGGCGCGGTGCTCGCCTGGCGGGGCCGTGCCTGGACGCCGCTCCTCTACGCCGCGGGCGCCGTCGGGGGCTCGGCGCTCGTGGTCGCCCTCGGCTCGCCGTGGGCGGCCGCCAAGGCGCTCGCGATCGCTGCGCCGGCCGTGCTGCTCGTCGCGCTGGTCGGAGCGGCGCGGCTGGCCCGCGTCCGGCGCCTGCGCGTGCCCGGCGCCGTCGCGATCGCCGCGATCGCCGCGGGGGTGGTGTGGTCGAACGTCCTCGCCTACCGGGAGGTCAACCTCGCTCCGCGCGACCAGCTCGCCGAGCTCGAGCTGATCGGAGGGCAGATCGCGGGCGAGGGACCGACCCTGATGACCGAGTACCAGCCCTATGGGGTTCGTCACTTCCTGCGCGACGCCGACCCGGAGGGGGCGTCCGAGCTGCGCCGCCGGCCGGTGCTGCTGCGCGGCGGCGAGGAAACCAAAAAGGGAGCCTGGTCGGACACCGACGAGCTGGCGCGCGACGGCTTGCTGGTCTATCGCACGCTCGTGCTGAGGCGCTCTCCGGCGCAGAGCCGCCCGCCGTCGCCGTACGAGCTCACCTGGCAGGGCACCTACTACGAGGTCTGGCAGCGATCCGCGCTCGACCACGGAGAGATCCTTGCCCGCCTGCCGCTCGGGCAGCGCATCGAGCCGGCCGCCCGCCCCGGCTGTCGCGCGGTCATGCGGCTCGCCCGTATAGCGGGGCCGGCCGGCAGCCTCGCCGCCGCGACCCCGGTGCGCGATCTCGTCGTGCGGCTCGCCGACACGCGCGTGCACCCGCTCGCCTGGGAGGACCCGCGCTACGGGCCCTCGACCCTGTTGCCGCGCGGTGCGGGCACGATCGAGACGCGGATCCGCGTACCGGCGGCCGGCAGCTACGAGGCGTGGCTCGGGGGATCGGCACGCGGCGAGATCGAGCTGCTAGTCGACGGGCAGCCCGTGGGAAGCTCGCGCCACGCCCTCAACAACGCCGGCCAGTACATCGAGCTCGGCGAGGCCGCGCTGTCCCCGGGCATCCACCGGGTCACGGCTCGCTACGGGGGGGCGGATCTCCACCCCGGCAGCGGGGGCCAGCCGCTGCCGTTCGGGCCGCTGGTCTTCTCGCGCCAGGAGGCCGCCGACGCCGAGCTCACGTTCGTCGACGCCGGAGATGCCGAACGGCTGTGCGGCCGCCGCTGGGACTGGATCGAGGCGCTCGACACGTAGCATCGGCGGGCGTGTGACCGTCTGCGAGGAGATCGGCCGCTGGACCGAGGCAGGGCATTCGCGGTCTGGACGTCGATCGCCTTCTGCAGCGACCCCCCCTGACTAGAGTGAGGCCATGGCGACGCGACAGGACCGCGCTGAGTTCATCCGCGGCGTTCCACTCTTCGCGAGCCTCTCCGAGTCCGCGGTCCAGGAGATCGCGGCCCGGGCGGAGGAGACGGACGTCGCCGCGGGGGACTGGCTGTTTCGGGAGGGCGACCCGGGCGAGGGGCTCTACGTGCTGCGTACCGGCCGCCTCGAGGTGGTGCGCGAGGCCGGCGACACCGAGATCCTGATCCGCAGCATCAGCCCCGGCGCCGTGCTCGGAGAGCTGGCCGTGTTGACCGACGCGCCCCGCTCAGCCTCGGTGCGGGCGCGGCGCGACAGCGGATTGCTCGGCCTGTCGAGCGCGGCGTTCCTCGAGCTGGTCGACGACGCGGACTTCGCGCTCGACCTCACCAAGGCGTTGGCGATCCAGCTCCAGGCCAGCCGCGCCGTGACGCTGCCGAGCGATCCGGTCCCGCCCGTTATCGCGCTCGTGCCGCTCGGCGAGGGCGTCGCGAGCTCCGCCTTCGCGGACGAGCTGGCGTTGGCGCTCGGGCGATGGACGAGCGTCAAGCACCTGGGCGAGGACGAGGCCGCCGAGGCCGCGAGCTTCGGCGACGCGCTCGACCACTGGGAGCGCGCCAGCGGCCAGGTGCTGCTCGCGGTCGATTTCTCGGCTGGCGACGAATGGAGAGCGTTCTGCATGCGCCAGGCGGACCGGGTCGTCGCGGTAACCGACGGCGCTGCGCGTCACTCCGCGCCCGACGGGGCCCTCGCGGGCGCCGACCTCGCCATGCTCGGCTGGCCCGACTCGCGGCGCGTCCTCGACGCCTGGGTGTCGGCGCTGGAGCCGCGCACCGTCTACCCGGTCCGTGAGGGGGACCGCAGGGCCGCCTCCGTCGATGCGGTCGGCCGTCGGCTCTCCGGCCACTCCCCGGGCGTGGTGCTGTCGGGCGGCGGGGCGCGGGGGCTCGCTCATATCGGCGTGCTCGACGAGCTGCTCTCCGCCGGCGTCGTCCTGGACCGGATCGGCGGATGCAGCATGGGCGCCCTGGTCGGTGCGTTGTTCGCGACCGGGCTCGGACCCGATGAGGTCGAGGCCAGGCTGCGCGTCGAGCTGGTCGAGCGCAATCCGATCAGCGACTACACGATCCCGCTCGCGGCGCTGGTCCGCGGCCGCAAGGCCGAGGCGATGTTGTTGCGACTGTTCGGCGACCTCCAGATCGAGGAGCTGGAGCGCGAGTTCTTCTGCGTCTCCAGCGACCTCGTGACCTCCGAGCTGGTGGTCCACCGGCGCGGCAACCTCTACGAGGCGGTCGGCGCGAGCTTCTGCTTGCCGGGAATCGGCCCACCGGTCGCCGCGGGCGACCGCCTGCTGGTCGACGGCGGTGTGCTCGACAACCTTCCGGTCGCGACGATGGCCGCGCGTGGCGAGGGCCCCGTGATCGCTGTGGACGTGTCGAGCCGTTTCGAGCCCCCGTCGCGCGGCGCCGGCGGCACAGGCCGCCCCGGGCTGCGGCGCGTGTCGGCCCGCGTTCGGCGCGCGATCATCGGCTGGGACACGCCGCTGCCCAGCTTTGGCGAGACGCTGACGCGCACGGTCGTGCTCGGAAGCATCGACACGGCGGAAGCCGCCCAGAAGCACGCCGACGTCGTGATCGCGCCGGCGGTCCAGGGAATCGGCCTGGTCGAGTTCGGCCGCATCGCTGAGATCCGCGCCCAGGGTGCCGGGGCAGCTCGTGACGTGCTCGAAAGGCTGCCGCAGAGGGTTTTCGAGTCGGCCGCGTTCGGCACTAGCTCGCCGCCGCGAGCAGCGCGATGAAGAACAGCGTCAGCAGATGCATGCTCTGATCCGTCATCACGAAGACGAGGTCGCCGGGCCCGGCATCGGAGTGCTTGACCCGGCGAATGTAGCCCAGCAGCAGCCGGCCGTCGTCCTGGGCCAGGTGCGGCAAAGCGACGAGCGCGGCCACCCACAGAGCCCCCCAGCCGATCTCAGCGGCGAGCCAGACCAGCGCGGGCACGAAGCACAGCGTGTACGTGAGCACGTGGGAGACGAGGGCCCGCCTTGCCCGGGCCCGCCCCCGGGCCAGCCCCCCGAACTTGCTCGTCGCCTGCCAATCGGTCTGGAGCAGGAAGTCTCCGACGAGATGGCTTACCAGCAGCACGGCGAAGACCTCGACCCAGTCCACCTGCCGACCCTATAGATACTGTCGCCCCGTGGACGAGAGCGCAGAGCTGGACCCCGGGACCCGGCTCGCGGGGCGCTATGAGATCGAGGCGCTGCTGTCCGCCGGCGCGATGGGCGCCGTCTACCGCGCCCGGACCGAGGATGGCGGCAGGGTCGCGATCAAACGGCTGCTCGATCCGTCCCAGGCCGACCGCTTCGAGATCGAGGCCCGCCTGCTCTCCCGGCTCGGCCATCCCCGCGTCGCCGAGGTAATCGAGCACTTCGAGGACGAGGGCTCGCAGTACCTCGTCATGGCTCTGGTCCAGGGCTTCAACCTCAATCAGCGTCTCTTGCGCGACGGCAACCCCGGCCTGCCGGTGGACGAGGTGCTCGAGCATGCCCGCCAGGCGAGCGAGGCGCTGCACTACGTCCACGAGCAGAACGTCATCCATCGCGACGTCAAGCCGCACAACCTGATCCGGAGCGAGGCGGGGCTGGTGCTCGTGGACTTCGGCATCGCCCGCGAGCACGCCGGCGACGCCGGGACGCGGGCGATCGGCACGCCGCTGTACATGGCCCCCGAGGTCCTCGTCGGGGAGGAGGTCTCGCCGCGCAGTGACGTCTACGGCCTGGCGGCGACGGTGTGGGCGCTGCTGACCGGCAAGCCGCCGTCCTACGACGACCCGACGCCGCTGGCTGAGACCGTTCCCGGGGTCTCGCCGGAGCTCGAGCGCACGCTGCGTGCCGCGCTTGCGATCCGACCCGAGCGCCGGCTCGCCTCGGTCGACGCGCTCGCGGCCGGGCTGGGGACGCCGCTTGGGCCCGGCGAGGGCCGCTCGCTCGCGATCAGCGCCGAGCGGCCGACCGCGCCGAGCGAGCTGCTCGAGCGGATCGTCCGTACGACCGCGGGCGTCTTCGAGGCGGCGGCGGTCTCGATCGCGCTCGTCGACCGCGCCACGTCCGAGCTCGTCTACCAGGCGGCCTGGGGCGCCGGAGCCGATGAGGTCGTCGGGATGCGCCTCGCACGCGGGCAGGGGTTGTCTGGCTCCGTGGTCGAGTCCGAGGAGGGGGTGGCGATACCCGACTGCCGGAGCGATCCCCGCTTCGCCGAGAGCGTCGCGAAGAAGACCGGCTATGTCCCGCACACGATGCTGGTCGCGCCGCTCGAGCGCGACGGCGAGGTGATCGGCGCGCTGTCGATTCTCGACCGCCGCGATGGCGGTCCATACGGCCCCGGAGACCTCGCGAAGGCCGACCTGTTCGCGGACCTCGCCGTAGCCGCGATCTCGGATCGCGGCTAGCGGGGTGTCTCATAACGTTGTGCGGGAAACGGCGAGACCCAGGCGTCGCCAGGCAAGGACGCAGGGAGCCCGTGTAGCAGCGCTACACGGGCGACCGAGGACGCCGCATGGCGGCGATCTGGGGCCGCCGTTTCGGGTGCGACGTTGTGAGAGGCCCCGGCTAGCGTCTCGCTCGATCAGACCTTGAGGCTGCGCCGCAGCAGCAGCGCCGTCGCGGCGAGGAAGAGGATCGCGAAGGCGGCTTGCACCGCGAAGGCCGCCCCCGCTGCGAGATCGAAGAAGTCGCTGCCGAAGCGGTTTACCTGCGCGAACTCGGGATCGCTCGCGAGGCGGGCGTTCATGTCCACGGCGGTCCCGATCCCCGCGAGCGACCACTGGGCGAAGACCGCGTCGGCGAGCGTCCGGGCGGGCTCTGCCATCCGGGCGAGCGGGACGATCGCCCCGGCGAACAGGAGCTGCGGGATAACGGCGAGCGGGATCAGGCTCGTCGCCTGGTCCTGGGTCCGGACCAGCGACGAGACCAGCAGCCCCATCGTCACCGCGGTAACCCCGGTGGCGATCAGCAGGCCGACCAGGGTCACGTAGGTGGAAAAGCCCGAGTCGAGCGGTCTGAAGACGAGCAGCACACCGGCGTAGAGCAGCGCCTGCACGGCGACGAGCCCGATCAGGACGACGAGCTTCGAGGCCAGGTAGGCGCCGAGCCGCGTCCCGACCGCGGACTCGCGCTCGACGACGGCGCGCTCCTTGACGATCTCCGGCGCCGCGTCGATCGCGCCGAGCCAGATCACGGTGATCGCCATCAGGAAGAGCATGTTCACTGCGTCGCCGGGGTTGCCGCCCACGAGGTCGAAGATCCCGCTCTCGAAGAGCGCGACGCCGAACAGCCCCAGGATCGGCGCCTGGCCCAGCAGCAGCAGCAGATTGCGGCGGTCTCGCAGGAAGAGCTTGAGGTAGCGGCCGACGAGCACGCGGAGCTGGGGCAGCGAGCGCGCGCGACGCCGGCGGCCCGTTCCCGGCGGCTTCGGCTTCGGCGATATCTCCGTCTGGCGCAACTGCTGCTTGGTCTCGAACTGCGCCCGCCATTCCAGTGGCTGCTTCTCTGGAAGGGCCGTGTAGATGCCGTCGTAGTCGCTGACGTCGAAGAACTCCGACGCCTCGGAGGGCGGGCCGTCGAAGGTCAGCACGCCGCCGCGGGCCATCACGACGACGCGATCGCAGAGCGCGAGGTTCTTGGTCGCGTGGGTGACGACCGCGATCGCCCTGCCCCCGCGCGACAGCGCCTGGAACAACTCCATCATCTGGGTCTCGAGGCCCGGATCGAGCCCGGTCGTCGGCTCGTCGAGGAACAGCACGCTGGGGCGGTTGAGCAACTCGGTGGCGACGCCGGTGCGCTTTCGCTGGCCGCCCGACAGCGAACCGATCAGGGTCCCGGCGTGCTCGTCGAGCGACAGCTCGCCGAGCACCCGCGCGACCGCGGCGTCGATCTCCTCGTCGGACACGTCCTGGGGCAGGCGCAGGCGGGCCGCGTAGCCCAGCGCCTCGCGGACGGTCAGCAGCCGGTGGACGATGTCGTCCTGGGGCACGTAGCCGACGTCGGTGAGCCGCGCGAAGAGGTCCTCGCCGTTGAGCGTGATCCGTCCGGTCGTCGGCCGCGTCACGCCGGCAAGCGCCTTGAGCAGAGTCGTCTTGCCCGCGCCGCTCTCGCCGATGATCGCCACCAGCTCGCCGGGCTTGATCGAGAGCGAGGTCGGCTCGAGGATGTGCTTGTCCCTGACCTGCATGGCGACGCCCGCCGCGTCGAGACGCAGCGCCCCGTGGTCGTCGCGGGCTATGAACGAGTCGCCGTCGAAGACCAGCCGGTAGGGCCCGATGCCGATCTCGGTGCCCGCCTGGAGCGCGCCCGTGGTCGCCAGCTCGCCGTTGAGCCGCGTGCCGTTGCGCGACCCGAGGTCGGTCAGCTCGACCGCGTCGCCGTCGCGCACCACCTCGGCGTGGAAGCGCGACACGTTGGGGTCGGCGAGCACCACGTCGTTGACAGGGTCGCGCCCGATCGACAGGCGCTCGCCCTCGAAGACCACCTTCTGGATTCCGATCACCGGCAGCTCCCGCGACGCGATCCGGGTCTCCTGACCGCCGAGGAAGCGCAGCTTCTGATCGCCGATCCCGATCGAGTCACCCGGCTCGAGCGGCCGGCTCTCGCCGTCGAGCCGCTCGCCGTTCAGGTATGTGCCGTTTCGGGAGCCGAGGTCCTCGATCGCGAAGCTGCCATCGCTGCGCCGGATCCGGGCGTGATGGCGCGATGCGCGCTCGTCACCGAGAACGACGTCGTTGTCATCGCCGCGCCCGAGCGTCAGCTGGTCGTGGAGCGCGATCCGCCTCCCGGCGTGAAGCAGTGACGCCGCCGAGGCCGCTGCCCTCCCGGGCGAGCGCGAGCCTGAGGACTCCACGCCCACGAGCTTAGTGCTCCCCGTCGTCAGCGGCGTCGCGCGCGGTGGCACTTGCCGCGGCGAGCGCGTGGTCCGCGGCGGGTAAGGTGGGGTCGAGATGACGGTCGAGCTTGCGCCCAACTCGACCTTCGCCTCCTACCGGATCGAACGGCTGATCGGGAGGGGGGGAATGGGTGCCGTGTATCGGGCGCGGCGCTCGTCCGACGATGCTCCGGTCGCGCTCAAGGTCGTTCTCGACGAGCACGCTCAAAACCCCAGGTTCCTGGCCCGATTCGAGCGCGAGGGACGGCTGGCATCGCAGCTGACGCACCCCCACCTCGTCCCGATCTACGAGGCCGGCACCGACGATGGGGTGCCTTTCCTGGCAATGGCGTTCGTCGACGGCGTGGACCTGCTGGCCGCGGTCGAAGAGCGTGAGCGCCTGCATCCCGTCACGGCCGCCGGCATCGTCTCCCAGGTCGGCTCCGCACTCGACGCGGCGCACGCCAATGGACTGGTCCACCGCGACGTCAAGCCCGGCAACATCCTGCTCGAGCCGCGCGCGCACGCGGTCCACGCCTATCTGACCGACTTCGGGCTCTCCAAGCACGTCGAGTCGAAGAGCGGGTTGACCGGCACCGGCCAGTGGGTCGGCACCGTCGACTACGCGGCGCCGGAGCAGGTCCAGGCGCAGGACACCGACGCCCGCACGGACGTCTACGCGCTCGGCTGCGTCCTCTACCGGGCCCTGACCGGGAGCGTCCCCTACCCGCGCGAGCGCGACGTCGACAAGCTCGTCGCCCACCTCAGCGGTCCACCACCGAAGGTCAGCACCTCGGCCACGGGCGTTCCGGCGGCGTTCGACGAGGTCGTCGCGACCGCGATGGCCACGCGGCCGGAGGACCGCTTCCAGAGCGCCGGGGCGCTCGGCGACGCGGCGCTCGACGCGGCCCGCCTCGCCGGTCGCGAGCCCCCCGACCCGGTGCCCTTTCCCGCCGCGTCGTCCGCTGCGGTCGAGGGCGAGGCGCCGACGGCTGGCTGAGCTGGTCCAGTTTTGGGTCCTGCTCCGCGCGCTAGCATGGGGGAGATGGGAGTGGCGAAAGAGGGGAGAGCACGATGCCACGCTACGTGATCGAGCGCGTCTATGACGAAGCGGTGTACGACGACATGGAGGGAGTCGGCGCACGCTCGAAGAGCATCGCCTTGGAGCACTTCCCGGACATAACCTGGGAGCACAGCCACATCGTCAGCGACGACTCCGGCATCAAGAGCTTCTGCGTCTACGAGGCTCCGAATCCGGAGCGGCTACGCGAGCACGGCGAAAAGCTGGGCAATCACACGATCACGCACTTGTACGAGATCGCCGCCGACGTGACGCCGGCGGATTTCCCGGACTAGTTCTGGTGCGAATCCACGCCTTCGCCGCCGCGCCGCATGCGGTGGGCCTGGACATCGTCGATTGAGTGCGTCCAGCGCGCGTACGCGACGGCTCGCTTCAGGTTCACATCGCGCCGGCGGTCGGCATCGCCCTCCGGTATCAGCTCGACCGCCTGGTTGAACAGGCCCACGCCTTCCGCTCGCGCCCCTTCGAGCTCCGCCCGCTCGGCGGCCTTCATCAGGTAGTCGACCGCCCGCTCTGAGTCGCCGGCCTCGCGCCAGTGGTGGGCGAGGATCGCCGCCGAGCCGCCGGCCGAGCCGACCGTGTCCTCGAGGAGCTGGGCGACGAGCTGCTCTCCCGAGTCGGTACGGCACAGCTGCTCTAGCGCCTCGGCGACCCGGCGGTGAAGGCGAGCGCGTCGCGTCGCGCCGATCTCGTCATAGAGGGCGTGCCTGATCAGCGCGTGGGCGAACCTGAAGCGCCCGGTTCGCTGCGCCGACTCGACAAGCACCGAGGCCTTGAGTGCGCCTTCGAGCGCGTCGAGGAGCTCCTCCTCGTCGCCCTCCACCAGCAGGTCGAGCAACTCGACGTCGAAGGTGCGCCCGACCACGGCCGCCACGGTCAGGATCTGCTCCAACTCGTCGCCCAGTCGCTCGATCCGGCGGCAGACCACTTCGCGCAGGCTGTGGGGCAGTTCGAGATCCGCGATCGGGGATCGCAGCTCCCACCGCCCGTCGGAGCCCTGGGAGATCGCGCCGGACTCGGTCAGGTGACGCAGGATCTCGCCAACGAAGAACGGATTTCCGTCCGTCTCCTGTGCGACGTCGCGCGCGAGCTCGATGCCCGCGGTGTCCATCTCGATGCCCGCCACCGCCCCGACCACCTCCGCGATCTCATCGACCTCGAGACCCCCCAACGCGCGGCGCTCGACGCCGTCCAGCCTGTGGAGGTCCGCGAGGGCATCGGCCAACGGATGGCCGCGGTCGAGATCCGACTCGCGGTAGATCCCCAGCACGAGCAAGGCAGAGTCCGACGTCGCCGCTGCCACGTGCTTGAGCAGCGACAGCGTCTGGCTGTCCGCCCAGTGCAGGTCGTCGAGCACGAGCAGCACCGGGCCGTGATCGGAGATCGCTTGAATGAGCCCCGCCACCGCCTCGAAAAGCAGATAGCGCCCGGTCTCGGGATCGGTCTGCTGTGGCGCCGGGACCTCCGCCACCCGCGCGGCCAGCGAATCGCGTATCAGGGGCGTGATCTCGCCGCCGTGGCGCTCGACATGCGCGACCAGCACTTCGTCCGGCGCATGCTCGACGTAATGGGACAGCGCCTGGATCCACGGGCCGTAGGGTGCGCCCAGGTCCTCCGCGGCTGCACCCCAGCAGACCGTGAAGCCGGCGTTGTGGCTCTCGAGCGCCGTGTGGGCGGCGAGCCGGGTCTTGCCGATGCCCGGCTCACCGGACAGGAACACTATCCGCCGCCGCCCATCGCGCACCTCGCGCGACATTCCGCCAAGCCACTGCTGCTCTCGGTCTCGTCCCACGTAGGCCATCTGCGGGACCGACCGTAAGACCGCCGGGAGCACCGATCCCCCAACGACCTCCTCCGCGCCCAGCGGCTCCCAGCCCACCGCGAACGCCTCCAACGGCTCGGGGATGCCCTTCAGCTCCAGCATGCCCAGCGACTCGAACGAGAGTCCCTCATGCCGCCCGACCAGCATCTTCGCCGCAGCCGAGACGAGGATCCCGTCGCTCGCCGCCTTGTCGCACAAACGCGCCGCCTCGATCGACGGCATGCCGAAGTAATCGCCGCCCTCGATGGTCGCCTCACCGGCTGCGATTCCGATCCGCAGATGCAGCTGCTCATCCGTCGAGCGGTTGCGCCGTTCCATCAACTGCTGCATGCGCACGCCGCACTCCACCGCGCCCGACGGGCTGGCGAATGCCGCCATGAGGCCATCACCGGTGTTCTTGACCTCCTGTCCCTCGCAGGCTTTGATCGCGCCGCCCAGGACACCGAAATGCTCCCGCCGCAGCTCATCGGCCCGCGCCGGGCCCACCCGCGACTCAAGCCCCGTTGAGCCCACCAGGTCTGTGATCAGAATCGATGCCAGCTCGACCGAAGCCAACGTCCTACCTCTCGATCCGTCCCCACGGCACTGCGATTCCGATCAATCCCACGCGCGATTCGAGTCCGGTCGACCGGACCGGGTCGGTGATCAGGATCGTGACGGTCTCGATGCTGGGCATACGCGTCGCCCAATGTTGGCAGAGTGCGGAGCGGCTTCAGTCAGCCCGGCGCGGCTTCAGTCGCGCGTCGCGCGCCACGCCCACACCATCATCAGCGGCTGCAGCGGCAGGCGCGCCCAGAGCGCCCAGCGCGGCGCCCGCAGGCCGCGGATCTGCTCCGGGTGCAGTGCCATGTGGACGTTGGCGGGAAAGACCGCCAGGAGCAGCGCGACCAGCCACAGGCCGGCGAGCGAGCGGGTCCGGGGGTGGAGCACCATCAGCCCGCCGGTGATCTCGGCCAGCCCGCTGACGACGACGGCCTCGCGGTGGCGCGGCACGTATGGCGGCATGATCGCCTCGTAGGAGCGCGGGATCACGAAGTGCATCGTGCCCGCGAAGGCGAACAAGGCTGCGAGCAGGCGCTGCGAGCGGGTCACGGCGCGGAGGCTCTCACACCGCCGGTGGCGCCGCCGCCCGCCGCTATCGTGGACGGGTGCCCGACTTCCGACTCAATCCCGCCTACACGCCGACCGCCGACCAGCCGAAGGCGATCACGAGCCTCGCGGAGGGCCTCGGCTCGGACGACGAGCGCTTCCTGACGCTGCTCGGCGCGACCGGGACGGGCAAGACGTTCACGATGGCCGGGGTGATCGAGCGAGTGCAGCGCCCGTCCCTCGTGATCGCGCACAACAAGACGCTGGCGGCGCAGCTCTGCAACGAGTTCCGCGAGTTCTTCCCCGACAACCGGGTCGAGTACTTCGTCTCCTACTACGACTACTACCAGCCCGAGGCCTACGTCCCGGCGCAGGACCTCTACATCGAGAAGGACTCCTCGATCAACGACGAGATCGATCGCCTGCGCCACGCCGCTACCGCCGCGCTGCTGGCGCGCCGCGACGTGATCATCGTCGCCTCCGTCTCGTGCATCTTCGGGATCGGCTCGCCGGAGCTCTACAAGCGCCAGATGCAGCTCTTCAAGGTCGGCGAGTGGATCGACCGCGACCAGCTCTTCCGCAAGCTCGTCGGGATGCAGTACGGGCGCAACGACACCACGCTGACCCGCGGGACGTTCCGCGTAAAGGGCGAGGTCCTGGAGATCTTCCCCGCCTACGCCGAGACCGCCTACCGGATCGCGCTTTTCGGCGACGAGGTCGAGTCGATCCAGCACTTCGACCCCCTGACCGGCGAGGTCCTCGACGAGATCGACCACGTCGCGGTGTGGCCGGCGAGCCACTACGCGACCGAGGAGGAGACCGTGGAGCGCGCCGTGCGCGAGATCCACAACGAGCTCGAGGACCGCTGGGCGTGGTTCGAGGAGCGCGGCAAGCAGCTCGAGGGCCACCGGCTGCGCCAGCGCACCGAGTACGACATCGAGATGCTCAAGGAGCTGGGCTTCTGCTCCGGGATCGAGAACTACTCGCGGATCCTCGACAACCGGCCCGAGGGATCGCCCCCGCACACGCTGATCGACTACTTCCCCGACGACTTCCTCGTCTTCGTCGACGAGTCGCATCAGACGATCCCCCAGATCGGGGGCATGTACGAAGGCGACCGGTCGCGCAAGCAGACCCTCGTCGACCATGGCTTCCGGCTTCCGTCCGCCCTCGACAACCGCCCGCTGCGCTTCGAGGAGTTCCTCAGCCGGATCGGTCAGATGGTGATGGTCTCGGCGACGCCTGGTGAGTTCGAGCGTCGCTCGTCGTCGCGGATCGTCGAGCAGATCGTGCGCCCGACGGGGATCATCGACCCCGAGGTCGAGGTGCGCGAGACGCGCAACCAGATCGACGACCTGATGAACGAGATCCGGCGCCGCGCCGAGGCGGGGGAGAGGGTGCTGGTCACGACGCTGACCAAGAAGATGTCCGAGGACCTGACCGGCTACCTGCTCGAGCACGGCTTCCGCGTCCGCTACCTGCACTCCGAGATCGACACCCTGGAGCGGATCCAGATCATCCGCGACCTGCGGCTTGGCGAGTACGACGTGCTCGTCGGCGTCAACCTGCTGCGCGAGGGCCTCGACCTGCCCGAGGTCTCGCTTATCGGGATCCTCGACGCCGACAAGGAGGGCTTCCTGCGCGGCGAGACGAGCCTGATCCAGACGATCGGGCGCGCGGCCCGCAACGTCCGCGGAACGGTGTTGATGTACGCCGACCGCGAGACCGACGCCATGCGGACGGCGATCCGCGAGACCGACCGCCGGCGCGAGATCCAGCTCGCCTACAACCGCGAGCACGGGATCACCCCGGAAACGGTCCAGAAGGGGATCTCGGAGATCAGCGACTTCCTGGCGATGGAGTCGCGCACCGCGCCCGCGCGGCGCCGCCGCCGGCGCGACGACGGGCGCCCGATCTCCGAGCCGGCCCAGCTCGAGAAGCTGATCGTCGAGCTCGAGGAGGAGATGCTCGCCGCCGCGGAGGAGCTGCGCTTCGAGGAGGCGGCGCGGATTCGCGACGAGCTCAAGGAGCTGCGCCGCGATTTGGAAGCGATGAGGGCTTAGGCGGCGCCGAAGCCCCGCACCCGGCGTCCTCGCCCGATCGTCTCGCTCACGTAGGTCTCAGTCGTGCTAGTCCTTGCGGGGATGGCATCCGGCTCTGATCCCGGCATGCTGCCCCTGCGGCTCGCCTCGCGCGCCCTCACCCGGGTGTTCATGGACCCGGGGGGAGCCCCCGACGAGCGCCGGCTGCGCGAAGCGGTGGGCGGCAAGATCGTGCTCGTGACCGGCGCCTCGCAGGGGATCGGCGAGGCGACGGCGCTGCGACTCGGGGCCGCCGGCGCAGAGCTGGTCCTGGTCGCGCGCTCGCGCGAGCGCCTCGAGCAGGTGGCGGCGGAGATCTCGAGGGCGGGAGGGCAGGCTCACGTCCAGCCATGCGACATCGCCGACCCGGAAGCGGTCAAGGCGCTCGCGGCGGACGTGCTCGACGCCCACGGCCGCGTCGACGTCGTCGTCAACAACGCTGGCAAGTCGATCCGCCGCTCGGTCGAGCTCTCCTACGATCGCTTCCACGACTTCGAGCGCACGATCGAGATCAACTATCTCGGCCCGGTGCGGCTCCTGCTCGCGCTCCTTCCCTCGATGCGCGAGCGCCGCGAGGGCCACATCGTCAACGTCTCGACGCTCGGCGTTCGGATGCCGCCCGCCCCGCGCTGGGCCGCCTACCAGGCGTCCAAGGCCGCGTTCGACGTCTGGCTGCGAAGCGTCGGGCCCGAGCTGCGCCGCGACGGCGTGGGCTACACCTCGATCTACCTCGCCCTCGTCCACACCAGGATGAGCTCGCCTACCCCGATATTCCGCTACATGCCCGGCCTGCGTCCCGACGATGCGGCGGGGCTGGTGTGCCGGGCGATCGTCGAGCGTCCGCGGCAGATCGAGCCGTGGTGGGTGACCCTGGGCTCGCCCGCGCTCGAGGTCGCGCGCGGGCCGTGGGAGATGGCGAATGCCCTCTACTACCGTCTGACCGCGGACACGCGGGCCAGCAGCGGCGCCGCCCGCCAGCGCGCAGCGGAGGCCGAGGGCACCGACGCGGATCCGCTCGGGCCGGTCCCGGGCGAGCTGGGCTCGTCGCTCACCGGCGAGCCTGGGCCGTGAGAGCTCCGCGGGCCGGCGGCGCCGCGTCAACCCTGCGTGATGCCGCCGCCGCCGCCGGGCTTGCCCCGCGCACGCTTGGCACACTTCGCCGCCGCGGCGTGCTCGCGCCGACCCGGCCGGACCGCCTCGTCCGGGCGCTCGCCGCGCCGCTGCGACTTGGAACGGGCCCGGCCACGCTGTGCTCCGCCACCGCCGCGCGCTGGCCCAGCCGAAGCGCGCTGATCGACGAGTCGGGAGCGCTCACCTACCGGGAGATCGACCGGCGCGGCGGGGCGCTGGCGGCCGCGCTGCGGGACGAGGTCGGGATCGAACCCGGAGACGGCGTGGCGATCATGTGCCGAAATCACCGCGGGTTCGTCGAGGCGCTGCTCGCCGGCTCGAGGCTCGGCGCCGACCTGCTGCTGCTCAACACGGACTTCCCGGCCCCCCAACTCGCGCAGGTCCTCGAGTCGGCGTCTCCGCGCGTCGCGATCCTCGACCAGGAGTTCGAGCAGACGTTCGGCGAGGCCGGCTTCGCAGGTGAAACCGTCGCTGCCTGGCACGAGGCCGCCGCGCCGGGCCGAACGATCGACGCCATGGTGGAGTCGGCCGGCTCCGCCCCGATGCCGGCCCATCGGCGGCAGGGACGGGTGGTCATCCTGACTTCCGGGACCACGGGCACCCCGAAGCGGGCTCCCCGCACGCCGTCGCTGCTGACCCTGATCGGGCCGATGACCACCCTGCTCTCGGAGGTTCCTTTCCACGCGGGCGAGCCGATGCTGATCGCCCCGCCCCTGTTTCATGGCTTCGGCCTCGCCTACCTCGGGCTGGCCACCCTGCTCGGCGCCCCGATGGTGCTGCGGCGACGATTCGACGCCGAGGCCGCGCTCGCGGCGATCGACGAGCACCGGGTCGGCTCGCTTATCGCCGTGCCGGTGATGCTGCAGCGCATCCTGGACCTCCCGGAGCCGGTGAGGGGGCGCTACGACACGTCCTGCCTGCGCGCCGTGATCTCGGCGGCCGCCCCGCTGAGCAGCGACCTCGCCACCGCCTTCGCGAGTGAGTTCGGCGATCTGGTCTACAACCTCTACGGCTCGACGGAGACCGGCTTCGGGGGGGTGGCCACCCCCGACGACCTGCGTGTGGCCCCGGGCACGGTGGGGCGTCCCCCGCACGGCGTCACGGTGCGCATCCTCGACGATCAGGGAGCGGAGCTGCCCACCGGCGAGACCGGTCGGGTCTTCATGAGCGGACCGATGGTCTTCGAGGGCTACGCCGACGGGGGCAGCAAGGAGATCGTCGATGGCATGACGAGCACCGGGGATCTCGGCCACGTTGACGAGCGGGGGCGGCTCTTCATCGAGGGGCGCGACGACGACATGATCGTCTCCGGAGGGGAGAACGTCTTCGCCACCGAGGTGGCCGATGTGCTCGCCCGGCACCGGGGCGTCGCCGACGTCGCCGTGGTCGGGGTACCCGACGAGGAGTTCGGCCAGCGCCTGCGCGCGTTCGTGGTCAAGCAGGAGGACGACGTCTCGCCCGACGACCTCAAAGCGCACGTCAAGTCGAACCTTGCCCGCTACAAGGTTCCCCGCGACATCGTCTTCACGGCCGAGATCCCCAGGAATCCGACGGGAAAGGTCCAGCGGTCGCGGCTGGAGGAGGAAGGCTAGGCCCGGCCCGGCGCCGCGAGCGCCCTCGCCGTTCGCGACAGTGTGGCGTCCGGATCGCCGACCAGCTGGCGCCAGGTGACCCGGATGACCCGAAACCCGTGCGCCTGAAGCTCGGCGTCACGCCGGCGGTCGCGCTCGAACGCCGCCCGCGAGGCGTGGAACTGGAACCCGTCCACCTCGACGATGAGGCGCTGCTTGCGCCACAGGAAGTCGACCTCGTAAGGGCCCAGGCGGACGTTGGTTTCGGGCGATGGCAGGCTGGCCGACCGCACGAGCTCGAGGAAGCGCTCCTCGGCCCGCGAGCGGGTCAGGGCAGGTAGCGCATCCGCAGCAAGCGCTGCTCGCAGGATCCCGGTACCTGGGCGCCCGCGATTGCGATCGAGGACGGCGACGAGGTCACGCCGGGTGGCGAGCCGCCGCACCTGGGCCTCGGCGAGGGCCTGCTCGAAGAGGCGAAGGGGACATGAGCCCGCGACGTCGAGCAGCGTCCGCGCTGGTCTGGTCACCGGGATGCGCCTGACGCTGCCGACATCGCGACGGTCGAGGCTCTTGACGCGGTGCAGCCGGATGCCGGGTCTGACGCCGGGATCCCTCTGGACCGTCACGTCTATCGGGCGTTTGCGGCATGGGAACGGCAGAAGAGCCCAGCGTTGGGCGGCACTCAGGTGGCTGATCGCCGCCCCGTCCCCGCAGGCGAGGACGGCCGCCATCTCTCTCCAGCCATCGGCGGCGGCACGGTGTCCGAGCAAATAGACGCCGCGGTGGATCCGGTGCAGCCTTTCCGTCCTCACCCGGGTGGCGATTGCGCTGCGCGTAAGCCCGGCCGAGAGAAGCTGCGCTCGGCTGACGGCGCCGTGCTGCATTGCCGCGAGCTCGGCAACCGCGCTGTCGGGGTTGATTGCGGTGTTCTGCATGTATATCGGGCCTAACTCCGCAATCGTCCACGGCGCCCCCCGGGCAGCGGCGCAGGCGGACCTGCGACCCACCGAGGGGGACTCGGCTACGCTCCGCGAGTGAGTCTGGACCGCGAGGACATCGTTCGCGACGACTTCCCGACAGTGCGCCGCGGGTATGACCCCGACGCCGTCAAAGCGCATCTGCGGGTCGTCGCCGACGCGCTACCCGAGCGCTCCTCGACACCGCTGGCCCAGACCGCGGCCGGCCGCGTCGGCGAGATCATCGAAGTCGCCGAAAGGAAGGCCGCCGAGATCGAGGCCGAGGCGCGCAGCGAGGCCGAGCGGATCGTCAAGGCTGCCCGCGAGGAGGCGAGCGAGCAGGTCGATCGGGCCCAGGGCGCGGTCAATCGCCTCGTCGAGCAGGCCGACGAGCTGCGCTCGGCGGTCGGCAAGCTTGGGGCGGACATCGCGTCCCAGGTGCGCTCGAGGGCAGTCTCGGAGACTGAGGCGCCGGAGCCCGAGATCGTGCCCGAGCCGCCGCGCATCCCCGAGCCGGAGCCGCCCCGCGAGCCCGAGCCTCAGCCGCCGCTGACGCCCGAGCCTCAGCCGCCGCCCAGCCCCGAGCCGGGCCCCGCGGTCGTGCCCGAGCCGCGGCCGCCCGGGCCAGAGATGCGAGCGGGGAGCCCGTCGACCGAGGACCTGCTCGCCCAGCTGCGCGGAGGAGGAGGCCCGACCGAGGCGGCTAGCGCCGAGGCGAACGGCGACCAGGCGGACGCCGGCGGAAGCTTGGCGGCCAGCGAGCGCGGTGCGGAAGCCGACGTCGCGGCCGCCCGTCTGGTGGCGATGAAGATGGCGCTCGAGGGGGCGCCCCGCGAGGAGATCGAGCGCCACCTCGACGACAACTACGACCTCGAGAACGCCGACAAGCTGCTCGACGACGTCCTCGCGCGCGCCAAGCCGTAGAGCCGCCCGCCGCGGCTGAGATCAACCCGGTCGGCTGAACGTCCCCGGCCCGCCCCCGGCCCGTGCTCCGGTCGCGTACTCGGCCATGTCCTGGGTCCAGAACTCGACCACGTTTCCGTCCGGATCGGTGACGTAGATGGCGCGGTCGGCGCCAAGCTGCACCGGGCCCTCCACCTCGGCGCCGCGCTCGCGCAGGCGCTCGAGCAGCGGGTCGAGAGTCTCGCGCGGCACATGGAAGGCGAAGTGGACGTGGGCCCCGCCACGGCCGCCCGCCAGCCCGATCTGCGGCGTCCACAGCCCGAGGCGCGCCGAGTCGCCGATCAGATACCAGTAGCGGCCCTCCCGACCCTCGCCGTACAGCGTCTCCTCGAAGCCGAGGACGTCGCGGTAGAACGCACGCGCCGCGTCGAGGTCGGAGACCTCGAGAACGAGCTCGGAGATCGCGCTCGCCGGCGGCGGTTGGGGCACGTTGCGAGCTTATTCCGGCAGGGCGTGACCCGCCGCCAGGAGACGGCGGGACCCCTCCCTAGACTTGTTCGGATGGCGGCTCCGGACCAGATAGTCATCTCGGGTGCGCGCGCCCACAACCTCAAGGGCGTCGATCTGTCCTTGCCCAGGGAGGCCCTGATCGTGATAACCGGGCTGTCGGGCTCGGGCAAGTCGAGCCTCGCGTTCGACACGATCTACGCGGAGGGCCAGCGCCGCTACGTCGAGTCGCTATCCGCATACGCGCGCCAGTTCCTCGGCCAGATGGAGAAGCCCGACGTCGACTCGATCGAGGGCCTCTCGCCGGCGATCTCGATCGACCAGAAGACGACGTCGCGCAACCCGCGGTCGACGGTCGGCACCGTGACCGAGATCTACGACTACCTGAGGCTGCTGTGGGCGCGCGTCGGCCATCCCCACTGCCACAAGTGCGGCGCCCCGATCGCCGGTCAGTCGATCGAGCAGATCACCGATCGGCTGATGACCCTGCCCGGCCGCACGCGCTTCATGGTCATGGCGCCGGTCGTGCGCGGGCGCAAGGGCGAGTACGCGAAGCTCCTCGACGGGATCAGGGCGCAGGGTTACTCGCGGGCAGTGATCGATGGCGACCTGCGGCGGCTCGACGAGGACATCGAGCTCGACAAGAAGTACAAGCACGACATCTCGGTGGTCGTCGATCGCCTCGTGATGAAGGAGGACCTGCGCAAGCGGCTCGCCGAGTCGGTCGAGGCCGCTACCGGCCTGGCGGAGGGGATGGTCGAGGTCGAGCTCGTCGACTCGGGCGATGGGGCGAGCCCGGCGGAGCTCGGCGGGACGCTCGCCGCGCAGGGCCCCGGCGCGCTGGGCCGCGGGGGAGAGGACGGTTCCGGGGATGGGCGCAGGCTGATCTTCTCGGAGCGCTTCGCGTGCCTGAAGTGCGGTACCTCGATGCCCGAGCTCGAGCCGCGGATCTTCTCCTTCAACTCGCCGCACGGCTGCTGCGAGCGCTGCCACGGGCTCGGCTTCCAGCGCGTCGTCGACCCCGAGTTGGTGATCCCGGACCCCACGCTCTCGATCTCGGAGGGCGCCCTGCAGCCCTTCATGCGCTCCGCCTCGCGCTACCACCAGCGCCTCTTCGAGGCCGTGGCCGAGAGCCGCGGGATCGACCTCGACACGCCGTGGCAGGACCTGCGCAAGCGCGATCGCGACGTGATCCTCAACGGCACCGGCGACGAGCGCCACGATGTCACCTACCGCAATCGCTACGGGCGGCGCCGCTACTACACGGTGCGCTTCGGGGGCATCCTCGCCGAGCTCGAGCGCCGCTACCGCAACACCGACTCCGACAAGACGCGCGAGCGAATCGAGTCCTGCATGGCGCTTCAGCCCTGCCCCGCCTGCGAGGGCGCGCGGCTTCGCCCCGAGAGCCTCGCAGTCACGGTTGGCGGGCTCAACATCCACCAGTTCACGCAGCTGTCGGCGCGCGCCGGGCTGGAGTGGATCGAGGCCCTCGAGCTGACCGACACAGAGCGCACGATCGCGCGCCTGATCGTCCGCGAGATCGCCGAGCGGCTGCGCTTCCTCGACAGCGTCGGGATCGGCTACCTGTCGCTGGAGCGCGCCGCCACGACGCTGTCGGGCGGCGAGGCGCAGCGGATCCGCCTCGCGACCCAGATCGGCTCGAGCCTCGTCGGCGTCCTCTACATCCTCGACGAACCCTCGATCGGCCTCCACCAGCGCGACAACGCCAAGCTGATCGCGACGCTCGCCCGGCTACGCGACCTCGGCAACACCGTGATCGTGGTCGAGCACGACGAGGGCACGATCCGCTCCGCGGATCACGTCGTCGACCTCGGCCCGGGGGCGGGCGAGCACGGCGGCCACGTGGTCTCGGAGGGCCCTCCGAAGGCGATCGCCGCCGACTCGAGCTCGCTGACCGGCCAGTACCTGGCGGGCAAGCGCGAGATCCCGGTACCGGACGAGAGGCGGGTGCCGAACGGCGACCTGCGAATCCGCGGCGCGAGCCAGCACAACCTCAAGGTCATCGACGTCGAGGTGCCGCTCGGGGTGTTCTGCTGCGTGACAGGGGTCTCAGGTTCGGGGAAGTCGACGCTCGTCAACGAGATCCTCTACCGCGCCGTCGCCAACCGCCTGCATCGCGCCCGGCTGCGCCCGGGCACGCACCACCGCATCGAGGGCCTCGATCAGATCGACAAGATCATCAACATCGACCAGTCGCCGATCGGGCGCACGCCGCGGTCGAATCCGGCCACCTACACGGGAGTCTTCGACCACATCCGCGAGCTGTTCTCGAAGACGCGCGAGTCACGGGCGCGCGGCTACGCCCCGGGGCGTTTCAGCTTCAACGTCAAGGGCGGGCGCTGCGAGGTGTGCAGCGGGGACGGCCAGATCAAGATCGAGATGCACTTCCTGCCAGACGTCTATGTGCCGTGCGAGCAGTGCCACGGGCGTCGCTACAACCGCGAGACGCTCGAGGTTCGCTTCAAGGGCAAGTCGATCGCCGACGTGCTCGACATGTCGGTCGAGGAGGCGGTCGAGTTCTTCGCGCACATCCCGAAGATCCACCGCCGCCTCCAGACGCTGCACGATGTCGGCCTCGACTACATCCGTCTCGGTCAGCCGGCGACGACGTTGTCGGGCGGCGAGGCGCAGCGCGTCAAGCTCGCAACCGAGCTTTCGAAGGTCGCGACCGGCGACACGCTCTACATCCTCGACGAGCCGACGACCGGGCTGCACTTCGCCGACGTGCAGCGCCTTCTCGAGGTCCTGGGCCGCCTCGTCGACGCCGGCAACACCGTGGTCGTGATCGAGCACAACCTCGACGTGATCAAGTCGGCCGACAGCCTGATCGACCTCGGCCCCGAGGGCGGCGAGCACGGCGGCGAGGTGGTCGCGACCGGCACGCCCGAGCACGTCGCCGGGATTCCCGGCTCCTACACCGGCAGGTTCCTGGCAGGTCTGGTCGAGCCCGAGGCGCCGCGGGTCAAGGGCCGCAAGCCCCGCGAGCCGGTAGCCGCGTAGCGCTGCGAGGCTAACGCAGCTCGACGAGACCGAACGCGAACACGAGCGCGACGAAGATCACGAGCAGCGCGATCGGGGCGTAGTAGTACCAGTAACCGCCGCCCGGTCCCTTCGTGTGGACGGGGCTCACGCCGGCGAGCCGCCCCCCTCGATCAGCTCGACGACCTCTGCGCTCCACGGATTCGAGCTCAACTTCGGCGTGTTGGCCTTGAAGCTCGCCCTCTCCCCGTCCTCGGTCGCCTCGAAGGTGAGCGTCGTAGCCAATGCTCCATCCTGCCGGTCGACGAGTCGCAGGTCGGAGCGGTTCCAGACGGCGACCTCGTCCTTGACCTTCACGCCGCCGTACGAGCCGCGGTACTTGAAGGCGTGGACCTTGTCGGCAGTTACGACGAGCAGGTAGTTGCTCGGTAGTCCGCCCGAGCGCCGCTTCTGGAACACCGCGTGCACGAGGTACAGGATCAGCCCCATGAGCTGGCCGATCAGCGGGATGGTGAGGAAGTACTGGCCGGTGCGCTGGAAGGGACCGACCGCGAGCACGTCGGAGCCGTCCAACTTCGACGCCACCGCCTCACGGTACTTCCGCTTCCACTCCTCCTGCTTCGCCTGATCGACCTCGAATAGCGCCAACGCTTCCCCCTTCAGGTTTTCGGTTTGGGCCCCTGGACTCTACGGGACGCATGCGAACGCCCCCTCTCGCGAGGGGGCGTTCGCCCAACTGCCTATCGGCCCGCGACTACGGCGTCGTGGTCGTCGACGTGGTCGACGTCGCCGGCACCTGCTCCTCAGGGAGCTTGACCTCCTCGGTGAACGTGTCACCCGAGTCGGACAGGTCCGGAGTCGACGTCAGCGCCACACCGCTCACGCGAATGGTGTCGCCGGGCGAGCTGCTCTGCAGCGTCTTGCAGACCTGGCTCACCGTCTGGACGTGCGTGCCGTTCAGCGCGGTGATCAGGTCGCCGGGGAACACCTTCTTGTCGGCGGGCGAGCCGCTGTCCGTGCCGTACACGTACAGGCCCGGGCCGAAGTTCTTCTGGTCGTACAGCGCGAAGGACTTCGCCAGCGACGGGTCCACCCCGTAGGTGTCGACGTAGTCCTGCGCCCGGACGGCCAGAGGTATCAGCTCGAGCGGGATGACCCCCCAACCGACGTAGGACTTGTCCTGGCCCGACTCGAGGGTCGGAAGCAGCGACTTGGCCGTGTTGATGTCGATCGAGTAGTACTGGCCCTGGTTGCCCTTGCCGGCGGCGGTCAGGGTGTTGACCCCGACGACGTCGCCGAACTCGTCCATCAGCGGCCCGCCGCTGTTACCCGGGTTGAGCGCGGCGGTGTGCGCGATCAGGTTCGGGTACTGCGGGAGGTCCTGGCTGATCTCGTTGCCGACGAGATCCGGGTTCGAGACGTCGCCCTCGGTGGAGCTGACGGTCTGCTGCTTGTAGCGCTGGAACTGGTCCGGGTATCCGAGTGCCGTCACCTGCGCTCCGCGCTCGACGCCATCCGAGTCGCCCAGCGTCAGCGCCGTGACGTCGGCCGGAGGAGAGGGCAGCTCGACCACAGCGACGTCGTCGCACGGCGCCTGGCCGACGACCCGTCCCGCGACGGTCGGAAGCTGGTCGCCGACCTTGACCTGGATCCCTGACAGGCCCTCGATGACGTGGGAGTTGGTCAGGAGTCGCACCGGTGGCCCGGCGTCATAGATGAATCCACTGCCACCAAAAGTCTCATCCCCGGACTTGCCGACGATCTCGACCACTCCCGGCGAGGACTGGGAGATCACCTCCTGCGGGTCGAGCGGCGTGGGGCCCTCCTCGCCGTCTCCGCCGCAACCTGCGACGAGCAGCATTCCTGCGATCGCCCCGAAGGCGAACATTCCACGTGCCTTGAGCACGGTGCGAGTCGTCATGCGACCTCCCGAAAATAGTTGCGGAGCAGGGTATCCATAGCGGATTGGGCGTCGGCAGGCAAGGACGCCCCCCGGTCTGAGAGCCTTGCGGAGTGGCGGAGTCGAGCGGCTGGCGACTGTGGTGGGTCAAGCGACGCTGGTACGAACGCAACCGCAGGCGGCTGCGCAGGCTGCGCATCAACCGCCACATGGCGCGCGCCGGGGCATACATCCGCTACCCGGTCGAGGGCGAGGTGCTCGAGGCGCTCGACCAGGGAAGGCTGGTGGTGGGGGAGGGGACCCTGCTCGAGCCCGGCTGCTGGCTCACCTTCGCCCCCGAGGCGCGGATCGAGATCGGGAAGGAGTGCTTCCTGAACCGCAACACGATGCTCGCGGCGATGGAGCGGGTCGAGATCGGCGACTACGTGATGTTCGCCAACAACTGTTTCGTCGGCGACTCCGACCACGCCTACGAAGACCCGGACAAGCCGATAACACGGCAGGGCTTCGTCGCCCGCGGGCCGGTCCGGATCGGCTCGAACTGCTGGTTCGGTGTCAACTGCGTGGTGACCGGCGGGGTCGAGATCGGCGACCGCTGCGTGATCGGCGCGAACTCGGTCGTCACGCAGGACCTGCCGCGCGGTGTGATCGCCGCCGGCGCGCCGGCGAAGGTGCTGCGCGAGATCGACTTCAAGCGGAGCTGACCGCCCACCCGGACGCGGCGACCCGGGGCTGTGAGCCGGGCTACGGGTCGATTCGGGTCAGCGTCCCATCGCCCGCGTTAGCGACCCACACGGCGCCCGCTCCCACGGCGACGGCGTCCGGCTCTTCGCCGACCGGCAGCGGATCGCCGACGACCTCGCCGGATGCGGGGTCGAGCCGCGTCACGGTGCCGTCGGCCGAGCTGACCCAGACCGCGCCCTCGCCGACGGCGACGTCGAGCGCGCCCCGCACGAGCAACGGATCGCCGACCACAGCGAGCGAGCCGGCGTCGATCCGGGTGACCGCGCCGGTGGCCGAGAGTACCCACGCCGACCCTTCGCCGGTCGCCACGCTGACCGCGTCGGGCACCTCGACGAAGTCGCCCTCGGCCTCGCCTGACCCCGCGTCGATCTTGGTCACCTCGCGGTTGTCGGCGACCAGCCACACCGCCCCGTCGGTCACGGCCAGGCCGCTCGCGAACCCCCCGGCTGCGATCTCGTCGCCGATCTCGCCGGTGGCCGGGTCGACGCGCTCGACCGCGTTCTCGACCAGCGCCCAGACGCTCCCCTCCCCGGTCTCGACCGCGGACGCGAATCCGTCCAGATCAATCGTCTCGCCGGGGGCGGCGGGATCGAGCGGATCTCGCCGCTCCAGCGCCTCTCGCTCCTGGAGCGTGTAGAAGACCCCGCCAGACCCGGCGGCCACCGCGGAAGCAGGGCCCGCAAGCGAAAACGACGTGACCCGAGGCTGGCCTTCCCCGCCGGTCTCGACCGCCGACGCGCGCGCCGAGAACGGATCGGCGACCCACACCCTGCCGTCCCCGACGGCGAGCGCGGTGGGCCGGCCGCCCACCCGAATCGTCTCGATCCGAGGCGGCGCGGCAGGCCCGCCGCCGCGCTCGCCGCCCTCCCCATTTGGGGTCGAGGATGGAACGGGGACCGTGGCCTGGGGTTCGTCCTTCTCCTCGCCGGAGAAGGCGCCGGACAGCGCCAGCGCCGCGACCAGCGCGGCCGCGGCCGCGACGCCGGCCGCTGCGGTCAGCGCGCGGCGGCGCGAGGAGGGCTGGCCCGCCTCCGGCACGGAGCTGGGCTAGTTGGCCCCCACTAGGAGACCACCTGGACGACCACGGTCCGATCGCGCGCGCGATCGTCGAAGTCGATCAGGACGAGCTGCTGCCAGGTGCCGAGCGCCAGCCGCCCGTCGAGCACCGGGACCGCCTCCGAGGCGCCGATCAAAGAGGCCCGCTGGTGGGCGTGGGAGTTCGTGTCGTGGTTGAGCCGGTTGTGCTCGTAGTCGCCGTGCTGCGGGACGAGGCGGTCGAGCAGCGCCCGCAGGTCGTGGACCCCGCCGGGCTCGTGCTCCATCGTCGTGATCGCGGCCGTCGAGCCGCGCACGAACGCGGTGACCACGCCCTCGCCGATCCCGGCCGACCGGACCACGCGCTCCACACCAGCGGTGATGTCGATCACGTCGGCGTCTCCCTCGGTGGACAGGCGCAGCTCCCCGGTGGTAACCGCCACGGACTGAAACTACCGCAGCTTCGCCAGGCCCACCGATGAGCGAGCCGGGCCACGTGGCCCGGCTCGCGCGTGGCGCCGGCTCGCTGGGGGAGGAGCCGGCGCCGCTCGGGGAGGGTCCTGATGCCCGCTTGCTCGGTCAGACCCCTCTCGGGTGCGGGCCGTGACCGATATGGAAGGCCTCGAACAGCCTCGGCAGGTAGATGAGCCCGGCCAACCCGACGATCACGTACACGACGTCGGTGAGCGTGCCGGTCCCGAAGATCTCGGTGAGCACGTTCGTGTCGGTCAGCCCGAGGATGCCCCAGCTCAGGGCGCCGATCACCATCAGCAGCAGGGCGACCGGCTCGAACCACTTCAGCGTCTCCATGCTTCTCACCTCGCTTTCCGCGAAGTCGACCGCACGCGGTTTCGTGCGGATAGTTACAAGATATTGTACCCCGGCCGGAACGCCGGGTTACGCGCGGTGGTGGACGCCTACCAGTCCCAGGCGGAGCCGGCGAGGCTTTCCTGGTTGAGGTAGTCCCTGAACTCGTCGAGCTCGGCGGGGTCGATCGAGTAGGTGTGCTCGTCGGCAGGGAAGCGCCCCCGGCGGACGTCCTCGGCGTAGGCGCGCATGCCGGTCACCATCTCGCCGCGCAGGTCGGCGTAGCGCTTCACGAAGCGGGGTACCTGGTCGCCGTAGATCCCGAGCAGGTCGTGGAAGACCAGCACCTGGCCGTCGGTGGCCGGCCCGGCTCCGATGCCGATTACCGGCAGCTCGAGCTTCTCCATCAGCGCTTCGGTCACCGCCGCCGGCACCGCCTCGAAGACGATCGCGAAGCAGCCGACAGCTTGCAGGGCGAGAGCGTCCTCCGCGAGCTTCGCAGCCTGCTCGGCGGTCCGCCCCTGGGCCTTGAAGCCGCCAAGCGCGCTGGCGGTCTGGGGCGTGAGCCCGACGTGGCCCATCACCGGGATCCCCGACCGGGCGATCGCGCGCGCCCTGTCGACCGAGGGGCCGCCGCGCTCCAGCTTGACCGCCGCGCACCCCGCCTCCTTGACGAAGCGCTGCGCGTTCGCGATCGCATCCTCGTTCGACGCCTCATACGAGCCGAACGGCATGTCGCCGATAAGAAGCGGGGTATGCAGGCCGCGCCGCACCGCCGAGGCCATGGTGAGCATCTCGTCCATGCCCACGGGAGTGGTCGAGTCGTATCCGAGCACCACCATCGCCGCGGTATCGCCGACGAGCACGACGTCCACGCCGGCCTCCTCGGCGACCTCGGCCGACGGGTAGTCGTAGGCCGTCACCATCACGAT
>WNFU01001243.1_pt1 | contig 35754 bp, 37 predicted proteins | sample 5400121 | NCBI WGS metagenome assembly WNFU01 (sample SAMN13153360, study PRJNA577476) | soil metagenome | isolation source: 100 cm soil or saprolite under grassland replicate 1 | place: USA:California | collected 2016-06-15
AATCCCCATCCCGGCCGGCTGTACGAGGGCGAGGGCAGACCGAGCCGGTGGAACACCCTCCGGGCTATGCGTGTCCTCAAGTGGTACGAGCAAACACCATCAGCGGCGATGACTCCATGATTCCCGCCCGAGGCCTCCGCCGTTAGAGCGCGGGCCATATTCGCAAAGAGTTGATTCGACCAGCCATAAAATGGTGGGCCCTTGCCATCGCGGCCCTTGACCCGGCTGACGCTAGCGGCCCTGCTCGCTGCCGCTTCTCTGATCCCTGCAACGTCTGGACAAGCTGCATGGAACGCGGTGCCCTCCAGGTTCGCGGCACGCACCGTTTTCATCCACTACTACGACTGGTACGGTGCGCCCCCTCTCAGTCCGACTTATGGGCACTGGGACGGCGGCAACAGTAGCCGACCCGATCCCAGCCAAAACATCACGTCAGCCTCCTACCCGGTGCTTGGGGCCTACGACAGCTCGTCCACTTCCGTGGTGCGACAGCACATGGCCTGGATAAAGGCAGCTCACGTCGACGTCGTCAGCCTCGACTGGTTTGGGCGAGGTAGCCGCGAGGACAGGCTGGCCAAGCGAGTGATGGACGGCGCGGCCGCCCAGGGGCTGAAGGTCAATTTCGTGATCAACCCCTATGTCGGCGAGACCGTGGCGTCGATCGGTTCCGACATTGCCTACATAAACCGCCAGTACGGAAGCCACACGGCCTTCTACCGTGTGTCGCGTCCAACCAAGTACGGCCCATCCACGAGGTTGCGCGGCGTGTTCATGCTCTACAACCCACCTCCGCCGCGCCTTCACTACACCGAGTACAGCAAGCTCATGGATCAGATTCGCGGGACTGCCAACGACGCCATCGTCTTGGTCCGCACCGACGACAGACTGCTGTACTCCGATACCAATCTGCGCCCGTACCTGAGCGCCTTGCATTTTGATGGGATGTTCAACTACGGGGTTTACGGCAAGGCCGATTACCAGCGTCAGCTGCCCCAGTCAAACGACTACATCTTGATGTTTTCGGTAGGGCCTGGATTCGACAACAGCCGGGCATCAGGAATCAGCAGCCCCGTCACGATTGCGCGCAACAAAGGTGCCTACTACGACGGCGGCTGGTCAACCTTAATCGGCCGACGACCGGAATGGATCTCGGTCGTCACCTTCAATGAATGGCACGAGACAAGTCAGATCGAACCCTCGCGACCCTTCAGCTACGGCGGCTTCCGGTACCTCGATTACGAGGGTGCGTATGGATTGCATGGCACAGCCGCCTCCAATGCCTACCTCACTCGGACCGCCTTCTGGGCAGACCGCTTCAAAGGCAAAGGGGGAACGCCCAGTCCTCCGCCGGCGACGAGCCCTCCGCCCGCGACGAGCCCTCCGCGGCCGGCAACCAGCCCCCCATCGGTCCCGGCCATCTCTACTCCTGGTCGGCTTCCAGAAGTGCCGAGGCTGGCATTCATCCTGGTCGTCGTCGGTGGTTTGACAGCGGCCGCCGTGGTGCTCTGGAGGCGGAGACGATAGGTTCAGCGCCGGGCGAATCACCGAGGCGGTAGGTGGTTCGAGTTCACCGCGGCCATCACGGAAAGCCCCGGATCCGGGGCTTTCGTCGCCCGCAAGGCAACACACAGTAGGGTGAGCACATGACGATTCAGCGCATGGACAACGTTCTCATCGTTGTCGATGACCTCGAGGCGGCCAAGTCCTTCTTCATCGAACTCGGCCTCGAGCTCGAAGGGGAGACGCAGGTCGAGGGACCTTCGGTCGACAGCCTGATCGGGCTCAAGGATGTTCGCGCCACCCTCGCGTTGATGCGGACCCCGGACGGCCACGGTCGCATCGAGCTCGACAAGTTCCACACGCCCACTGCGATCAGGTTTGGGCCTGTGGACGCGCCGGTGAACGCGCTGGGCATCCGTCGCATCATGTTCGCCGTCGAGGACATCGACGCCATCGTCGCGCGCTTGCTCGCCCACGGGGCCGAGCTGATAGGCGAATTGGTGCAGTACGAGGACACGAATCGGCTCGCCTACATCCGCGGGCCTGAAGGCATCATCGTCGGGCTGAGCGAGCAGATCGGCTAACCGGATCAAAAGTGAATGCCGTGGCCGAACACCAGGTGGCGGTTCGGTGTGCGCTCTATGTCTAGACGGTCTGGTTCTGGAAATTGGGCTGGATCGCGATTGGCCGCGCCGACCAGGGGCAGCCCCTCGGGCGACCCGCCTTTACGGGATGAGACTCGCGCCGAGAGGTGGACCTTCCGTCGTGACTCTTACTTCGATTTCTTCTCCCTGGATGCGCCTCGTTTGCGTGGCAGGCAACCCATCCGCGTTCGCGCAGCCGCTCAGCTCTGCGGTCGAGGAAAGCGCGCACTTCCGTTCAAAGCCAAACTTCTAAGATTTGCCGGGCGGGTGCAACCGGTTGGAGGTGGGCGCAAATGAACGTCGTCCTCTGGATCCTGCAGATCGTACTGGGGCTGTTCTTCGTGTTTCACATGACCCTTCTGCTGCGGGCGTCACCCGCCCGGGCTCGGGGCACGATGAGGTGGATGACCGAAATGCCATCCGGCCTGCGCCTTTTCGCGGCCGTGGCCGAGGGTCTGGCCGGGCTGGCTCTCATCTTCGCGCCGCTCGTGCGTGACATCGACTACTTGGCCCCGATGGCAGCGGCAGGGCTGGTGCTCCTGATGCTCGGCGCCATCGTCTTCCATCTGCGGCGACGCGAGTATCCGAACATCGGCTTGAACACCGTCCTCGGCGTCCTGGCAGCGGTCATCGCGTGGGGCCGCTTCGGCCCGTACCGCTTCTAGGCGCGGTCGACGTGGAAGCTCTGACTGGTTGCGCTGCCCTGCCAAGCTGGTAGGCGAGTCACCGGCTCACGCCAGATAACCCCCCGCGGCCCTTCAAAAGCCACCCGCTGCCAGGATTGATTTGTGGCGATCAACCAGCGTCTCGGCGCCCTGGTGGTCGCCGCGTTCGCGATCGGATTCACCCGCATGCCCTGGTTGATTCGACTGCTCAACCCCGTGCTGGGGTGGTTGCTCACAACTCCCCTACCCGCCGGTCCGAACGCTCTGCTGACCGTTCGTGGGCGAAGAACTGGGCGGCCGCGGACGGCGCCGGTGGCCTTCCTGGATCTTGGCGAGCGGGGCCTTCTTCAGGCCGCAGCGCCGGACGTGAGTTGGGTGCGCAACCTCCGAGAGTCCAGTGAGGCCGTGATCAGGCGGGGAGCCGTGACGCGAAAGTTCGACGCGACCGAGTTGGCGCCTGAAACCGCGGGTCCCATCCTGCGTGAGCTCCTCGCGGCGTTCCCGCGCTCGCGACTGGTCCGTGCCGTCGTGGGTCCGAACGCTCGACCGCCGGTCGCCGTCCTTTACTCATTCCGGCTCCGGGTCGACGATGCCGTCGCCGACTACATCGCTCTGGCGAGGCGTCAGCCGGTGTTCGAGCTGCGCGCTGATCGGGGGGCGTCAACCCTGTTCGACCATTCGGGCACAACCGGTCTCACCCCGAGCCCAGGACTGCCTCATTCGGGCGATTTTGGCGAAAGGAGTCAGCCGCGGCTCCTGATGGTGGCGAAGTGGCGAAGGTGGGGCTGATTTGATCGGTCATGTGGGCTTGATCGAAGCCACGATCACGTCCTGGCCGACCTTGATCACGTCGCCGTCTGACAGCGCCCTCTCCTTGATGCGCTGGTCGTTCACGATCGTTCCGTTCGCGCTGCCCAGGTCGGTCAGGACGTACCTGCCGTTCGTGAACTGGATCTGCGCGTGGCGGCGCGACGTCGCAGGATCGTTCAGGACGACGTCGTTCTCGGAATCGCGACCGAGAAGAGCGATCCCGGTGGGCTTGATTCGAAACCTGAAGCCCGTGTCAGGACCCGCGGACACCGTCAGGATCGCGACCGGCGGGGCGGCGGGCATCGCGCCGAGGACCATCGTTTTCGCCTGAGTCGGGGGCGGAGGCAGCGGCGGCGCCGGCGGAGCGGCCTCGACGGGACGCGCCGCCTGCATCGGGGGCTGAGCGGGTGGCGTGGGAGGCACAGTCGGTGTGGCAGGAGGGGCAGGAGCGGCTGGAGCGTCAGGAGCGTCTGGCGGAGCTGCATAACCGGCAGCCGACTGGTATTCGGGACGCCACCACGACGGCAGCTGCCCGGCTATGTGGGCGGCGCCTCGTTCGGCGGCGGTTGGCGCTGCCGTCGACGGAGGTGCGGGAGGCGGCGCCGGCGTCTGCGCCGGCTGCCCTGCCGGCTTGTCATCCGCCGGCCACCAGGAAGGAAGTGACGATTTTGGCTTGTCGTCCTCGGCCATGTCGCTGCCCATCATCTCGTAACTCCAGCCAGGGTGAAGCGTTTACCTCATTGAGCGGTCTTCATCACGCATTCGACGCTCAAGGGAGGTTCATACCGTTGGGGAACCGAGTTCGCGTGATCCAGGTCCTGATCATCATTTCTGCGCTCGTCGGTCTGTTCGCGCTGCGTTCCGCCCGGCCGCGCCAGGGTGTGCTCACCGGCGCCGCCGCCCTTCACTGACAGCAAGAGCCGAACAGCAACCAGCACCGCCGTTCAGAAGTCGACCCGTGCGGCCCGCAGCCTGCACGGGTCGCACCATCTCCATCGGTGGCCGAGTCTTGCCCGCCTGGATCGGGGGACTTACACTCAACGACCGTGAATTCTGTCGGCGACAGTTTTGCGTGGCCGTTCCAGGACCCCAACTTCTTCGGCAAGATCGTCGTCCAGGGACTGATCACCATCATCCCGATCGTGGGCTGGATCGCCACCGCCGGCTGGCTCGTGCTGACGATCGACAACTACCGCGCCGGCCGGCGCGAGCTACCGCCGGCGGGTTTCCACCTCGAGCGCGGGATCGCTCTGTTCGTCGTCTACCTGGTCTGGGCGATCGTCTTCGGGATTCCGGGCGGGATCGTCCAGGGCGCGGGCAACTCGAATGACAACGCGGGCCTGGCGTCGCTCGGAGGCTTGATCAGCTTCGGGCTCAGCCTGCTGCTCGCGTTCCTGGCCCCTGCGGTCATCCTCTCCACCTATCGCGCCGGTTTCGCGGGGGGCTTCAACATCAACGGGATCTGGCAGATGGCCACGGCCAACCCGACCAACACCGTCATCGCCGGTCTGTTGATCTGGGTGGCGGGACTCATCAGCGGCGCCGGGGTGATCCTGTGCTGCATCGGTCTTCTCTTCACGATCCCATACGGGAGCGCTGTGGTCGCCGGCGTGGTGACCTGGTTCGAGCGCGTGTCCTCGGGACCGGCGCCGGCCACCCCGGCGGCGAGCTAGAAGAAGGACAGACCCCGGCAAAGAAAAAGGAGCGGAGCCGAAGCTCCGCCCCCTTCACGCACCCCACTCCGTCGGTTTAAAGGGTGTTACCTACCGATGTCGTGCTCTCAGCTTTCCGGCGCGGCGCCGTGAGTGTTGCCCGAGACGCAAGTCCCGAACTCGCGGCCGACCTGCCCGCCATCCTGGCATTCCTTCACATGAGCCGCCCCAGCGCCGTTGCGGTGCGCCTGTCCGTTGGTTGACGCGATCGCGCTCACGCACTGGCCGTGCACTCCATTGGGCCCCGTCGGGCATGTCGTGCGAGCGGCTGACGAGACGATGGCGCCGTGGTTGTCTCCGCTGGCGCTCTCGTGCATCGCCATCGCGGTGCCCGAGCCGAATGTGAGCGCGGCAGCGGCCGCCACGACGGCAATACGCAACTTGATCATCAGTCCCTCCTGAAATCGTGTGATGAAGTCCGTCCGGTTGACGGAAAGCTCTAACGCCGACCGCGTCGCGTCTAACCAAACTCCAGGCCCGGGCGCAAGAAATTAGACGTTTCGTCATTAAGCTCTCCAGCGGACGCACCACAGAGGAGGCAACATGGCAGCACTACGTCGCAGAACCGTCGTCGCAACGTTGTTGAAATTGATGCGGACGGTTGAGCTCTCGGCGCCGCCGTCACCTGGTCCCGGCTGCACCTGCGAAAGCTGCTTGCAGGCCTGGGACCGGCACAACCCCGGGAAGGTCAGACTTTCGGGCGACCTTTCGCGGCTGCGACCTAGTCTTGACTGAGCCGTCAGGCGATCGAGCCGAGCAGCGCCGCGTTGCTCAGCGAGACGACGGCCAGGCAGATCGTCACAGTCTGCACGGCCACCAGCGCGAAACGGTACGTCAGGCGCGACAGCCGGTGCGGGTCCTCGCGGACCCTGTAGGCGGCCGCGACCAGGGCCGCCGCGGCTGAGGTGACGATGATCACCTTGAAGCCCCACAACAGCGCGACGCCGCCGACATCGAGGATGCGCGCGCTGACCGGCATGGACTCCACCGCACCCCGGCTGCGACCGAGGGCAGTCGTCAGGGTATCCGTCGCCTGACTCCCGAGTAGCAGGCCGCTCCAGAGCAGCGCCTGCCTGACTTCCACAAAGTTACAACGCCCGGCGTGCGGTCCTGACCGGGTCGATCCGGCCGGGTTCGCGTTGCTAATGCGGAGGTGGCAGGTTAATGGACCAAGGAACACTGGTTTCCATGGGGGTCGTCGCCCTGGTCGTCGTGGTCGTGCTCCTGCTCATTCGCGCCGCCGCCGGCGGCCGCCGCAGGCCTCAACTCCGGCCGCTGGCGCCCGATTCACGCGAGCGCTACATCAGCGAGTGGGACGACCTCGAGTCCAGGTTCGTGGACTCACCCGAGCAGACGATTCGTGAGGCTGAGGCGCTGGTCATGTCAGTGCTCCGCGAGCGAGGCCATCCGCTGACCGAGCGGGACCTGCCGCAGGAGGTGCAGCGAGCGCACAGGCTGGGCTATTCGTCGCGCGACAGGACCGAGGGGATGCGCCTGGCACTGCTCCAGTACCGGGCCTTGATGGAACGCATGATGGGCTCGGTGTCCGAGACGCATCGCGACCAGCGGCGCCGGGAGCTGGCCTAGCCCTCAGAGCGCCGGCGCGGTCACGCGCGGCCATGCGTCGTAAACGGCGGAAAGGCGCGACGTGACCTCTGACGCGCCCGCGATGCTGTAGATGTAGGTGACGCCGGTCGGAGACGGCTGGCCGCCGAAGCATGTCGAGCACGGGCGCTCGCCGATGTACCAGACCAGGTCGTTGGTCAGAAAGCGGACGCCAGATCGCCCAGGGCCGATCTCGTTCGTGACCCGGTTGGCCTGGACGCTGTAGAACCCGACTCGGTCCACGCCGGCGTCGGTTGGCGTGGTGTAGGCGATCCAGCGGCCATCCGGGGACGACTTCGGCCGGACCCACATCACCGACGTCGCCGTCGACACGCCTGCACCAGGGTCCCAGCGCTTGACGCTGCCGGTCGGGTCCCGAAAGAACAGACGGCCGGGCGCCGACGCCCAGACCGCCATCGTCCCGCCCGAGGTGGAGTAGACGAGCGACCCGTCGCTTGCCTTCCGGATCTGGTCGGGCGCGGTTTCGCCTGTCCCGCCCACATGGAAAGTCTGGAAGTACGCGACGTAGACACCGTCGGGTGAGAATCCGAGAAAGCTGTCGTCCTGGTTGAAGCTGACCCCGCGAGCCGGAGCCTCCGGCAGCGTGGTGAGGACCCGGTTGCCCGACTGCGTGACGAGGTGCCACGCGTTGTGGTCGAGGTAGGTCAGAGTGCGACCGTCGGGACTGAAGGCGTACTGCCCGGAGTCGAACCCGCTGGAGTAGGTCGCGAGCATCGTGGCCGGGCCGCCGCTGAGGTCGGCCTTGAGGATTTGCCGGTCCGCGGTCTCATAGGCGACCGTGGTCCCGGTGACGAACTGGGGGGCGAGCGCGGCAGCGGCGAACGTGCACAGATTCCTGGCGTGCGCCGGGTCCTGGATGTCGCGCACGACCACGGTCGGATCCCCGGTCACGGCTCCGATGACGAGGTTGTCGCCCGCGGGGACCGTGCCGGAGCAGTGGACGAGGGGAGAAGGCCCAGTGGTCGGGCTCGCGGGCGGCGCGCTCGCCTCCGACTGACCCGCCGAGGCTGATGGCGTGTTTGACGCGGGAGGGCCGGAGCCACCGCACGCAGAGATGATCAGCAAGAAGACCAGCGCTGCCCCGCGCACGGGGTAACAGTAGCCGCCGGAACCCAGAGACGCTGCTACGCGATCAGGTCGCTCAGCAACTTTCGTGTCTCCGCCGGCATCCTGTCGCGGAGCCGGTAGTTGATCCAGATGCCGCGCTTCTCGGATTCGACCAGGCCGGCCTCGGCCAGCTTCGCCATGTGGTGCGAGATGGTGGGCTGCGAGAGTTCGAGCCCCGCCGTGAAGTCGCAGATGCAGATCGGCGCGGCCGCCTTCCACAGCGAAGCCAGGATGGTGAGCCGCGTCGGATCGGCAAGCGCCTTCATCAATGCGGCGCGGCTGTCCGCCCAGCTCTCCTTGACGACCGGTAGGGCGCAGCACACCCCGCGCTCACGAATCACCGGAAGCTCCTTGACCGCCACGCACTTCATGCTACGCTATCCATCGAAAGTTGTCGATGGATTCAGGAGGCGGCATGCGCAACATCAAAGAGGGCGTCAGAACGTACTACGCGGACATCGCCAGGCAGCTTGCGGTCCTTCCGGTCGACGACTCTGCGAGCTGCTGCACGGGAGACGGCGATTGTGACTGTCAGTGTGGCTATTCCGGCCAGGAGCTGAAGGACGTCGGCCTGACCGACGCTGTCAGCCAGGGCTGCGGCAACCCGATGATGCTTGCGGACCTGAAGCCGGGCGAGGTCGTCCTCGACCTCGGCTCCGGCGCGGGCCTCGACGTCCTCCTTTCGGCGAGGCGCGTGTCTCCTGGAGGGCACGCCTACGGCGTCGACATGACAGACGAGATGCTCGAGCTTGCCAACCGCAACCGTGACCGCGCCCGGCTCAAGAACGCGACGTTCCTCAAGGGCTCGATCGAGAGCGTACCGCTGCCCGACGACTCCGTCGATGTGGTCATCTCGAACTGCGTGATCAACCTGGCCGAGGACAAGGGCGCCGTCCTCAAGGAGGCGTTTCGCGTCCTGCGGCCTGGCGGGCGCCTTGCGGTGGCGGATATGGTCGAGCTCGAGACGCTGAGCCCGGCGACCAAGGCCAGGCTCGATTCTTGGGCCGGCTGCATCTCGGGCACGATCCCCGTCGAGGAATATCGCACCGCGCTGACCAGCGCTGGGTTCGAAGACCCCGAGTTCGAGATCCACTCGACGCAGGCCCTGCCCGGCGTGGGCAAGGTCGGCAGCGCCTACATCCGCGCGAGGAAGAGCTAACCGATCCGGGCGAGCGCGATGTTGCGGGCCGCCGCGTCGGTGCTGATGCCGTCGCGGGCAGCCCGCTCCAGGATCTCGTAGACCGCGGCGCCGATCCCGGCGAGCTTCTCATCGAGAGTCTCGCGCGTCCAGTGCAGCTCTTCCAGGCCGCCGCCGTGCAGAACGCCCCCAGCGTTGATCACGAAATCAGGCGCGTAGACGATGCCGCGATCGCGCAGCAGGTCGCCGTCGGCCGGCGTCTCGAGCTGGTTGTTCGCCGCGCCCGCGATCACGCGGCAGCGGAGCTCGGGGATGGAGCGCGGGTTGAGGATGCCGCCCACCGCGCAGGGCGAGAGCACGTCGCACTCGGTCGTCAGCGCGGCGTCTGGACTGAGAACCTGGATGCCTTTAGCGCTCAACGCCTCGAGTCGTCGGGCGTCGACGTCGGTGGCGATCACCTTCGCGTCTGCCTCCATCAAGAGCTCGATCAGCCTGCCGCCGACGCCCCCCGCGCCCTGGACCAGCACGGTGCGCAGGCTCAGGTCGTCGGATTCGAAGGCGAAGCGGCACGCCGCGCGCATGCCGTGGAGGACGCCCACCGCGGTGTCGGGAGCCGTGTCGCCGGACCCGCCCGCCGCCTCGGTCTTGCAGAAGACGTAAGGGGTGACCTCGGCGATCACGTCCATGTCGAGCGCGGACGTGTTCATGTCCGGTGCGGTGCTGTACAGGCCGCCGAGCGAGTTGACGAACGCACCGTATTCACGCAGCAGGCGGCGGCGCGCCTCGCCCTGTGGAATCTCAGGCGTGGGCAGCGCAATGACAGCCTTGCCGCCTCCGTGTGGGAACTCAACGCAGGCGAACTTCATGCTCATGGCCCCGGCCAGGCGCATGCCGTCGGCGAGAGCGTCGGCCAGGCGGGGGTAGTGCTTCATGCGCGTGCCGCCCCCGGCGGGACCAAGCCTGGTCGAGTGGACGCAGATGAACATCCACGCTCCGCTTTCGCGGTCGCGGTGAATCGAGACGGACTCGCCGTCCCACGCGGCGAGGAGCTCTTCCATGACGCTCTAGTTAAGCGTTTCTTGAACGTGGCCGAGCCGCCCGAGAAGGCGCGGAACGTGGAGCAGCTTCGGGAGGCAGCGATGACCTGCCGGGGCTGCAATCTCTACGAGAACGCGACCCAGACCGTGTTCGGCGAGGGCGACGTACATGCACGGTTGATGCTCATCGGCGAGCAGCCGGGCGACCAGGAGGACCTCCAGGGCAAGCCGTTCGTGGGGCCGGCAGGCCGCCTCCTCGAGCGGGCACTGGAGGAGGCCGGGATCGATCGCAAGCGCGTCTACCTGACCAACGCTGTGAAGCATTTCCGCTGGACGCGACGCGGCAAGCGCCGTCTGCACGAGAAGCCGAACGCCGCGCAGGTGCGCGCCTGCCGGCCGTGGCTGAAGGCCGAGATCGCGGTGGTCCGGCCCCGGATGCTGGTGCTCCTCGGAGCGACCGCCGCGCAGTCGGTCATGGGCCCGGCGTTTCGGGTCAGCAGGCAGCGCGGGGAGGTGCTGCCGTCTCCGTACGGCGTCCCGGTCGTGGCCACGGTGCATCCCTCCTCGATCCTGAGGGCAATCGACGAGGAGTCCCGGGATGCCGCGATGTCCGGCTTCGTCTCCGACCTGAGGGTTGCGGCCGGCCGCGCGTAGCGCCACAATGCCCGCGGCATGCCACAGGCGCGGGAGAGGGCCGTCCTACCGCTGTCGGTTCAGAACGCCTATCGCGAGCGCTACCGGGCCATCCGGCCGGGCTGGCGATCGAGCGGCGATCAGCTCGAGACGATGGTCCGCAGCCACGTCGCGGCGCAGAGCAGCGTCCTCGACCTGGGCTGCGGCCGTGGCGGCGTGGTCGAGCTGCTCTGGCGCGAGGTCAGGCTGGCCGCGGGCCTGGACCCCGACTCGCCGTCTCTGAACGAGCACCGCGAGCACGGCATGCCCGTCATCCGCGGCGTAGGCGAGCGGCTCCCCTTCGTCGATGAATCGTTCGACCTGGTCGTGAGCCTCTGGGTCCTCGAGCACCTGCAGGAGCCCGTCGACACTTTCCGCGAGGTGCGACGCGTGCTGCGGCCCGGCGGACACTTCGTCTTCCTGACCCCGAACATGCGCAACCCCTTGATGGTGGCGAACCGAATCGGCAAAGCCCTGCCCGGGCTGCAGCGGCGCCTCGTGCCGAGGTTCTACGGCCGGGACGAGGCGGACACCTTCCCCGTGCGCTACCGCGCCAACACGGTCGAGGCGGTGCGCGCCCACGCGCGGGCTTCAGGCCTGGAGGTCTATGACCTGCGCGTCGTGGCCGACCCCACGTACCTGGCCGTGAACAGCTTCATGTTCAACGCTTCAGTGATGTCGGAGCGGGTGATGCCCCGGGGCTGGGGCGTGCACCTGCTCGGTGACCTTATCCGGACCTGATCAACTGGCGGCGACGATCGACGAAGATTGGCGGCATGACTTTGAACTTGAGCGTGCTGCTGGTTATCGTCGCCCTGGTTGCCTTCGTTCTCGCCGCGATCGGCTGGACCTGGCGGAAGACCGACCTGATCGCTGTCGGCCTGGCCCTGGTCTCCCTGTCGTTCCTGGTCAGCCGGCTGAGCCACCTGAGCCTGAGCACCATCATCCTGCTGCTGGCGTTCATCGCCTTCGTCGCCGCGGCGGTCGGGTGGCGCTACCGCAAGATCAACCTGATCGCGACCGGGCTCGCGCTCTGGGCACTCTCGGTGATCGTCGGCTAGGGCTCGGCTCGCGCGGCGGGAACTCGCGTCGTGCCGCCGCCTCCGGTCAGGCGCGCGGCGACAAGCACCGGGATGATCGTGACCAGGATCACGAACGAGACGACCACGTTCACCTCGGGGAGGCGCTGACCGAGCCGGATCGCGCCGAAGATCCACAGCGGGAGCGTGTTCTGGGCGCCCGCGGTGAACGTGGTCACGATGACCTCGTCAAACGACAGCGCGAACGCCAGCATCGCCCCCGCGATCACCGACGTCGAGATCAACGGCAGCGTGATGTCGCGGAAGGCGCGAAACCCGCTCGCGCCGAGGTCCATCGCGGCTTCGATGAGCGACGGCTGTGTGCGGCGCAGGCGGGCGAGCACGTTGTTGTAGACGACGACGATGCAGAAGGTCGTGTGGCCGACGACGATTGTGTAGACGGAAAGCGGGATTCCGCCGAAGCTGAAGAACGCCTGCAGCGCGATGCCCGTGACGATGCCGGGCAGCGCCAGCGGCAGCACGAAGAGCAGGCTCACGACCTCGCGGCCAAACCACGTCATGCGATGGATGGCGAAGGCCGCCCAGGAGCCGAGCAGCAGCGCGAGCGCCGTCGCGATGAGGCCCGCCTGGAGCGATAGCTCGAGCCCGGCCCGGACGTCGGGATCGTCCCAGGTCGACGAGAACCACTGCAGCGTCAGGCCCGGGATCGGCCAGCTCTGGATGTTGGACGTGTTGAACGCGTAGAGAAAGATCAGGACGATCGGCGTGAACAGGAAGAGCAGGATCAGCGCCGCCCAGATCCGCAAAACGAGTTTCGTCCAGAAACCCTCCATCAGAGCGCCTCGAACGCGCCCAGGCGCTGCGCGATCAGCAGATAGACGGCCATGATCGCCACCGGGACGATGGCCAGCGCGGCCGCGAAGGGGATGTTGTTGGCGATGCCGACGTTGCTGTAGATGACGTTGCCGATGAAGCTCGAGCCGGCGCCGCCGACCAGGATGGGCGTGATGTAGTCGCCGAGAGTGAGCGAGAAGGTGAAGATGGAGCCCGCGACCACTCCCGGGAGCGCCAGCGGCAGCACGACGTCACGGACGGCGCGCCACCGCCGCGCGCCGAGGTCTGAGGCGGCCTCGAGCAGCGACTCGGGGACGCGCTCCAGCGCCGCGTACACGGGGATGATCATGAACGGCAGCCAGATGTACGAGAAGACGACCCACATCGCGGTGTTCGTGTAGCCGATGTCGGCGGCGGGCAGCCCGATCGACGTCAGGCTCCAGTTGAGGACGCCGTTGTGGTTGAGGATGAGGATCCAGGCGTACACGCGCGCGAGGTAGCTGGCCCAAAGCGGGAGCAGCACGGCGGCGAACAGGAGCGTCTGTACGCGGCGCGAGGCGACGCGCGCCATGTAGTACGCAAACGGGAACGCGAGAACGGCGTCCGTGACCGTGACGAGGGCGGCCATGACGACCGTCCGGCTGATGATCGCCCGGTAGGCCGGCTCCTGGAGGATGCGATCGAAGTTGGAGGTCGTCCAGACCTGAACGATCTGGGTGGTGAACGGGTCGATGGTCCAGAAGGCCGTGACGAGGAGCGTCGCCAGCGACGCCAGGTAGATGACGACGAACCAGGCCAGCGGAGGTGTCAGGAGGAGCAGCGGGCGCAGCCACGCAAACCGCCAGAAGAAAGCCTGGAGGCCGGCCGCCCCTCCGCCCTTGCTTCGGGGCCGGCCGGCCGCTCGAGCAGTTATTGAGGCGTCACCCCTTGATCGTCGTCCAGGCCGCGACCCACTGGTCGTAGGCGACGCAGTCCGTGCTCCCGTCGCCGCACTCGGTGCGCGGGGTCTTCCAGAACTTGATCGAGTCGAAGTAGCTGCCAGGCGCGTCGGCGTGGTACTGCTTGCACGACCCCGCCTGCAGCGCCTCCATCTGGGCGCACGCGTTGGTGTTGACCGGGGTTTCGCCGAAGAACAGCGCCTGCAGGGCCTGCACCTTCGCCGTGCTCACGTATGCCGTCCACAGGTACGCGCAGTTGGGATGCGGGGCCTTGGTCGCGAGCATCCATGTGTCGCCCCATCCGGTCGCGCCTTCGACGGGAATCGTGTCGTCGACCGGCGCCTTGGCCGCCTTGAGCTGGATCGTCTGGTACGGCCATGCCGCGCCCACGACCACATCGCCGTTCTTGAACAGCGAGATCTCGTCTGATGCCAGCCCCCAGTACTTCTTGATCAGCGGCCGCTGGTCCTTGAGCAGCTGGACGGCGGCGTCGAACTGCTTCTGCTTCAGCTCGTACGGGTCCTTGATCCCGAGGTCGGGCTTGGTCTTGCTGAGGTAGAGGGCAGCGTCGGCGATCTGGATCGGGTTGTCGGGCACCGTGATGAGGCCCTTGTTGGCTGGGTCGTAGATGACCGCCCAGCTCGTCGGCTTGTCCGGGAACTTCTTCGTGTTGTAGAGGAGGGTGTTCGGCCCCCACTGCAGCGAGATGCCGTAGTGGATGCCGTTGATCGTGTTGTAAGGAGGATCCTTGAAATAGGTCTGGAAGTTGTTCCAGTCCGGGATGAGCTTCTCGTTCATGGGCTTGACGTCGCCGCCGTAGATGAGGCGGAGGTCCGCGTCGCCGGAGGCCGACACCATGTCGTACTGGCCGCCGCCGCCGTCCTTCATCAGGCTCACCATCTCGTCCGAGGAGCCGGCGTACTTCGCGCTGACGATGCAGCCGGTCTGCTTCTGGAAATCCTTCTTCCAGGAATCGTCGACGTAGCCTTCCCAGGCGATCAGCTTGAGCTGGCCCTCGCCCGGGCCGATCGAATCGGGCGGCTTCATGTTGGCGGTCGGCGGCTGCTGCTGCTGGTTGCCGGTGCTGCCACCGCTCGAACCGCAGGCACTAATTAGAAGCAGCGCGACCGCTGCCACTGCACGAAACTTCATCGGCTTCCTACCTCCCGTTGGTCGAGAACGTACGTGTGATCCTGCGTCCAGGCGAGCTTCACGGGGCGACCCTCGAACTTCCTGGCGTCGCCCACGGCGTCCATATTTTGACGGACCGCCACCAGCCGCTCGCCGCGGTCGAGGCGCACCACGTATCGCGTGCTCATGCCGACGTAGATGACCTCCTCGACCTGCCCCGATTCGACAGTCGTCCCTTCCGGCGGCTGCTCGCCCTCGGCCAGCATCCGGATCTTCTCCGGCCGGATGACGAACCGGACCCCGTCCCGCAGCAGCACGTTGGAGATCCCAATGAACCCGGCGACGAACTCGGTCGCCGGTCGCTCATAGACCTCCACTGGGGAGCCGATCTGCTCGATCTGGCCGTTGGCCATGACGGCCAGGCGGTCGCTCATTGTCAGCGCCTCTTCCTGGTCGTGGGTGACGTAGACGAACGTGATCCCGACCTCCTGCTGGATCTGCTTGAGCTCGATCTGCATCTCCTGGCGCAGCTTCAGGTCGAGGGCGCCCAGCGGCTCGTCGAGGAGCAGGACCTCGGGCTCGTTGACGACGGCGCGGGCGAGCGCCACGCGCTGGCGCTGGCCTCCGGAAAGCTGGTTCGGCCGCCGCCGGCCCAGGCCGCTGAGGCGAACCATCTCGAGCGCCCGCGCCACGCGCTTGTCCCGCGCCTGCCTGGACACCCCTTTCACGCGCAGCCCGTAAGCGATGTTTTCGGCCACCGACATGTGCGGGAAGAGCGCGTAGTCCTGGAACACGGTGTTGGTCTCGCGCAGGTAGGGCGGGACCGAGGTCACGTCGCGCCCGCCCAGTTCGATCCTGCCCGCGTCCGGTCGCTCGAACCCGGCGATCAGCCGGAGCAGGGTCGTCTTGCCGGACCCCGACGGCCCGAGCAGCGTGAAGAACTCGCCCTCCTCGACGACCAGGTCGACGCCGGCCACCGCGACCACGTGGCCGTAGCTCTTGCCTACGCCGTCGAGTCTCAGGGCGGGCTTCTTGCTTGTTGGGTCCGGAGGCGCGGACGAAGGGCCCTTCGTCCGCGCCTCAGTCAAGCGAGGCCATGACGTGCTTGATCTGGGTGTACTCCTCGAGCGAGTAGACGGACATGTCCTTGCCGTAGCCGCTCTGCTTGTACCCGCCATGGGGCATCTCGTTGACGAGAGGGATGTGCGTGTTGATCCACACGGTCCCGAACTGCAGCTTGCGTGCCATCCGCAGCGCACGCCCGACGTCTCGCGTCCAGACCGACGCCGCAAGGCCGTAGTCGACGCCGTTGGCCCACCTCAGTGCCTGTTCCTCGTCGCCGAAGCGTTGCACCGTGACGACCGGGCCGAAGACCTCCTTGTTGACGATCTCGGCGTCGGGGCCGCTGGGCACGACGACGGTGGGCTCGTACCACGACCCGGATCTCTTGATGCGCGCTCCGCCGGTGAGGACCTCGGCGCCCGCGTTCTTCGCGCGGTCGACGAAGCCGGACACCCGGGTCAGCTGCTCCTCCGAGACCAGCGGCCCCATCTCGGTGTCATCGGAGAGCGGGTCGCCGACCTTGATCGCCCTCACCACGGGTACCAGGTCGCCCAGCAGCTTCTCGTGGACCTGGGGCCCGGCGATCACGCGCGTGGCCGCGGTGCAGTCCTGTCCCGCGTTGAAGAAGCCGCCGATCTTGATCCACTCGACGACCTTCTCCAGGTCGGCGTCGTCGAAGACGACCACGGGCGCCTTGCCGCCGAGCTCGAGGTGCACGCGCTTCAACGTCGACGCGGCCGCGCGCGCGACCTCCTTGCCGGTGGCGACGTCACCGGTCAGGGAGACCATGCCGACACCGGGGTGGCGCACCAACCCCGCGCCGACGGGCTCGCCGTCGCCGGTGATGACGTTGAAGACGCCCGGCGGAAAGATCTCGCCGGCGATCTCGGCGAGCTTGAGGGCCGTGAGCGGCGTCCACTCCGACGGCTTGAGCACCACCGTGTTGCCCGCGGCGAGGGCCGGCGCGATCTTCCACGCGGCCATCATCAGCGGGTAGTTCCAGGGGGCGATCGAGCCGACGACGCCGATCGGCTCTCGGCGCACCATGCTCGTGAACCCCTGCATGTACTCCCCGGCGGCCCGGCCCTCGAGTGTCCTCGCCGCCCCGGCGAAGAAGCGGAAGCAGTCCACGGCCGGCGGGATCTCTTCCGACTTCATCACCGCCAGCGGCTTGCCGACGTTCTCCGACTCGATGCGCGCAAGCTCGTCGCCGCTGGTCTCGATGGCATCGGCGAGCTTGAGCAGGCGCTCGCTGCGCTCGCGAGGCGTGCTGTCGGACCAGCCCTTGTCGAACGCTTTGCGCGCGGCTTCCACGGCCCGGTTGACGTCCTCTTCGGTCCCCTTCGGCACGTGCGCGATGACTTTGCCGGTCGCGGGGTTGACGATCTCCTGGGCCGCTCCGTCCGCGCCAGGCGTCCACTTGCCGCCGATGAACATCTCGTGACGGCGCAGCGTCGTGCTCATACCCCCTCCTTAGTTCACTGGTGCGCCGAGCGTAGCGCCGAGAATGTCGAGGCCTTCGTCCAGCTGCTCGTCGGGGATCGTGAGCGGCATCAGGGTCCGAATCACGTTGTGGTGCACCCCGCAGCGCAGGATGATCAACCCCTTTTCGCGTGCGGCGGCCAGGATCTTCGCCGTCTCCTTGTCCGCGGGCTCTCTGGTCTTGCGGTCGCGGACCAGCTCCATCCCGACCATCGCCCCGAGCCCGCGCACGTCGCCGATGATCTCTCGCTCCGCGGCCCACGTCCGCATGCGCTCCTCGACCACGGAACCGATTCGAGCCGCCCGCTCCGGCAGCTTCTCGTCACGCATGATGTCCATGACGGCCAGGCCGGCGGCGCAGGCGACGGGGTTGCCACCGTACGTTCCGCCGAGACCGCCTGGGTCCGGCGCGTCCATCACCTCGGCCCGGCCCACCACTCCAGAAAGCGGAAAGCCCGCGGCCAGGCTCTTGGCGACCGCGACCAGGTCGGGCTCGACACCCGAATGCTCGATGGCGAAGAACTTGCCGGTGCGCCCGAAGCCGGTCTGGATCTCGTCGGCGATGAGCATGATGCCGTGCTGTTTCGTCAGCTCGCGGAGCTTGCGCATGAAGTCGAGCGGGGCGGGCACGAACCCGCCCTCGCCGAGGATGGGCTCGATGAGAATGGCCGCGACTCGGTTCGGCGAAACCTCTGACTCGAGCAGGTTGTGCAGGTCGGCCAGCGCCGCGTCGGTGTTCCAGCCGCGGTACTCATAGGGGAATGGGGTCTGGTAGATCTCGGGCGCGTACGGCCCGAAGTTCTGCTTGTACGGCTGGACGCTGCCGGTCAGGCTGAGGGTGAGCAGCGTGCGCCCGTGGAAGGCGCCGCGGAAGCTGATGACGGCGGGCCTTCCGGTGGCGGCGCGGGCGATTTTGACCGCGTTCTCGATCGCCTCCGCCCCGGTGGAGAAGAGCACCGCCTTCTTGTCGCCCCCGATCGGCGCCACCTCGCAGAGGCGTTGCGCAAGCCTCAGGTACGACTCGTAGTGGACGACCTGGAAGGAGGTGTGGGTGGCCTTCTCCAGCTGCTCGTGGACCGCCTTCATGACGCGCGGGTGCGCGTGGCCGACGTTCATGACGCCGATGCCGCCCGCGAAGTCGATGTATCGCTTGCCGCTGACATCCCAGATCTCGGAGCCCCTGGCGCGGTCAACGGTGATTGGATGGGCGCTCGTGATGCCGCGGGGGACGTACCTGGCGCGAAGCTCGGCCAGCTCGGATTCGGTCGCGATGTGCATCGCGGTCACGCGGCCATTCAAGCAGATACGATCCGGGCCGGGTGGACGCCGTTTTCGCGGCTGTTGCGAGGCTGTGGCCGGGCCGCGAGGCGACCCTGTCCGAGCTGGGCGGCGGGATCACAAACCGCAACTTCAAGGTCACCGTCGGGGGTGAGGTTTTCGTGCTCCGGATGGGCGGCGCGAAGACCTACCTGCTGGGTATCGACCGCTCGGTCGAGCACGCCGCGGGCAAGAGGGCGTTCGAGGTCGGTGTGGGTCCGGAGGTTGTCGCGTTCCTGCCCGAGGAGGGCTGGCTGGTGGCACGGTACATCGACGGCAAGACGATCTCGCTCGACGAGATGCGGCGTCCGGGCTCGCTCCGGCGCGTCGCCGCGGCGCTGCGGGCGTTCCACGAGTCGCCGCCGATCCCCGGGCGATTCGACGCCTGGGCGGTGGTCGAGGCCAACCGCGCCACGGCCGTCGCGCACGGGGTGGTGATCCCGCCGGAGTTCGAGCCTGCGCGCGAGGTCGCCGAGCGGATCCGCGCCACGCTCGGCCCGCAGCCGCTCGTCCCGTGCCACAACGACCTGCTGAACGCGAACTTCCTCGACGACGGGTCCATCCGGATCGTCGACTGGGAGTACGCCGGGATGGGGGATCGGTTCTTCGACCTCGCCAACTTCTCGGTCAACCACGAGTTCGGTGCCGAGGACGATCGCCGGTTCCTGGGCGAATACTTCGGCGTCGAGCGGGAGGCCGACGTGGCGAGCCTGCGCCTGATGCGCTACATGTCCGACTTTCGAGAGGCGATGTGGGGTGTCCTCCAGTCGGGCATCTCAGACCTCGACTTTGATTTCACCGGCTACGCGGCAAAGCACTTTGCCCGGATGGAAGGGACTGCTTCAGACGCCCAGTTCTTGAGCTTCCTCGGCAGCCCCTCCAGATAGCGGGTTCAGTGCCCGGGGCAGAGGCTGACCCGCGGGTTGTAGTTGGCGAACATGCCGAGCGGGTTGGGCCGCCAGATCCACGCGTGCAGGGCCCATATCTGCAGGGAGGTGACACTGGTGAAGTCGTGGCCGAAGAGCCGGGGCGGGTCGCTCGACACCCAGCTCGACCAGGGCACGATGTACTCGACGGCGACCAGCTGGAGCCGGTCCTGGTCGATCTCGTAGACGAGAGCCTCCGGCCGGTTGGCCTCGATCGTGGCGTCGAACCGGGAGGTGTCGGCGTAGTGCTGGCCCATGCCGCCGACGCCGGGAAGGTCGAAGCAGGCGAGGAGCGGTGCGTACTGCGCCGCCGTCGCCTTGTCCAGGTAGTGGAAGCTGTCGGTGGCCTGGCGCACGCCGGCGACCGCCAGCTCGTCGTCACCGTTTGAAGCCTGCGCCTCGGGGATGGTGAGGAGCGTCATCGCGACGCCCGCGATGGCGAGCGTCGTGAACCACCTCTTCACGGCTACGCACCTCCCCGGTAAAAGTAGGGGTCGAGGACGCTGACGCGCGAGATCTTGTCCGCGGGCAGCTGGTTGAGCTTGGCGGCCTTGCGGATCGCGTCAGGGCTCGGGGCGTCGTAGATGCAGAACGTCTTCGTGTGGTCCTCGGTGACATACGAGTGCACCCAGGTGACCCCGAGCTCGGCGTTGGTGCCGACCACCGAAAGGCATGCCTGCGCGCCCGAGTCCGTCGGTGGAATCTCGAGACCATCGGGAAACGTGCGCTCGACCATGAATCGCGCCATTTGTTGAACCTCCCTGCGCGTGATGCGAAGAAGCTAGGCCGCTTCCTCCGGCACCACATCGGGGAGAAGGCTCAGCGAGTGCTCAGTTCAGGTGCTCATTTCTCGCGAGCCAGGTGGCGACCTGCACCCGCGAGTCGAAGCCGAGCTTGTCGAGGATGTGGTGGACGTGGTTGTCCACCGTCCGCTCGGAGAGGTAGAGGCGCTCGGCGATCTCGCGGTTGCTCAGGCCGCGGGCGACGAGCTGCGCGACCTCACGCTCGCGCCGGCTGAGCTCGATGCCGCCGCCGGCGCGTACCGGCTCGGCAGCGGCCGCGGCCTGCTCCGGCCCGGCCGCGTACAGGCTCCACGAACCGGGGATGCCGGCGAACACGCGGACGCCCCGGTCGGCGAACTCGATGCCCGACCCTACGACGAGATCCTTGACCGTGCCCGAGACCAGCACCTCGCCCGGCTGCGCCGCCTGCATCACGCTCGACGCGACGTGGAGGGCGACCCCCCGAGGACGCCCGCCCGCCATCTCGCACTCGCCGGCGTGGACTCCGGCGCGGATGCGCAGCCCCAGATGGAGAAGCTCATCGCGCACGTCGAGCGCGCACCGGATCGCGCGGGCTGTGCCGTCGAACACCGCGGTGATGCCGCGCTCGCCGGCCTCGATCTCGCGACCGTGATAGCGCGCAAGCGCCTTCCGCACGACCGCGTGGTGGCTGTCGACGAGCTCGTGCCAGCGCCTGTCACCGAGGAACACGGCGTGCGCACCGGCCTGGGCGACCTCGGTGCAGAGGACGGTGGCGAGCATGGTGTCGGGCGCCGGCGCCGTCCGCACACCGGTCAGGAACTCCTGGATCTCGCCGAGCACCAGGTCCGGGTGCAGGAAGTAAAACCAGTGGTCCTCAGTGTCGAGCTCGAGCATGCGGGCGCCCGGGATGTGCTCGGCGAAGTAGCGGCCGGCCTCGATGGGAGCGACCTTGTCTCGCGTGGCGTGGATGACCAGCGTCGGCACGCGAATGCTCGGCAGGATCCCGCCGATGTCGATCTGCAGGTTCATGGCCAGCAGGTCCTGCGCGTCTCCCGGGCTGGCGCTCATCTGCATGAAGGTCTTCCACCAGCCGGTGACCTCGGGGTTGTCGACCTGGCTCGGCGCGTACCGATCCATGCGGGCGTGCGTACCCCAAACATCCTTCACCCGGGCCAGGGCCTCCCTGTACTCCGCCTCGGTGTTGCCCCATGGATAGCCGGGGCGCCGCAGCGCGGACGGGTAGCTGCCGTTGATGATCAGGCCGATCGTCCGCTCCGGGTACGTGGCCGCGAAGAGGGTCGACATGACTCCTCCCTCGGAGATGCCCATCACGGCCGCACGCTCTGAGCCGGTCGCGTCCATCACCGCCCGGACGTCGTCCATGCGCTGCTCGAGCGTTGGCACCGGGTGGACCCGGTCGGACATCCCGGTACCGCGCTTGTCGTAGAGGATCAGGCGTGTGAAGGAGGCCAGGCGGTTCAGGAACCTGGCAATCGCGGGCTGCTCCCAGACGTAGGCGAGGTGCGATACCCAGCCGAAGGTCAAGACCAGGTCGATCGGGCCGTCGCCGACGACCTGGTACGCGATGTTGACGTCGCCGCTGCGCGCGTACTTGGCCCCGGTGAACACGTGAACGCCAGTCTAAAAGCGCTGGATGGGTTAGCGCTCTATAGGCTGTGTCTATGTTTCGGATCAAAACAATTGATCCCTTTTATCGCTGAGACGGGCCTAGCCTGTCGTTACTACATTGACGATGGGCGACGGCGAAACCGTTCTCTACGGGTCGGATGATTGCGGTGAGTGCCAGGCGATGGCCGATCAGCTGCACGACATGGGCGTGGACTTCCAGTTCCGCGCGGTGAACCGCGACTCGGCGGCGCTGCAGGAGTGGGAGCAGCTCGACGGAGAACGCACGCCGGTGCTGCGCATGGGCCCTCACACGATCGTGCGGGGCTTCGACCGGATCCGGGTTCAGCAGCTGTTCGGCTGGGTGGGCTGTTAGGGGGCTCGCTGCAACCAAACGGGTAGCCGGCGCATCTAACCGGCATGAACCCAACAAACGCTTCCTCAACGTTCCGCTTTGGACCCATCTGGATCGCGGCAGTCGCGGCGCTCTTGCTCGGTGCGCTTGCGGCAGGTGTTCTGATCGTCTCCTCACCGAACCGAGCTGAGCCTCCGGCGGTCGCGGCCAGGCAATCGCCGGCGCCGGCTCCGGTGGCCAGTGAAGAGGTCGCCGCGGCGCCTGTGGCCAGCGTGACCCCGTTCAGGTGCACGGCCTCGACGCTGAGCGCCTCGAACGCGCCGGCGGTCGCGACCATCGACGCCGTGCGCACGGGCACGCACGCGGGCTACGACCGGCTGGTCGTGCAGTTCTCCGGTCCGCAGCCAGGCCGTATCGAGATCCGACCGCAGGCGACGGCGACGTTCCTCGGCGCGCCGAGCGGCGCCGCGATGACGCTGGCCGGCAGCCGGGGTATCGCGGTGCTGGCGCGTGGCTCCGACATGCACACGGCGTACAGCGGCCCGCGCGACATCAAGACCGCATACCCCGGCCTCCGCGAGACCCGCGTGATCGAGGACTTCGAGGGCTACGTGATGCTCGGCCTGGGGATCAACGGCAGCAACTGCTACCGGGCGTTCGTCCTCACCAGCCCAACCCGCCTCGTCGTCGACATCCAGACGGGCTAGCCCGGAGGCCGCCATTCGGGCACGAATGGTCGCCTCAGGGGGTGGCCTACCCCGCCATTCGGGCGGAAATGGCTGGATCGGTTGGCTAGCTGTGGACGCGCGTGCCCTCGGGGTCGTACAAAGGCTCCCGGGCCACGCGTCCCCCGACCCACGTGCCGAAGATGTCGACCTCGACTGGGGTATCGACGGCAACCTTCGCAGGAACGTGTGCGTAGGCGATCGACTTCCCGACGGTGTAGCCGTACCCCCCGCTCGTCACGCGACCGGCGATCTCGCCACCGATCCGCACCGGCTCTGAGCCGAGAACCACGCGCCGTGCGTCATCGAGGACAACGCATGCCAGCCTCGAGCCGGCCGGCGCCGCGCGCTTTTCGAGCAAGGCCTCTCGACCGATGAAGTCGCCCTTGTCGAGCTTGACGCAGAACCCCAGGCCGGCCGCGTATGGGTCGACCTCGGGGCCGATGTCGGCGCCCCACACGCGGTATCCCTTCTCCAGGCGCAGCGAGTCGACCGCCTTGTAGCCACCCGGGGTCAGGCCGTGCTCGTGGCCGGCCTCGCGGATCGTGTCCCACAGGCGCAGCCCGAACTCCGAAGGGCAGTAGAGCTCCCAGCCCAGTTCCCCGACGTAGGTCACCCGAAGCGCGAGGCAGGGCACCGAGCCGATCGCGATCTCCCGCGCGGTCATGAAAGGAAACGCGGGGTTGCCGATGTCCGCCGGCGTGACTTTCAGGAGGATCTTCCGTGCGTCCGGCCCCCAGAGCCCGACGCAGGCGTAGGCCGAAGTCACGTCCTCGACATAGACCGAACCGTCGAGCGGCGCATGGTCGCGGATCCACGACAGGTCGTGCATGCCGAACGCCGTGCCCGTGATGACCCGGAACCTGTGCTCGCCGAGGCGCGTGACCGTGAAGTCGCATTCGATGCCGCCCCCTGCGTTGAGCATCTGCGTGTACGTCAGGGCGCCGACCGCGCGGGCGACCCGATTGTCCGAAAGGCGTTCCAGAAAGTCCGGCGCGCCCCGGCCGCCGACCTCGATCTTGGCGAAAGAGGTGAAATCGAAGATCGCCGCGGCCTCGCGGCACGCCTTGTGCTCGACGCCGATTGCCGGCGACCACAACCGGCCGGCCCAGCCGTGCGGGCGCAGCGACTGGTCTCCCGCCGTTCCGTTGGGCTCGAACCAGTTGACGCGCTCCCACCCGGACTTCTCGCCGAACGCGGCACCGAGGTCCTTGAGCCGCGCGTAGAGAGGCGAGACTCGCAGCGGCCGGCCGGCGCTGCGCTCGTGGCCCGGGTACCTGACGTCGTAGTACGTCGAGTACACCTCGTAGGTGCGGGCGAGGGTGTAGTCACGGCTTGCGTAGGCGCGGCCGAACCTGCGCGAGTCCATCTCCCACGCGTCGAGACCTGGGCGGCCGCCGACGATCCACTCCGCAACCAGCCGGCCCATGCCGCCCGCGCCCGCCAGGCCATGGGCGCAAAAGCCGGCGGCGACCCAGAAGCCACCGACCTCGCTCGGGCCGAGGATGAACTCGTTGTCAGGGGTGAACGCCTCCGGACCGTTGACCAGACGGACGACCTCCGCGTCCTTCAATGAGGGCGTGCGCACGATGGCGTTCGTCATCAGCGGCTCGAAGCGGTCCCAGTCGGGCTCCAGCAGGCGGCCGTTGAAGTCGCCAGGGATACCGTCCAGGCCCCATGGCTTCGGGTTGCGCTCGTAGCCTCCCATCACCAGCCCGCCCGACTCGGGCCGGTAGTAGACGAGCAGCGAGGGGTCCCGCATCGTGGGCATGTCCAGAGGCAGGCCCGACGGCCGCGTGATCAGGTACTCGTGAGCAAAGGGGATCAGGGGCACGTTGACGCCGGCCATCCGCCCGATCTCCGGGGCGAACATTCCGCCCGCATTGATGACGAGCTCGGTCGAGATGTCGCCGTGATCGGTGGTGACGCCCGCGACCCGACCGTTCTTGACCTCGATGCCGGTGACCCGTGTTTCCTCGTCGATCTCGGCCCCGCGCCGGCGCGCCCCCTCGATGAGCGCAAACGTGAGCTGACTTGGGTCGATGTAGCCGTCGGTCGGAAGAAACGCGGCGCCGAGCACACCATCGGTCGACATCGGCGGGAACATCCGTTGGGCCTCCTCGGCCGAGATCAGCTCGAGGGGGAGGCCGAACGTCTTGGCCCAGGCGGCCTGGCGCGTGAGCTCCTCCATGCGCTCCTGGCTGGAGGCGAGGCGGAGCGAGCCGACCTCGTGCCATCCCGTCTCGAGCCCGACCTCCTCCTTGAGGCTGCGGTACAACTCGACCGAGTTCATCATCATGCGGGTCAGGCTGAGCGAGCCGCGGAGCTGGCCCACGAGCCCCGCGGAGTGAAAGGTCGAGCCACTGGTGAGGCGCGCGCGCTCGACCAGGACGATGTCGGTCCAGCCGAGTCGCGCGAGCCAGTAGAGGATGGCCGCGCCGCCGACACCTCCGCCGATGACGACCGCACGGGCCTGATTCCTCAAGCGGCGTTTACGCTGGTGCCTCTACCGGGGCGATGGTGGACGTGGTCGGCTGCCGGTGACGTCAATGCGCCCGCGTGGCGCAACGAGGCCCCGTGCGGCGCTCGCCAGCCAGGCCCCGCTCAGTCCGAGCAACGTGCCGACGATCAGCGTGAGGAGGACCGGCACGACGGCCTGGTGGTCGAAGCCCATGATCGCGGCCAGGCTGCGGGCGGTCGGACCCAGGTCGTAGCGGCCCTGGGCGACCGCCAGGGGAACCGTCCACGCAAGCAACCCGATCGCCGCCGCCGCCGGCACGACGACCCGGGCCCGATGGTCGATGGCGCCCAGGGCAAATGTGGCGGCGAACGGCGCCCACCAGTACCCGAGCAGCACACCCGCCAGGGCGACGAGCGCGGCCAACAGGACCGAGATGTAGAGCCTCACGGGCGCATCTCCCACGTGCGGGTTCCGTCAATTGAGCCGGCTTCGCTCGCGGTCAGCATCGGCCGCAGGTCGCCGGCCCACCAGGTGTCGACGCGGTCGGTGTACCAGTTGGACGCCGGGTTCTCGCTCTGCCCGCCCGGGTAGATGCCCTGGAACGAGTGGGCGCCCCAGTCGATCACCATGCGCCAGCTCGGTCCGTGGGTGGAGGGAAAACCGCCCGCCGCAAGCGGCGTGTTGTTGTCGCCGCGCTCGGCGCGCGGACCGTAGTTGAGACCGCTGATATCGGCTAGGTTCTCGAGCACGCGTACGTGAACCCTGCCCCAGGTCCAGGTGCTCGGTTTGACGCCAAGGTCACGCGCCATGTCCTTGACGGCCGTCTTGAAGGCGGCCTTCTCGGCGTCAGCGGCGATCCGGGACCCGACACCGGGCGCGCTGAACGCCCGGTTGGTGGGATCGTGCAGCGTCCATGCCTCGAGGTCCTGGCTCAGGGCGTCCCGCAGCTCCCCGATGTCGACCTTGACCGAGCGTGACTTCCACCACGGGCGGAAGGTCTCGTCGAGGTAGCGGTCCCAGAAGTAATACCAGATCGTCGCCGCGGCCGAGTTGCTGTCCATGTGGTAATCCCAGCCGCTGAGCAAGGCAAGTGCACTTGATTCCTGTGGGCTGAGCTGCGCCTTGCCCAGCGTTTGCAGCAGCCCCGGCACGATCTGCGCGGCCAGGAAATCTCTGGTGTCGGTCTGCAGCGCCTGCATGTCGGCCGCGCTGAGCTTGTTCTTCTGACTCAGGACGCGGTGGATCTCGTTGGCGCGATAGCCGGGGTCGAAGAAGTTCGACGCGGTGCCGATGTAGTAGGGGTAGCCGGCGGTGACCTGGCGCTGGTTGGCCGACCAGATCACGTTGTCGGGCGGGTTGTAGGCCTGCGGGATCTCGTCGTAGGGGATGGTGCCTGTGACGTCGTACTCGCCGGTGCCGGGCATGGGGAGCCAGGGCTGGCCTTTGGCGACCAGCGGGTAGTAGCCCGCGGAGATGAGGCCGATGTTGCCCTGGTCGTCGGCGTACACGAAGTTGTGCGTCGGCGAGTACCAGCCGCGCAGCGCTTCGCGGAACTCCTGCCAGCTGCCTGCGCGGTCGATCCCCAAGAGCACGCCGAGGTCCTGCGACGGAAGGTTGCCCGCCCACCACACCGAGGTCGTCTGGCCGCGCTCGGAGATGACCGGGCCGTGCACGCTCCATTTGACCTTTACGTGCTGGGTCGGCCCGCCCAGCACCGGGATGTCATAAGTGACCGTCGTGTACCGCTTCCAGCTGCCGTTCCAGAAATACATGTCGGGATGGGCGGCGTCCTCTCGCTCGACGTAATACAAGGTCTGCTGGTTCTGGGCGTCGGTGAGGCTCCATGCGATGTGCTCGTTGTGGCCGATCAGCACCACCGGCGTGCCCGGGATGCTCACGCCGGCGGCGTGGATGCCCGGTGAGTCCATCGTCAGCTGGAACCAGATCGCCGGCAGCGTCAGGTGGAGGTGGGGATCGCCGGCGAGCAGCGCACCCCCACTCGCGCTCCTCGCCCCCGCGACCGCCCAGTTGTTGCTGGCGCCGCCTCTCGAGATGAGCCCCGGCGGCAGTGCGGCGAGGCGTTCGTAGAGGGGTTGAATGCCGGTGAGGAGGTCGGCCGGCGCCGGCATCGGGGCGATCTTCTGCGGCGCCGAGGCTCCTGGATAGGGGCCGGTGTCGTATGGAGACTGCTGGTTGGGGGGAAGGATCGGGAACCATTCGGAAGCCAGGTCGGCGCCAAGGGACTTCTTCAGGAGCGCCATCACGAGTGGCGTGTCGGTGAAGTTGAGCGTCTGCGTCATGTCGCCCTTGACGAGGAGCGAGTCGACAGGGGTCCAGGGCCTGGGCTCGTAGCCGAGCAGCTTGAACATCGCGTCGAGCTCGTGTGTGTCCTTCGCCTCCTGGATGCGGTCGTTCACACCTTGCGCGTAGGCGAGAAGCGACTGGCGGGACGGGTCGCTCTCCGACAGCTGGCTCCACTCGAGCTCGGCCGTGCGGAGGAGGCCGAGCTGCAGCTCGAACCTGTCGACGTCGACAGCAGCCTTGCCGACGACCTCAGACAGCCGGCCTGCGCCCTGGCGCCGCATGAGGTCCATCTGGAACAGCCGAAACCGCGCGTGGACGTAACCGGTGGCCAGGAACAGGTCGTGGTCGGTCTGGGCGTTGACGTGCGCGGTGCCGTCCTTCTCCAGCACCACACGAACCGGGCGCTGCAGGCCCGCCAGGCGGAGCATCCGGTCGGTGACCTGGGCGTCGGCGGCCATGGTCCAGGCGCCGGTGGCGGGGTTGAAAGCCGGGCCGAGCGCCGGCAGGCCGGCGGTGGGGAAGAACGAGACGTACAGGACCAGGGCGGACACGACCACCGCGCCTGCGAAGCTGAGCACGGGCAGCCGGGCGCGGCGGCGCCTGGGTGCAACCGAGGCGGTGGTCGCCGGGCGCTCGGCGACGGCGGTCTCGGCGGTCACGGTCGGAAGTTTGACGTTACCCCTCTTCCTTGGAGGCTTCCTCTTTGCCCCGGCGGGCGAGCTCCGCCACCACGGCCGGGTCGGCCAGCGTCGTGGTGTCGCCGAGCGGGCGGTTCTCCGAGACGTCCCGGAGCAGGCGTCGCATGATCTTGCCCGAACGCGTCTTAGGCAGCTCAGGCGTGAAGACGACGTTGGCCGGCGCGGCGAACTTGCCGATCACCTTGCCGACGTGGTCGCGCAGCTCCTTCAGCATCTTCGGCGAGCCTTCGTGACCGCCCTTGAGCGTGACGAAGGCGACGATCGCCTGGCCGGTCTGTGCGTCGTTGCGGCCCGCGACGGCGGCCTCTGCCACCGCGGGGTGGCTGACCAGGGCGCTCTCCACCTCGATCGTCGAGATCCGGTGCCCCGAGACGTTCATGACGTCGTCGACGCGGCCGAGGAGCCAGAAGTCGCCGTCCTCGTCGATCCGGGCCCCGTCGCCGACGAAGTAGGTGTCCTTCCAGCGGCTCCAGTACGTCTCCTGGTAGCGCTCGGGGTCGCCGTAGATGCCGCGCAGCATCGCCGGCCACGGCTTCCTGATCACCAGGTAGCCGCCTCCGCCAGGCGGCACCTCGTCGCCTGCGTTGTTGTAGACCGCGGCGTCGACGGTCGGGAACGGCTTGGTCGCCGAGCCCGGCTTGAGGGTCGTGATGCCGGGAAGCGGGGTGATGAGGATCATGCCGGTCTCGGTCTGCCACCACGTGTCGACCACCGGCGTGCGGTTGCCGCCGATGTGCTCGCGATACCAGACCCACGCCTCGGGGTTGATCGGCTCGCCCACGGTGCCAAGCACCCTCAGCGAGCTGAGGTCGTACTTCTGCGCATGCTCGGGCCCCCACTTCATGTGGGTCCGGATCGTGGTCGGCGCCGTGTAGAGGATGTCGGGCTTGTAGCGCTCGACGATCTGCCACCAGCGATCCTTGTCGGGGAAGTCAGGAGTGCCCTCGTAGACGATGCCCGTGGTCGCGTTGGCGAGCGGGCCGAAGACGATGTAGCTGTGGCCGGTGACCCAGCCGATGTCGGCGGCGCACCAGAAGATCGAGTTGGGCTTGACGTCGAAGATGTAGTGGTGGGTCGTCGCCACGCCGACCAGGTAGCCGGCGGTCGTGTGGATGATGCCTTTGGGCCTGGCCGTGGTGCCGCTGGTGTAGAGCAGGTAGAGAAGGTCTTCGGAGTCCATCGGCTCGCAGGCGCACGTCCTCGGGTCGTCGCTGACGTCCTCCTGCACGTCGTGCGCCCAGACATCGCGACCCTGAAGCATCGGCACGTCGCCGCCGGTTCGCTTCACGACTACGCAGCGCTTGACGGACGGGGACGATTCCATCGCCGCGTCGGCGTTGGCCTTCAGCGGCACCCTGTTGCCGCGACGCCAGCCCTCGTCCTGCGTGATGAGCAGCTCGCACTGCATGTCGTTCATCCGCCCGGAGAGGGACTCGGCGCTGAACCCGCCGAACACGACGGTGAACGGTGCGCCGATGCGCGCGCATGCGAGCATGGCCACGGGCAGCTCGGGGATCATGCCCATGTAGATCGCGACGTGGGTGCCTTTCTTGACGCCGAGCTTCTTCAGCGCGTTGGCGAAGCGGACGACATCTCCCTGCAGCTCGCCGAAGGTGATCTCGCGGCGGTCGTCCACCGGCTCGCCTTCCCAGAAATAAGCGACCTTGTCCTTCAGCCCGGCCTCGACGTGCCGGTCGACGCAGTTGAAGCAGACGTTGAGCGTGCCGCCGACGTACCACCTGGCATAGGGCGGCTTCCACTCGTAGAGCCGGCTCCAGGGCTCGAAGAACGAGATCCGCTTCGACTCCGCCGCCCAGAACTCGTCAAAGCCCCGGCCGTAGATATCCGGCTTGGCGTTGGCCTGCTTGCTGAAGGCCGGGTCCGGTTGGTACCGGCGCTCCTCGACCTGAAGGGTCTCGATGGCATGGCCGCCGGACGTCACATCACTCATCGCGCCTCCTCGAGATGCTTGCTGCGAGCTGGTTCGAACCTGTAGCCAGGCTCAGTATGGCTGGACGGGGATGTGGAATAGCCGGCGCCTCGAACCCGATACCCTCATAGCGTGAACTCGCCAATCAGCCGCTCGCGCTACGTGGAAGCCGGCTCGGTGGTGCTGGTCGGCGTCGCCGCCGCCCTCTGGGCGTTCGACGCCTACTTTCGCCCCGGACTGACCAAGGAGCTCAGCCCAGGACAGATCGTGCTCGTCGAGGACCTCCTGATCAGCCTGTGCCTGGTACCCGTTCTGGTGGCCAACTTCTCTGCCCTGAAGCACCTGAGCGGCCGTCGCTGGCTCGCCCTCGCCGCGATCGCTTTTGGACCCCAGGCGGTGGCCACCGTGCTGTTCACCAAGGCCATCGGCTTCTCGTTCGCCAACCCCGCGGCGCCGAACTTCGACGTCCTGCATGAGGTCTACCTCCTCTACCTCCTGCAGCCCGTTTTCGGCCTCGTCTTCGCGCGCATCTTCCTCGGCGAGCGGCGCAAGCGCACGTTCTGGCCGCTGGCGGCAATCGCGCTCGTGGGTGTGTACCTGATCATCTTCTCCACAGACCCGACGGCGCCGTGGCAGATCCGACGGCCCGAGCTCCTCGCCGGCGTCCTCGTGCTGGGGGCGGTGATCATGTGGGCGGGGGGGACGGTGCTGGGCCGCTACACGCTGGAGGATGTCAGCTTCCCGGTGACGACCAGCCTCCGGTTCGTGCTGGCCCTGCCCGTGCTGCTCGTGATCGTGCTCATCGATAAAGGCGGGGCCGCGTTCAGCGGCTATTCGGTGAGCCAGCTGCCGAGCTTCCTCGGCATCGTGCTGATACCCGGCCTGCTGGCGATGCTGCTCTACTACCTGGCCCTTTCCAGGACGCCGGCGTCGCTTGCCACCATCGCCGAGCTCGGCTACCCGCTCGCGCTCTTTCTGATCTTCTCGTTGCCCCCGCCGGTGGGACAGGGAGTGCCGCTGCAGCCGGTCGAGCTGCTCGGTGCGGTCTTGCTGGTGGCCAGTGTGGTGACGCTCAACTTCCTGAAGACTCGGGACGTGGTCGAAGTGCCTCGCGAGCGGCCGGCCGCGCAGTCTGCCTGAAAGGAGAGGAATCGATGGCGCGCGAGTACGGAACATCGGTGGAGACGTCAGCCTCGCCAGAGAAGGTGTGGAGCGTGTGGTCGGACATGTCGACGTGGGGCGAATGGAATCCGAACGTGGTGACCATGGACTGGCAGGGCGGGTTTGCGTCGGGAACGACCGGCGTCATGAACACGAAGGCCGGGCAGCATCACAAGATGCAGCTGGTGGATGTTTCGCCAGGACGGAGCTTCGCCCTGATCACCAGCGTCGTGCCGGGGACTCGATTTCGGTTCAACTGCAGCGTCGAGCCGTCGGGCACGAAGACGAAGGTGAGTCAGACGGTCGAGGTTGGTGGGACGCTCGGTCCGATCATGGGTGGCATGCTTGGGCCTCAGGTGTCCAGAGAGTTCGGCACGCTGCTGTCGAACCTGGCGCGCAAGGCGGAATCGGCCTAGGACGCTAGGCGTCGCGCTCCGCATATATAGACAGGACGCGAGCCGCGTAGGCGGCCGACTCCTTGCGCCAGCTGAGCCACATGCCGGCGACCATGGCGACGGCGAACACGGCGAGCGCGACTGCGAGCAGCGTCGGGCCCACCTTGCCCGCGCCGACCGCGGCGATGAGCGGTCCCCAATCGACTGTGGCGGCGCCGTTGAGCCATGCGATCAGGCCGGTCGCGAAGGTCGCCGCGGCGAGGGTCCAGCGTTTTTCGGCGCCTGACATCTGCTGCAGGTCGAAGCGGCGCTGGCGCTTGGTGATGGGCACCTTGCCCAGGCGGGTCAGGAGCACGAGCCAGACGGCGAGCATTACCAGGCCGATGCCGAGCGCGATCCACGGATAGGCCGTTTTGTCGATGGGCGAGAGGTCGGCGGAGCCTGCCCAGGCGGCCATCGGCAGCGCCCAGATGAGGCTGCTCAGGGCCGCAAAGCCGGTGCGGCCGAGACGATCGACCAGCCGCGTCATGGCATCTGCCTGGAGAGCCTTTCCGCGAAGAAGCCCAGCACGCGTCGCCATGCATCTTCGGCGGCGTTCTGGTCGTAGGCGGCCCCGGCGTCGTTGAAGAAGGAATGTCGGGCGTCTGGGTAGGTCTTGATGTCGTGAGCGACACCGTGTTTCGTCAGCGCCGCGTCCAGATTCCGGCCCGCCCGGGCCGTGAAGTCGCGCTCCGGGTAGGAGCCGACCACGGGGCAGAGGCGGCTGACAACGTCGAGGGGGCGCGGGTTCACCGCGTAGAAGGGCGCGATGGCTTTCAGGCGCGAATCGGTGCACGCCCAGGCAATCGCAAAGCCTCCGCCCATGCAGAAGCCGACCGCACCCATGCGCTGCGCATCGATGTCGGGGTGCTTGGCGAGGAAGGTGAGCGCGCTCTTCAGGTCGTCGACGCCGTAGCGGTTCACCGAGCCGCTGAGCATGCCGGCCATGTAACGGGCCATGCAGATCGCGCGGTTGCGACCGGCGAAGAGGTCGACGGCGAGGGTCGCGTAGCCGGCACCCGCGAAGCGGCGCGTGACGTCGCGGATGTGCTCGCTGAGGCCCTGCGCCTCGTGGATGACGACGAGGCCGGGATGGGGTCCCTTTCCGTCGGGCAGCACCAGGTAGCCGCCGCCCGTGAGTTCGCTCGTGGTGAGTTCGCGCGTCTGCATCTTGTGAGGGGAGCCACGGGAGATGGTAGCTGGGGCGGGCGGTATCCTTTTAAACCGAACTCAGCTCAAGCGCGTGGGCCCGTGGCGCAGTTGGGAGCGCGTCTGAATGGCATTCAGAAGGTCAGGGGTTCGAATCCCCTCGGGTCCACCAAAACTCCACGTTACGAACCGCCCGGCGCCAGCGCGGACGGTGGCGCCGTCCCTTGCGGTCGGCGCTTCGGCTGGAGGACTCATCACATGGCGGAGTTGAAAGTCGTTCGCTCGGTCTGCCTCTTTACCGAGAGGCCTTCGAAGCACTCTATAGCGCGTCTGAATTCGTTGTCAGGGCGTCTTGGCGGCGCGGGGTTTACGGTTCAAACGCAGAGGCTCTGCTCGCCTGATGTGGACAGCATCTTCGATATGGATCGGCTCGGCGATGGCAAGACGTACCTCAGCCTCGGCCAAGTCAAGTGGGACCAATCGTTCAGCATCCTCGATCGGTTGGCGCATTCGCGGAACGTGGCCTTCAACGTAGATCTAAGCAACGAAGCCATTGACGCCATGCACGTGAAGCTCATCGAGGCGATCATCGCAAAGAATCCTGCCAAGACCTTCAGCTTCACCTATACGTTCAACAACTCACCGTCGAGCCCGTTCTTTCCATCGGCCACCTATCAACGCAGCGGCTTCGCAATCGGGCTCCAACCAACCAACCTATCGGCCGAGGCGACCACAGTTGACGAATGGCTCCGCCGCATGCGGGAGACGTGGCACGAAATTGATCGATTGATGGCGCCAGAAGAGGACTACCTCGGCATCGACACCTCAATAGCGCCACTCTTCGATGGGCCGAGCAGTTTTGTCAACTTCATCAGGCGACTCGGTCTTGACTTCGGCAGGACCGTCACGAGTGACTTGTTCTTGAAGCTGGCGAGCTTCATCAAAGAAGACAGTGAAAGGCGCGTTGGGCTGTGCGGTTTGATGTTCCCGTGCCTCGAGGATTTCGAGCTGGCGGACGAATACGAGGCAGGAAACTTCTCTGTCGAAAGGTGTCTTTTTCTCAGCATGCAGTCGGGCCTGGGCCTGGACGCCTATCCCCTGGGTGTCGATGAGGACCCAGAGCGGATCGCCGAGGTGCTGAGGTTGGTGCAAGGGCTGGCCAACAAGCATCGGAAGCCGTTGTCGGCTCGGTTCATCTCTGACGGGAGGGCCAGGATCGGCGAAAGGACGGCCCTGGCCAACCCATACCTCAAGGACGTAGCGGTCAGGCCGCTATGAATGGAATCCGGATTTCATCCGGGGCGAGCCATTGAGTTCGGAAAGGTGGTTCGAATAGCGGAGCGCCCAGCAAAGGGCCGAACGATCGGCGGGTGTGAGTCCCGCCCGGGCAAGCCACCAGAGGAGCCCGGAAGTCAACCTCCAACGTCAGGCGAGAGCCGAGCGTTGAAGCGAGGAGAAGCGAAGCTGTAGGCCGCAACATAGGTGAACTCTGCCGCGTCGAAAGAACAACCCGTGAGGGACCGAGCGGGCCGAGCCCTGCGCTTTTGGGCGAAGGCAGTAGTCCGGGCCATGGATTCTGGAGCAGCCCGGAACCGCTCCGGCGTAAGGGAGGTGGCATGCAGCGAAGGTCGGTCGGTCAACTGGGGATGCCCTCCCGCACCCGTCCGCGAAGTCGATAGCGGCGGAAGCATGTCCCGGTATAAGCCCAAAGCGAAATCCGGGGCGGTGCGGAGGGAGTCGGAGCGCGGCATAGTACCGAGGATCGTCGAGACAACACAACTCGGCGTAGGGAAGGCTGCGCACTTCGGTGATGCGCGAGTTGCAAGGGACGGGCGAGGGCATGGCTGAGGCCAACCACCCCATGGACAAAGTCCGTGCACTTCAGCGCGCGCTTTACGTAGCGGCGAAGCAGCAACGCCAGAGGAGGTTCCATGCTCTCTATGACCGGATAGCTCGGCCCGACGTGTTGAGGCGTGCCTGGGAACAGGTGCGTCGCAACAAGGGCGCCGCCGGCATCGATGGCGAAACCCTGCAGGCAATCGAAGCCTATGGGGTGGAGAAAATGCTGACGGAGCTGCGCTCACTTCTTGAGGTCGGAAAGTACCGGCCCCAGGCGGTGCGCAGGGTCTACATACCGAAGCCGGGAAGGCCGAAGGAGCGTCGCCCGTTGGGGATACCGCGCGTGCGCGACCGGGTGGTGCAGACTGCGACCAGGCTGGTGCTCGAGCCGATCTTCGAAGCCAGCTTCCTGCCGTGCTCGTTTGGATTCCGACCCAAGCGGAAGGCCCACGACGCGTTGGAGGTCATTCGCAAGGAAGTGAACGCCGGAGCGCGGTGGGTGGTGGACGCCGACTTTGCTGACTTCTTCGGAAGCCTGGACCACGACCTCCTTCGGAGGCTGGTGGCCCGGCGAGTGAGTGACCGGAGGGTGCTGCGGCTGATTCGGATGTGGTTAAGCGCCGGCGTGATGGAAGACGGAGTGTCCGTCGGAAGCGTGACCGGGGTT
>WNFU01003531.1_pt1 | contig 35720 bp, 25 predicted proteins | sample 5400121 | NCBI WGS metagenome assembly WNFU01 (sample SAMN13153360, study PRJNA577476) | soil metagenome | isolation source: 100 cm soil or saprolite under grassland replicate 1 | place: USA:California | collected 2016-06-15
AAGCCGGCCGGCTCGGCAAGAGTCTCGAGCCGTATCACCTCTGGTGGCTCGAAGATGCGACACCTGCCGAAGCGCAGGAGGCATTCCGGATCATTCGGCAGCACACAACGACGCCAATCGCTGTCGGCGAGGTCTTCAACACGATTTTCGACTGTCACCGGCTCATTGAAGAACAGCTCATCGACTACATTCGAACGACGGTCGTTCACGCCGGTGGCATCACGCATCTGCGGAAGATTGCGAGTCTTGCCGAGATGTATCAGGTCAAGACGGGCGCACACGGCGCGACGGATTTGAGTCCGGTCTGCATGGCCGCCGCGCTTCATTTCGATCTCAGCGTCCACAACTTCGGCATTCAGGAATACATGCGCCACACCGAAGAGACGGATCGTGTGTTCCCGCATGCGTACACGTTCGAGAACGGCGCAATGTATCCTGGCGATGCCCCTGGCCTCGGTGTGGACATCGACGAGAAGCTGGCTGAGACGTTTCCGTATGAGCGAGCATACCTGCCTGTGAATCGATTGACTGACGGGACGATTCACAGTTGGTAGCTGCACGAGCGCAGCAGCGGCGTTTGCAGGACAGGGGGGAGGCGAGCAAGTGGTTGCACGAGTTGTATTGTTGGCGTCCATTGGATTGACGTGGCAGTCAGCGGACCCTCACGTTACGCTCAAGCCGCAGATCTCGGAGCGGCGTGGTCTCGCGGATTTCGATCTCGACGGCAACGGTACTTGGAAAGTTGTGGGGCAGACGCTGGTGCTCGAAAAAGCGGGCGTACCTGGAGGCCCCATTCGAAGGCCGGCGGCGCTCGCGATTTTGAAAAGCGAACCGCTCACCGACTTGCGGTTCTCTGTTGAACTGCGCTCGACGGCCCCGGTCGATCTCGCCGTTCGCGACGTGCAGCTGATCGTCGGTTACCAGTCGCCGTCGCAGTTTTATTACGTCCATCTGGGAGCGAAGACCGATCCCGTCCACAACGGCATCTTTCTCGTGAACAACGCGGACCGCCGCCGAATCGACGAGCCCACTTCGCGGCCGCGGTTGGTCGATCAGGCATGGCATCGGGTGCGGCTCGAGCGCGACATCGCAACCGGCCGCATCGCGGTATTCGTCGACGATGATGCGAGTCCGGCGCTTTCGGCCGTCGATCGGACGCTGACGTGGGGACGCGTCGGAGTCGGATCGTTCGATGAGACGGGCGCGTTTCGCGCTATTGAGGTGAGCGGCACAGCGAAGCATTAAGCGCCACCGAGCCCTCGCTCGGTCGGTCCCTTTTCGTTCTTCGTTCTTCGTTCTTCGTTCTTCGTTCCCTATGGCGCACCTTGGCATCCTTGGCGCAGGCAACATCAGCGCGACGCACGCACGAGCGGCCGCCGGAATTCCAGGCGTCAGCGTCGCCGCCGTGTGGGGAGAGAACCAGCAAAAGGCGGAACAGATTGCGAGGGCACATCGCGCCACACCCTATGGAGCCCTCGATGCGTTTCTCACGCACCGGCCCATGGACATCGTCGCCATTGGCAGTCCATCCGGCCTTCATGCCGAGCATGCCCGTGCAGCGGTCCGACAGGGGCTCCACGTTCTCGTCGAAAAGCCGCTCGACATTTCAGTCGCGCGAATCGATCCGCTGCTGAGTGAGGTGGATCGCGCAGGCGTCAAGCTCGCGGTTTTTTTTCAGGATCGGCTCAAGCCCGACTTGCTGCGAGCGAAACAGCTGATCGACGAGAATCGCCTGGGTCCGATCGTCCTGGCATCTGCAAGGGTGAAGTGGTATCGACCGCCGGAGTACTACACATCTTCACGATGGCGCGGCACGTGGCAACTGGATGGCGGTGGCGCGCTCATGAATCAAGGCATTCACACGGTGGACGCGCTCCTGTGGCTGCTCGGCCCGATTGCATCCGTCCAAGCAGCATCAGCGACGCTCGTCCATGACATTGAGGTGGAGGATACGGCGGCGGCCGTTCTGCGTTTCGCGAGCGGAGCGCTCGGCGTGCTCGAAGCCGCCACCTCGATTTTTCCGGGCTATCCGCGCCGGCTGGAGATCACGGGACAGGAGGGGACGGTGATCGTCAACGGAGATCGCCTGATGGCGATTCAGCTTCGCGAGGTCACGGAGCAGTCGGCCGAAGGTGACTGCACGTCTCACTCGAGCGCCGTGACCCCTGTGGTCGCAGATGCGACGGCGCATCAGCGGATTCTGGAAGACTTTATCGAATCGGTTCGCACCGGACGGGAGCCGGCGTGTAATGGGCGCGAGGCGCGGAAGAGCGTCGCCGTTGTGGAAGCGATTTACGAGTCGTCGCGCACGCGCCGCATGATCGAGGTTGACTATTCGCTGTAGTGACGTTCGGATGAACCGCGGAGTCGTTCAGCAGCTCGTTCAGGCGTGATATCCCGCTGTGGTGTCGCGAGCAGCTCGTACCCCACCATGAACTTCCTGATTGACGCCGAGCGCAGCAGCGGCGGATAGAAGTGCGCGTGAAGGCGCCACTCCGGATGGAGCTCGCCATCCGCAGGCTGTACATGAAGCCCCATCGAGTACGGAAACGGCGATTGAAACAAGTTGTCGTACCGCGTTGTCAGGCGCTTGAGAACATCGGCGAGCGACGCCCGTTCTTCAGTGCTCAACTCGTCGATTGCGCCAAGCTGGCGGGTGGAAATGACCATGGTCTCGAATGGCCAGACGGCCCAGAACGGAACCAGCGCCGCGAAGTGGGCGTTCCGGCATATCACCCTCGCTGACTGCCGTTGCTCGAGCGCAAGGTAGTCGCCGAGCAGGTCGCGGCCCAGCCGATCCCAAATCTGGCCGTGCGGATGGGGATTGCTGGCGCCCATCATGGCACCGCGATTCTCGAAGATCTGCACGTACTGAATCTCTTCGTGTCGACCGAGCTCTCGCGACTGCTCGACGCAGACATCGATCACGCGGCGGATCTCCTCGACCGCCATGCGCGACAGTGTCAAATCGTGCCGCGGCGAAAAACAGACGACGCGGCAGATGCCCGGCTCGCCGGCAGCGACGAAGAGATCGTCGATCGACATGCGGTGCGGCGGCGCATCCGGCTGCAGCGCCGCGAAGTCGTTGGGGAAGACGAACGTGCCGGTATACGCAGGGTTGCGTGCGCCCGACGCGCGTCGATTCCCTGGACACATGTAGCACTCGGGATCGAACGACGGAACGGCATCCGCCGGTCGTTGCTCGATTTGCCCCTGCCAGGGTCGATTGGTGCGATGCGGCGACACGAGTACCCAGTCGCCGGTCAGGATATTCAAGCGTCGATGCGTGTGGCGTTGGAGATCCAAGACGCCATCAGTCATGCGCGGCCACATTCCTGAACGCCGTTCGACGCCGTGCACACGTAGATCTCGGGTCTGCGGCCGGTCCGCTGCTCGTAGGCCGCTCTCATGGAAGCATCGAAGCGCTCGATTTCCGGTGCCGCAACCAGGTTGATCGTGCAGCCGCCGAATCCGCCGCCGGTCATTCGCGAGCCGTACACGCCGGGCAGCGGTCGAGCGATGTCGACCATCGTATCCAGCTCGGGGCAGCTCACGTCGAAATCCTCTTTCAACGAGCGATGCGACTCGGCCATCAATGCGCCGAACGCGCCAAGATCGCCGTGTTGGAGAGCAGCGGCCGCGTGGCGTACGCGTTGGATCTCGGTAATGACATGGCAGGCACGACGGAGCTGGACCGCCGACAGCTCTCTGCCATATTGCCGGAGATCGTCAATTGAAACGTCACGCAGCGCGCGTATAGGTAAATGAGCGCTCAGCAGGCGAACCGCGTCCTCACAGTCGCGGCGACGCATGTTGTATTCGCCCGCGGCGACACGATGTCGCACCATCGTGTTGCAGATCACGAGGCGCACGCGCTCCGGCAGCGTCAGCTTCGTGAATTCGAGCGATCGGCAGTCGAGCATCATCGCGTGGCCGGCCAGACCGTGCGTGGCCATGAACTGGTCCATGATCCCGCAGCGCGCACCCACGAAATCGTTCTCTGCGCGCTGGCAAAGCCGCGCGACATCCGTTCTCTCCATCGTGAAATCCGCGTGACCGAGCAGCGCGTATGCCAGCGCTACTTCGATCGCAGCCGAGGAGCTCAGGCCGGCGCCGATCGGCACCTCACTTGAAATCAGCACATTTGCTCCGGTCACATCGATGCCAGCATCGACGAGGGCCGCGGCTACGGCGAACGCGTAATCCGTCCAGGTCTTGCGCGGGCGAAGCGTGCCGGCGGCGAGATCGGCTTCCGCCGTTTCGCCGATGTTCTCGGAATGCACGACGAGGCGTCTGTCGACGCGCGGGCCAATTGCAACCCATGCGGACAAATCGATTGCCGCCGGCATCACCAACCCGTCGTTGTAATCCGTGTGTTCGCCGATGAGATTGACGCGTCCAGGCGCGCGGTAAATCCGGCAGCCGGATCTAAAGCGGTCGTCGAACCGTTGTCGCAGCGAGTGAACGGTGAGATTGCGCTCCGGCAGAATCAAGGGCAGTCGTGCTCGATCGATTCGAGTCTCATGATAGCCGTGAGGTAACCGCGAGCTTGCCGCCGAGCGCAGCCGGCGGCGTACTCTGCAGCATGCGCAAGCTCGTCTTCATCGTCGCTGTTTTGGCCGCTGCGTCCATGGGTCACGCGCAATCGCTGCATGGTCTGTTCGTTCGAGACGCGGCGCCTTCGATGATCTATCACGACGGCTGGATCGACTTGAACAAGAGCGCGGAAGGAAATAGCCACGGAAACACGGAAGCATGGAAGCACGGAAGGAAACAGCCACGGAAACCTGAAGCACAGAAGAAAGAATTTGGTACCTGGTACCTGATACCTGATACCTGATACCTGATACCTGATACCCGCACTCGGCACTCGGCACCTGGCACTCGGCACCTGGCACCTGGCACTCGGCACCTGCCGGGCTACCCTTCGCGGAGCGCCGCAATCGGGTCAAGCTTCGCCGCGCGCCGCGCCGGCACATAACTCGCCAGCAGGGCGACCAGGAGGAGAAACACGGCGACGGCGCCGAAACTCAACGGATCGAACGGACTCACGTTATAGAGCAGACTCTTGGCGAGAGGCAGGCCGACTGCTGCGAGCACGATGCCGACGACGATGCCGACCGCCGCCAATCGTACGCCTTGATCGACCACGAGGCGCAGCACGCGCAAACGATCGGCGCCGAGCGCGACGCGCACGCCAATCTCCTGCGTGCGTTGCGATACCGAATAGGCGAGGACGCCGTACACGCCGATTGACGCGAGCAGCAACCCGACAACGCCAATCGTGCCGAAGATCCAGCCGAAAAGACCGTACTGCCAGAAGCTCACCTTGCGCACTTCCTCGAGCGTGCGGATGAGCGCGGTCGGAATGTTGGGATCCGAAGCGCGAATTTGCGCCCGCACCGCAGATGCGAGGGACGCCGGATCGCCCGCGACACGGATCGTCAACCCGGTGTTCAGTGTCTCCTGATACGCGTAGGGAACGAAGGCGGACGGGACCGACTGGATCTCCTCGGGATCGAGCCCGAACAGCTGGAGGTCGGACATCACTCCGATCACCCTGTACCATTCGTCCGATCCGTCTGCGCGCGTCAGCCGGAAGCGTTGTTCGATTGGATCGCTGTCGGACCATCCGCGCGCCGCCATCGTTTGATTGATGATGGCCACCGGCGTGCGCGACCAGCCTTCGGCGTCGGTGAAGTCGCGTCCGCGAACAATCTGCGCACCGAGCGTTTTCAGAAGATGGGGCGTCACGCCGGCGAGGGTAATGCGAGTGCGCTCGCTTCGATCGACGGCGCGTCCTTCGATTTCGACCTGTCCGCCCCCGCCGCCGCCGTCGATGGGGACGAGGTTCGATGCGAACGCAGCCTGAACGCCGGGAAGTTGCTCCACGCGCCGTACGATGTCTTCTGTGCGGCGCGCCTTGGCGCCGACCGTCTCATAGACATCGCCGGCCATGTAATACCGCAACGTGAGCAGCGGCTTCGGGTCGAACCGGAGATCGTACGTGTCCAGATTCACGAACGTCCGCACGAACAGCAGCGCGCCAACCAGCGCGACGAGCGCAAGCGAGACCTGTGCGATGACCAGTGAGCTGCGCAGCAGCGATCGGCCGCCGGTGCTGCCGCGTCCGCCTTCTTGGAGACTCTCGTGCAGATCGCCGCGCGATACCTGCAGCGCGGGAAAAAGACCGAATATCAGCGCGGTCGAGACAGCGACCGCAATTGCATAGGCGAGCGACCGCGCGTCAACCTGCCATGTCACGTAATACGGCACCTGGTCGACCGGGACCGCGTTGGCAATCAGGCGCGTTCCGATGAGCGCGAGGACAATTCCAAGCGGCACGCTGGCGAGCGACAACACGACACCTTCAGTGAGCAGCTGCCGCACGATGCGGGCGCGTCCAGCGCCGATTGCCACGCGCACGGCAAACTCCCGACGTCGTCCGGCGGCGCGTGCGAGCAGCAGGTTGGCGACATTCGAGCACGCGATGAAGAGGACGAGAGTGACGCCGGCCATCATGAGCGTAAGGACCAGCGTGACGTCACGCGGCAGAAACGCCTCGTGCAATGTCCGCACTCTGGCGGTCCAACCCTCATTCGTGCCGCTGTACTCCCTGCCCAATCGATCGCTGATGGCGCCGACCTCCAGCGCTGCCTGTTGCATGGTGACGCCAGGCGCCAGTCGGCCAAAGGCAAACAGATTGCGGAGGTCGCGTGCGTCCTTGGTTGCGAGCGGTGCGAGCGGAACCCACAAGCGCTGATTCTGTGGAAACGCAAACTTCGGCGGCATCACGCCAACAACCGTATGCGGTGTGCCATTGACGAGAATGCTGCGCCCCAGAATGTCGCGGTCTGCGTGGTAGCGCGTGGTCCAGACGGTGTGACTCAGAAGGACCACACCGCCGGCATTGGGCTGGTCCTCCTGGGCCGTGAACCCGCGGCCCAGAATTGGATCCGTGCCGAGCATCGGAAACAGATTCCACGAAATTGCGGCGCCCAGGTAGCGATCGGGCTCGCCGATGCCGTCGGAAACGGTAAGGGAGCGGCCGGAGCTCGCCGCGATCTCCGTGAAGGTCGTCGTGGCGTCCTTCCAATCCCGCATATCGAGATATGAAAGGCCCGCCTGGCCGCCCGTCTTCTGATTCCGTTCGCCCAGGACGACGATGCGATCGGGATCCGTATAGGGATAGGGCCGCAGCATCACACCGTCGATGATGCTGAAGATGGTGGTGTTGAGGCCCATACCGAAACCGAGGCAAAGGATGGCGACGGTCGCGAACGCCTTGCTGCGCCAGAGGCCCCGTAGAGCGTACGCGACGTCTTGCAGCAGCATCTGTGCTAGTTACGGTTTACGCGGCGCCATTGTTCAATGGTGTCGATTCACAGCCGCGGAATCGAGAGGCCACCGTCGACGTGAACGACCGTCCCAGTCGCATACGGCAGATCGCCTCGTAACAGTGCCGCGACGACGCGTCCGACGTCCTCGGGGTATCCCCAACGTTTCTCGGGGACCAGGCCGTCAGCGATGCGCCGGTCATACGTGTCTTTCACCCGTTGCGTCATGTCCGTGGCGATGATTCCCGGACGCACGTCGTAAACAGGGATGCGGTCTTCGGCGAGACGCAACGCGAAGAGCCGCGCGGCCATGGCGACTCCCGCCTTGCTCACGCAGTACTCGCCGCGGTTGGTCGACGCAGATTCAGCGGAGATGGAAGAGACGAACACGATCGAGGCATTGAAGGAGCCGTCGGACTGCCGGCGCACGAGCATGTCACGCGCGACCTCCTGCGTGAGAAAGTACGGTCCCTGTAGATTCACGCGAAGCAGCTCTTCGAAGCTCGCTTCGGTCGCTTCGAGCAGATCTGCACGAACACGCGATGCACGTCCCGCGTTGTTGACGAGCGCGTTCACCGCTCCGAACTCGTCCCGCACCGCCGTCAGCAGTCGCGTCCGATCCGCCGCGTTGGCAATATCGCAAACGCTGTAAACGACCCGCGAACCGCGGTCTTCGAGCTCCTGCAGCACCACCCGGATCTCGTCATGCGGCCTCACGCCACAGAGCGCCAGGTTCCAGCCCTCCGCGGCCAGCGCGCGCGCGATACCGAGGCCGATGCCGCGCGTGCCGCCGGTGACGAGAGCCGTGCGACGACTCTCATTCATCGTGGTCGGGTCCGAAGAACGCGAGGTAGGGATCGTCGTTCGCGAAGCGCTGAACGTAGAGTGCGACTTCGCGCAGATGGTAATCGCCCCACTGGCTCGACTCGCCTCTTGGGATGCGTGAACCCTCGGGGATGTGGTCCCAGCCGTTAGGGCGGTGATAGACGGAATGCAGCAAGAGGCCCTGATGGTTTGCGCTGGTGCTCAGGTACGGATCATCAAGCAACGTCCGAACGACCTGAAGTCCCGCGTTCCAGTAGCGCGACCCCTCTTGCCCGCGGCGGCTGAGCACGCGACCCAGACGGAGGAGTCCCTGCGCGGCAATTGCCGCCGCGGAACTATCGACCGGCTCGCGATCGTTGAACGGATCGGCCGGCGACTCTCGCCAGTTGCCGAGGGCGTCGAGCCCGGGAGCACCCGTGTCCCAGTAAGGAATCCCGTCCGCTGCGGTCGCGCGATCGATATAAAAGTCGCATGTCGCGCGCGCGGCCTCGAGCATCCACTCGTCGATCCCGGCGCGTCCGCCCGAGGACGCGAGTTGCTCGTCCGGAATCGTCTCGAGAAATTCGGTCTGCTCGGCGAAGCCGAGCATCGCCCAGGCAAGCCCGCGCGTCCATGTCGAAAACGGCGAGTAGCCCTGTTGAGTGCTCGGGCCACGATACGTGCCGCTCGCAACGTTGAACATGCTTTCGTGTGCCACCCGCCCTCTTATGTCGTAGAGATCACGGCCGCCGCCGTAATAGACGTTGTACTTGGCGGTCGCGCGTGCGTGTTGCAGAAGCCGATCGAGCAGATTGATCGAGGCATCCTGCTCGCCAAGGAGCGGCTGACCGAAGCGATGGGCAAGTGCGACCGCCCGCAGCGATCGGATGGTGTCGACGAAAAGCGAGTGACTGCCGTTGAACGAGCAGATGAACCCACCGTCCGGTAGAGGAGTCCACCGGCTGGCCTGCACGGCGCCGCTCACCTTGAGCGCAAGCTCGCAGAAGCGCATGCGCCACGGCTCGCAGTCAATCCGCCGTTCGCGCGCGAAGCGCCACAGCGCGCCGTACGTGCTCACGTTGTTGAAGCCGTGGTCGTGCACCCCCGTGTGGGTCAGGTGCGGGGACATTCGATGGACGAGTTGCGATTGGCCAAGCTCGAGAAAGCTCGTGTCGTCTGTCGCATCGAACTGCAGCAGCGATGCGCCAATCTGAAAGCCTTCCGTCCACTGTGTCCATCCGCGGGCGCGGTATTGTCCCGCCACGGTAAACACCGGCGCGCCATCGACCCGGTTCCAGCTTTTTTCGAGAGAGTGAATCTTCTGTGCTGACAGCTCGAACAGCCGTCGAATGTGCGGGAGAAGCGACTGCGGAGCCAGGGCGGAATCGACTCGCATTGCAGGTCGCATATCATATATGATCCCTCGCCATGCCGCCGACGAGCCCCGGCGCCACCGTCGACCCCCGGTTCCTCACGAAACAGGCGCTCGTCTACACCACGCTGCGCGATGCGATTCTTCGCTGCGACCTCGCGCCCGGCGAGCGTCTCGTGATCGACGAGTTCGCACGGCGATACGCGGTGAGCATCATCCCGGTCCGCGAGGCGCTCAGGCTCCTGCAATCCGAAGGTCTCGTCTCACGCGATTCCGTCGTGGAAGTCTTCACTCTGCTCGAAGGTCTCGAGCTCGTGGCCACGCGCGCTGCCGCCGAACGTGCAGCGCCGGACGCTCTCGAAGAGATCGAGGGACTGGTGCGCGGAATGGACGACGCGCTCGCGGACGGGGCGCCGCAACGCTGGGCCGATCTCAATACTCAATTTCATCTACGCATCAGCGAGGCCGCCGGCATGCCGCTGCTGCAGCAGATGATGCAACGTGCGCTCGATCATTGGGATCGCGTACGGCGCTTCTACTTCAATGGAGTTCTCGTGCATCGCGCCCGGCAGGCACAGGTCGAGCATCGCCGCATCTTGGCGCAACTGCGCGCGCGCGACTTCGAAGGTCTGCAGCGCACCATCCGCGAGCACAATCAGAACGCGCTCAAAGCGTACACGACGTACCTGGCCAGCAGGCCCGAGCGGGAAGGAGCCGCCACGCGATGAGCGTAGCGCGCTATAAGCGGATTGCAACGCTCAAGACGGCGGAGGCCTTCTCGCGGCATCTGGCGGCCGGCGGCATTTCCATCGGGTTCGACACGGAGCTGCTTCATCCCTCGCCGCTCGCCGAGCCTCTCGATTACGACGGCATTCGCATCGGCAATCGCTTCTGCATTCTGCCGATGGAAGGCTGGGATGGCACGAGAGACGGCGAGCCAAGCGATCTCACGCGCCGGCGCTGGCAGCACTTCGGTCAGAGCGGCGCGAAACTGATCTGGGGCGGCGAAGCGGTTGCCGTTCGTCATGATGGCCGCGCCAATCCCCATCAACTGCTCATCAGCGAGCACACCGAGCGCGCGCTTGCAACGCTTCGCACCGAGCTCGTTGCGGCACACGTCGAACGTTTCGGCCGAACGGCGGGCGACGATCTGGACATCGGCCTGCAACTGACGCATTCCGGGCGCTACTCGCGGCCGAACAGCTCAGAACGCGCGGAGCCTCGGGTGGCGCATCTGCATCCGGTGCTCGATCGGCGCTTTCCATCGGGAGTCCATCTGTTCAGCGATGAGGAGCTCGATCGCCTGGTGGAGGACTACATTCGCGCCGCGCGCATCGCCTACCGCATCGGCTTTCGCTTCGTGGATATCAAACACTGCCACGGGTATCTCGGTCACGAGTTGCTCAGCGCAAGAGGACGGCCGGGCCGATATGGCGGGAGCTTCTCCAATCGGACACGCTTTCTGCAGAGCATCGTCGAAGGCATTCGCGCGTCGGTGCCGCGACTGCGAATTGGCGTTCGTCTGTCTGCAGTGGACTCGGTTCCGTATCGCAAGAACGCGGCGGGCACGGGTTGGCCGGAGGTTCCTCCCGATCAATACGAGTACGCCTTTGGGCTGCTGCAGAACGGAGATGTGGACGATGCCGCGCTCGAAGACAGCCGGCAGCTGCTGCGCCTGATTCAGGATCTCGGCATCCGCCTCGTGTGCATCACGGCAGGTACGCCGTACTACAACCCTCATCTGCTGCGACCGGCGTTGTTTCCTCCGATCGATGGTTACGATCCGCCTGAGGATCCGCTTCACGGGGTCGCCAGGCACATCACGACGACGGGCCGTCTCAAAGCGGCGTTTCCGAATCTGATCTTCGTTGGCTCGGGCTACACCTATCTGCAGGAATGGCTTCCGCACGTGGCGCAGTTCAGCGTGCGCCAGGGCCTGACCGATTTCGTGGGCGTCGGCCGCATGGTTCTTGCGTATCCCGACATGCCGGCCGATGTGCTGGCGGGACGGCCGCTGCGGCGGAAATCCATGTGCCGAACGTTCAGTGACTGCACGACCGGGCCGCGGCTTGGCCTCGTGTCAGGCTGTTTTCCTCTCGATCCGCTGTACACCCAGCATCCGCATGCCGCGACTGTGCGCGATGCGAAAACGCCGACGCGAACATGACTGACGCCACTCGTCCGCGCCAGCAGCAGATTCTCGCGGTCGTGACCGCGTTTCTCGCGCTCTTTGCGATCGTGGGATTCGCGTTGTACGGATTGCCGCGGTTCTATCCGTTCTACGTGCAGGAGCTCGGATGGACGCGCCAGCAGGTCACGTCGGGCAATGCCTACAGCAAGATCGCGGTGGCAATTGCCTTCGGCTTTCTCGCCGGCCGGTTTGTCGATCGATTCGGACCGCGGCGCCTCATGCTCGCGGGCATCGTGATGGCCGGCGCCGCGCTCGTCGGATTGTCGTACGTCACGACGCTGAGCGCGTTTTACTTTTTCTATTGTTTCAACGCGCTCGGATACGTATTTGGCGGTCCGCTGCCGAATCAGGTGCTGCTGTCGCGATGGTTCGACCGCGCGCGCGGCAAGGCGATGGGGATCGCGTATCTCGGAATCGGTGCGGGCGGCGCGATTGTTCCGCTGCTGGCGCTGTTCCTCACGCAGAACTACGGCTGGCGGGAGGCCCTGCGGATTCTGGGATTGATGATGATTGCGGTCGCGTTGCCGGGCGCCTATTTCGTCCGCGAGCCGCCTTCGCTCGCAGCGGGTGCTGACGCGAGCTTCGGCGGGCCAGGGCCGCCTTCGCTCCCATCACTCAAAAACATTCTCACGCGCGCGCCGTTTTACTTCCTGATGATCGGCAGCATGGCGTCAATCGGCGCCGTGGGCGGCACGGTGCAGAACCTGGCGCTCTATTTGAGCCTCGACCGCAAACTGCCGCAGTCGGCGGTCGACGGCACGCTCTCGCTCGTCTTGACGGGTAGTCTGGTGGGTCGGCTTCTCATGGGTTGGCTTGCCGATCAGTGGCCGCGCAAACGCGTGATGCTCCTCATCTATGTGATCGTCGCGCTCGCCATTCCGCCGCTCTTCTACGCAGACACGTCCGGCATGCTGAGTCTTGCGGCGTTTCTCTTCGGCATCGGGCTCGGCGGCGACTACATGATCATCCCGCTGATGGCCGCGGATCTGTATGGCCTCGCGATCATGGGTCGTGTGATGGGCGTGGTGCTCACGGCCGACAGCGTGGCCGAAGCGCTGGTTCCGATGCAGGTCGCGGCGATCCGCGATCAAACCGGCAGTTACGCAGGCGGCTTTCTGGTGCTTGTCGTGCTGGCCGCCATTGGCGCTGTGGCGGTCAGCCTGCTGCCACGCGCGACGCCGGCCGTGGCACCAGCGGCGGCGAGGCGTCAGGTGCCGGGCATGTGACGAGTTTCACAAGGAGGCGAAATCGTTCGATTTTGGTTAACTTTACCGGTAAAGCTTGACAGACAGCCGTTGGCCCCGTATGAATGCCGGCTGACAGGAGGAGCTCGATGGCCCCGCTACTCATTCACGAAGCTGAAAAGCGTCAGGCGCTCGAAGAGGTGCTGCACAGCGCAACGTTCGTGCGCGCCAGTCAGGTGCGCAACTTTCTCCGCTACATCTGCGAAATGGAATTTGCCGGCCGCGCCGACACGCTCCACGAGTACTTGATCGGCGTCGAAGCGCTCGGGCGGCCCGACGCGTACTCGACCGACGAGGACTCGAGCGTCCGCCGTCGCGCGTATGCGCTGCGGCGCAAGCTCGATCAGGTGTACACGACCGAGCTCGCGCACGCGCGCGTGCGCATCGCGGTGCCGAAAGGCAGCTACGTGCCGATGTTCATGCCGAATCATCCGGCCACGCCACCGCCGGTCGAACGACGGCCGCACCCGCAGCAGGCCGCAGCCAGGTGACGACGGTGAGAGGACGGATCGCGTCCGGCGCTCTCGTACTCTGCCTGCTGTCGTTCGCGTCCGCCCAGCAATCGACTGGCGCCGGCCAGGCGTCGACATCGAATCCGGAGCAAACGGCGCGACTGAAGTGGTTTCACGAAGCCAAGTACGGCCTGTTCATTCACTGGGGGCTCTATTCAATTCCCGCAGGCGAGTGGAAAGGCAAGCGCATTGTCGGTCTGGGCGAATGGATCATGAACCGTGCGCAGATCCCCGTGCGCGAATACGAGCGGCTGGCCGCCGGCTTCAGCCCCTATCACTTCAACGCGGACGACTGGGTGCAACTCGCCCTCGACGCCGGCATGAAGTACATCGTCATCACGTCGAAACATCACGACGGTTTTGCGATGTTCGACTCGAAGGTGACGAGCTACGACGTGGTGGACGCGACGCCATTCAAGCGAGACATTCTCAAGGAGCTCGCCGACGCGTGCGCGAAGCGCGGCATGCGTCTGGGGTTCTATTACTCGCAATCGCAGGACTGGCACGAACCGAATGGCGCGGGCAATACGTGGGATTTTGGTCCGGACGAGAAAAAGGACTACGACAAGTATCTGCGCGAGAAAGCGGAGCCGCAGGTGCGCGAGCTGCTGACTGGCTACGGCCCCGTGGCGCTGATTTGGTTCGATACCCCGCGCATGATGACGCCGGAACGCGCACAGCGATTCACCGACATCGTGCGGAAGCTGCAGCCGGCGACGCTCATCGATGGCCGTCTGGGTGTGCCTGGCGACTACGCGAGCACCGGCGACAATGTGATTCCGCCGGAGGTGCAGTACGACGCGTGGGAAACGCCCGCGACGATCAATCACACGTGGGGCTACAAACATTACGAACTCGATTGGAAATCTCCCGGCCAGATTGTCTTCAAGTTGATCGACATCGTCAGCAAGGGGGGCAACTATCTTCTGAACGTCGGTCCGATGTCCGATGGCGTCATTCCGCCGCCCAGCCAGGACATTCTGCGCGCGGCCGGCAAATGGCTGAAAGCGAACGGTGAAGCGGTGTATGGCGCCGGGCCCACGCCCTTTGGCGACGAGCTCGCGTCGCCAGCGGCCAAGGGCGCAAAGAACATTCGCGGCGAGCCGCTCTATCTCGCACATCCCGAATGGCGAGTCACGACGAAGCCGGGAAAGCTGTATTTCACGTTCTTCGACGAGCCGCGTGCGCCATTCGAGTTGCCCGCGATGAAAAACGCGGTCAAGCGCGCGTATCAACTCGCCGATAATGCACCGGTCACAATCACGACAGAAGGCAACAAGCGCTTTCTCAACGTCACGCGACCGATTCTCGACCCGATGGCGACCGTCGTCGTTGTCGAGATTGAGGGCGATCGCGTCTCGCGACTGGAGCCCACGCAAAAGTAGTCGCTCGAGAAGCTGGTGACGAAGACGATCGTCTGCGTCGTCGCGGTACTGCTGGCGCCCGGTGGCGTTGTCGCGCAAACCAATGTGGGCCAGATTTCCGGAGTGGTGCGCGATCCTTCCGGCGGCGTCCTCCCCGGCGTCGCCATTACGATCGTCAATGTCGACACGCAGTTCATCAGAACCGAAACCACCGACGAACACGGCGCGTACGTTGTCACCAATCTGCCTGTTGGCGACTATTCGGTAACGGCGGAACTCGAAGGCTTTCGAAAAGCGACACGAACTGATTTCGCCGTGACCGCCGACGGCCGACTCACGGCCGACTTCACGCTCAACGTGGGACAGATGACCGAGACCGTTCTCGTGCGGGCCGTGCGCGGCGAACAGGTCAACCGCACGTCCGGCGAGATCGCTCGCGTCATCGACGGCGATCAGGTGCGTGATCTTGCCTTGTCCGGCCGCAACTACATCGAGCTCGCGACGCTGATCCCAGGCGCGGTGCAGCTCGAGGACGACCCGATGGTGCTGACGACAAGCCTGAGCGCAAGCGGCGCTGCGATTAACGGCGCGCGTGGGAACAGCGGCAACCTGACCGTGGACGGCGGGTTCAATCTGGATTCCGGGTCGAACGCCAGTCAGATCAGCAACGTCGGGCTGGAGTTCATCGATCAAGTGAAGATCCAGACCTCGAATTTCTCGGCGGAGTACGGCAGAAACTCGGGTCCGGCCATCAACGTGGTGACGCGGAGCGGCACGAATCGGCTGCGCGGCAGTGTGTTCGAGACGTACCGCGATGAATCGCTCGATGCGGCAGAGTTTTTCGCGCCGCGCGACGACAACGGCCGCCCGATCAAAGGCCAGCTTCACTTCAACGACTACGGAAGCTCGCTGGGCGGCCCCATTCGCCGCAACAAGGTCTTCTTTTTCGGCGGCCTCGAGCTCAAGAGCCTCGATCGCGTCGACGGTCCGACGCGCCGCACGCTGCCCAGCCTGGCCGAGCTCGGTGGTGATTTCTCGGCTCGACTTGCGGGTGCCGACGGCACCATCGGAACGGCTGACGATAGCTCCGTGACCGACCAACTGATCGATCCGGACACCGGCGAAGCGTTTCCCGGGGGGATCATTCCGCAAAGCCGGATCACGCCGGATGGACGCGCAATCGCACGTATCTATCAGGCCATGATCGAGCGGGCGCTGAAGTACACGAACTCGCCCACAGGAAATAACGCGACGTTTCAGCTGGATTTTCCGTTCGACTGGTATCAAACGTTCCTGCGTCTCGATTACCGCTTCAACGATCGACAGAGCGTGTACCTACGCTATCTGCACGATCGGTACGATCTGCACGAACCGCGCGGCACGTTCATCAACTCGCAACTGCCAACGATTCCCACGCGACGTCTGAGGCCTGGCGACAGCTACCAGATTGCGCATTCGTGGGTCGTGCATCAGAACCTGGTGAACGAGGCCAAGATCAACGCATCGTGGAACGCTCAGCAGCTTTCACCAGAGGGAGACGCGTGGCGGCGTGACACCTACGGATTTCGCTTTCCCCAAGTATTCGCGGGCGGGCCGTATGAAGACGGCATCCCAGACATTACGATCAGCGGCTTTGCTGAAATCGAAGGCCCGGCGGGCATCCTGCACTCGCCAACCGTTGACATCACTGCCGCAGACACGATGACCTGGCTTCACGCGTCGCATGCGTTGAAGACAGGACTGGTTGTGATTCGCAATCGCAAGGATCAAAACGGGCGGTCGGGCCACACCGGCCGGTTGACGTTCAATGCATCGGGCAATTCCAACAGTACCGGCCTGGCTCTGGCCGACGCGCTGGTCGGCAACTTTCGCACGTATACCGAAGCCGCGGACGATCCGCTTGGCTTCTTCCGCTACACACAGTACGGGGCCTTTGTGTCCGACACGTGGCGAACGAGCACAAAGCTCAGTCTGGAGATCGGGTTGCGCTATGAGCTCGGCAGTCCCACCTACTCACAGCAGAACAATCTGACCAATTTCGATCTCGCGCTCTACGATCCGCAACATGCCGTCACCGTGTTGCGCAACGGCAGCGTCGTGCCTGGATCGGGCAATCCTTACACCGGGCTCATTCGAGCAGGCGACGGTGTGCCGCGCGATCAGCAGGGCCGAGTGACACTCGATCCAGATGCCATGGCGATTATCCCAACTGGCGCGCCGCGCGGGCTGTATGACACGTCGCATCTCTTCATGCCGCGGTTCAGCGCGGCGTATTCGATGAACGATTCGACCGTGATTCGCGGCGGCGCCGGCCTGTTCTACGACAAGCCTGACGGCAATCTCGTGTACTCGCAGCAGAATCTCCCGCCGTTTGTGCCCGGCATCTCTGTTGAGAATGGCAATCTCGCGAATCCCCTCGGTGGACGTCCTGCCGCCGCGGCGGTGCTCGGCACGATCAACGCGATCGATCCGGCGCTGCAGATACCGAGGCAGCTCAATTTCAGTCTCAGCCTGCAGCGTGAATTGCCTGGCGGACATTTCGCCGAAATTGCTTACGTCGGGAATCGAGGACGACATCTACTCTGGTTTCCTGAAATCAACCAGCCGACATTCGAGGAGCAGGCAGCGAACGCGGCATTGCCCAGCGCGCAACGGGCCTCGACGAACTTCCTTCGCCCTTACAAGGGCTATTCATCGATCCGGCAGCATCGCAGCGACGCGTTTGCCGACTACAACGGACTGCAGGTGTACGTGAATCGCCGAAAGGGCGACGTGACCTACTCGGTGAGCTACACGTTGTCGAAAGCGGTGGGGAATGCCAGCGGCACCGGTGACAACCCGGAAGACGCATTCAATCTCCCTTTCAATACCGGGCCTACGTCCTACGATCGGCGACATGTCCTCGTCACGACCTGGACCTATCGTTTGCCATTCTGGCGGGCACGCCGGGACGTCGTCGGGCTGGCGCTCGGCGGCTGGGAGATCAGCGGCAAGACACGATACCAGTCTGGACAGTACTTGACGCCAACGGGCAATACGTCTATCGGCACTCGCCGCGCAGACTATGTCGGCGGGGTCATCGATCTGCCGGCAGGCGAACGAACCGAAGACCGCTGGTTCAACACGGCGGCCTTTGCGACAGCGCCCGACACGCGGCGTGGCACGGCCAAGGTCGGCATGATTACCGGCCCCGACCGCTATACGTGGGACCTATCGGTGCGCAAGTACTTCAGACTGACGGGCCGCGCGCGAGTGGGCGCGCGGATCGACGTGTTCAATCTGTTCAATCGGCTGAACTACATGAATCCGAATATCACGGTCACGAGCGGCAGCTACGGTCGAATTTCTGACACGAGGCCGCCGCGACAGATGCAGCTCGGTCTGCGGCTCGACTTCTGAAATCGCCATGACGCGTCAACAGGGCGGCCTCTAGTGATGCAGCTCTCGCGCCGCGAAGCGCTGCGGCTTGCTGCGGCAGTGCCAGCCGCGGCCTTCACGCAAGTCACGCTGCGCCATCCACTGGAATCCATCGCCGACGCTCCGTCGCGTGTGGTTCTCCGCGACGGCCGCTTTGCACCAGCTTCGCTTCAAGTCACACGCAACTGGGACGGCAGGATCTGCACATCGACGTTGAAGAACACAGGCGAGACGTCGCAACGCGTGCGGGAGATCGTGCTTTTCGACTACGAGCACGGCTACCCGGCGGCGACGGCGATGTACGGCGAAGGCTTTCAGATGCTGTCGCAGACCGGCGGCACTCTCGGCCGGCCGATCGATCTTGGCAACTACACCGACGCCGGCCATTACAAGCTCATTGAGCCCGACGGTTCACGCGCGGTCTTCGGGGTGATGACGACGAGTCAGGATGCGAGTCACCATGCGCTGGCGTTTACGTCGTGCCGGCGTTTCATCGGAAAGTTCCGTCCGAGCGCGTCGTCCATCCAGGTCGTCGTGGACACCGAGAATCTGGACATTGTGCCCGGAGAGGAATGGGAGCTCGAGGAGTTCACCTGGACGATCGGGACGCCGCGCGTTGACGTGCTTCACGAGATCGCCGGCCGCCTGGCGACGAATCACGCGCCACTCAAAGCGGCGGCGCCTCCCTCGGGCTGGTGCTCGTGGTACTGCTTTGGTCCGAACGTGACGGCCGAGCAAGTGCTCGCCAATCTCGATGTGATCGCGCGCGATATTCCCGGGCTCAAATACATCCAGATAGACGATGGCTATCAGCCCGCGATGGGAGATTGGCTCGAGACGGGCGGCGCCTTCGGCGGCAACGTGCAGGCGGTCCTGAAGCAGATTCGCGCCAGGGGATTCGAGCCCGCGATTTGGGTCGCCCCGTTCATCGCTGAAGCGGGGTCGCGGCTGTTCACCCAGCATCCTGACTGGTTCGTGAAAGACACAGAGGGAGCGCCGCTCGGCGCCGACCGTGTCACGTTCGGCGGCTGGCGTCATGGTCCATGGTACGCGCTGGACGGCACCCATCCCCAGGCGCAGGCGCATCTCACGCGCGTCTTCACCACGATGCGCAACGAGTGGGGCTGCACGTACTTCAAACTCGACGCGAACTTCTGGGGCGCGATGCACGGCGGGCGCTTCCACGATCCGCGCGCCACGCGCATCGAGGCCTATCGGCGCGGTATGGCGGCCGTCCTGTCGGGCGCGGGCGACGCGTTCATCCTTGGCTGCAATCATCCAATCTGGCCGTCGCTCGGTCTCATCCACGGATCCCGCAGCTCGAACGACATCAAGCGCATGTGGGAGCGTATTGTCACGACAGCGCGTCAGAACCTGATGCGGAACTGGCAGAACAACCGGCTGTGGTGGAACGATCCCGACGCGGTGGTGCTCACGGGCGACTTGCCGGAAGAAGCGTTCCGCTTCCACGCGACGGCGATCTACGCGAGCGGCGGCATGGTGTTGTCGGGCGACGATCTCACGACGATCTCGCCTGCGCGCCTTGCGATGTTGAAAAAGCTGCAGCCGCCGACCGGTCAGGCTGCGCGATTCGAAGACGACTCGCTGCAGGTTGGGACAGTTCCAACCGCGAGCGGGGTCTCGATTGTGCTCCTGAACTGGGCCGATCGGCCGCGTGCGCTGAAGTACTCACTGAACGGCGTGCACCACGTTCGCGAGCTGTGGACGGACCAGGATCTCGGCCGCCGGCAAGACACGTCCGCGATCACATTGCCGGCACACTCTGGTCGTGTGTTGATCTGTAGTCGCGCATGACGCTGGACGACGTACAGGTCACAGAGGCTCCGAGACACAGAGAAGGCTTTTTTACGAGAAGAATTGATTACAGACGACGGCCTCGCAAAAAAGGGATCGACGCCATATCTCTACCAAGATTTTCTCTGTGCCTCTGCGTCTGTGGCCCGTACGTCGTCAGCGCCACAAGACGGGTTGTCGAATGAAGTAATTCCGAATCACTTCTTCAACGGTCGGATCGGGATTCAGCTTCTTCCAGGTCTCGAGATACGACGGCTCGTTGAGCGCGAGCCCGCCAAACAACAGGCTCGGCTGACGGACCGGCCATTCATCGAAATACATGACATCCGGCGGCCGGGTCCACTTCTCCTTGTCCGCTATGAACGGCACCATGAAGGCAAACGCCTTCCGGATGCTGCGGCCATCGGGCAGCTCGAACGTCCACAGACTCTCGTGTGGAGTCGTCAGAATCTCGCACACCATCGCGAACGCGTCGAGATTGAAGAGCGAATACCCGTACGGTTTCGTGCGCCGCAGCTCCTCGGGAAAGCTGCCGTCCGTGGCAATCTGATTCGGCACCAACACCGTCCGATAGCGCTCTCGACAATACGCCATCAGATCCGCGCGATCGACGTAACGCGCGAACTCCGCGACCTGCATCACCCAGCACGTGCCGTGATTGTTGCGCGCCTCTCTTTCATCGATCCCGTATTGGTGCGTCGTCATCCAGGTGAGGTAACGGGCGAACCAGTCGTGGACGGCCGCGCGTTCCCCTGGTGTCAGCAGCTTCGCGCGGTCGAGCACGGTAATCGCGCGCGCAACTTCAACGAGATGAACGGTGTCGATGATGCCTGTGCCACGGCCCGTGAAGCGCCCCGTGATGGCCTGCGAATAAAGCAGGTGAGGATTCATCCGCGTGGCATCCTCCATGAACCACGCGCGAAGATGCCGGCGCGCATGGTCGGCAAACCGGCGTTCTTTCGTCGCGAGCCAGGCCGCCGCGAGCGCCGGCACATGAACGCTGAGACGCATCAACGCGGCGCGATGCGCGAGGAAGTTACCTGGATTGCTCTCGCCGTCGCGTTGGATGTACGGACCGTCAGGATGCTGAGGATCGGGCCACCAGTAGTCGCCTTCCGAGAAGTAGTCATGGGGCCCCCCGGCGCTGCGCGGACTGCCTGCGGAGGTGACCGTTACGGGCTGCTCCCGTAAATAGCGAGTCGCCGCGCGTAGAATGCGTGCGCGGTCGATGGCCATGAGATCGATCCGCGCCGGCGTTGCCAGCGTTCCGACGGCGATCAGCCCCGCCGGTAACGACAAAAAGCTCCTGCGCGTGAGCATCGCAGTGTACTTTAGCCTCTGATGGTGCGCCTGGCGATTGCGCTGTCGCTGCTTCACGTTACCCCTGCATTCGCACAGCAGTGGACGGTCAACTCACCGGACAATCGCACGGCAATTACGCTGACGTGCTCGGGCGGCGGTCAGTTGCTGTGGCGTGTCACCCGCCGCGGCGGGCTGATTCTGGGCGAGTCGCCACTCGGCATCCGGCGCACCGACCAGACATTTGTCGATGGCGTCACCTTCGTCAACGCGACCGACGTGAAGAACATCGACGAGCAATACACAACGCTGGACGGCAAGCGCCGCGAGCATCAGGTTCGCGGTCGCGAGCGGACGGTGACGTTCGCGAATCCTGGCGGAGCTCGCCTCGAGATTGTTTTGCGTGCGCACAACGATGGCGTCGCGTTCCGGTATCGCTTTCCTGACTTTGCCGGCACAGGTGGGGAACGAAAGACGGTGAGCGAAGAGCTCACGGGCTTTCGCGTGCCGTCCGGATCGACGGGGTGGCTGCAGCCGCATCAAGTCGTACATCGGTACGGTCCCGCATATGAGGAGTTTTACGACGAAGTGCGCGCGGGTACTCCCGCCCCGCGCCCCGACGGATGGTCGTATCCAGCACTCTTCCATACTCCGAACGGCGTCTGGGTGCTGATATCGGAGAGCGGCTTCGACGGCACGTACTGCGGCTCGCACCTCGCCCCGAATTCGACAGGCGGTCTTTACCGCGTGATCTTTCCAGACGCAAAGGAGGGAATGGGCGTGGGCGATGCGCGCCCCACGTCGACGATTCCGTGGACGCTTCCCTGGCGGGTCGTCATCGTCGGCGACCGCGCCGGCGACATTCTCGAATCGGATCTCGTCAACGATCTCGCTCCGCCTGCGCGCATGAAGGATACGAGCTGGATCAAACCCGGACGCGCAGCCTGGAGCTGGTGGTGGGAAAGCGATAGTCCGAAACACGCCGAGCGCCTCAACGCGTTTACCGATCTCGCAGCAGACATGGGTTGGGAGTACGCGCTGGTCGATGCGAACTGGAATCTGATGGAAACCGGGACCATCGACGACGTTGTCAAGCACGCGCGCGAGAAGAATGTGGGATTACTGCTTTGGTACAACTCGGGGGGACCACACAACGACGTCACCGAAGCTCCGCGCGATCGCATGCTGGTTCGCGACGTGCGCCGCGCGGAGTTCACGAAAATCCGCGAGTGGGGCGTCAAGGGCGTCAAGGTCGACTTCTGGCACAGCGACAAGCAGGATCGTTACCGCCAGTATCGCGAGATTCTCGAGGACGCGGCGGAATTCAAGTTGCTGGTGAACTTTCACGGCTCGACGATTCCGCGGGGCTGGGAGCGCGAATTTCCCCATCTCATTGGAATGGAGGCGGTGCTCGGCGCCGAGCAGTACAAATTCCGCGAGGCATTCTCCACACGCGCGGCGTCGCACAACACCATCCTTCCGTTCACGCGCAACGTCGTCGGCGTGATGGATTACACGCCGGTCACGTTCAGCGATCACAAGGTGAAGCACACGACAACGAACGCTCACGAGCTTGCGCTCTCGGTGGTCTTCACAACGGGCGTGCAGCACTTTGCGGACAGCGTGCAGGCATACGAGTCGCTGCCGCCGGAGCCGAAAGACTTTTTGAAGACCGTTCCGGTCGTCTGGGACGAAACACGTGTGCTGTCAGGGGAGCCAGGCAAGTCGGTGGTCGTGGCGCGACGCAGTGGAAACGACTGGTATGTCGCCGGTCTGAATGCGGATGCCGTCGAAACCGTGCGGGTCAGTCTCAACTTTCTCAAAGCCGGCTCGTATCAGTTGACGCTTATTCGCGATGGTGCTGAGGATCGCGCGTTCGACAGCAGCAGCAGAATGGTCACCTCGAGGGACATCGTCGAAGTCGCGATGCGCCCGCGCGGCGGCTTTGTGATGCGGCTTCGGGCTGCTACCGCATCGGCAGGCATATCGACGTGGGTCTCTGTTGGTGCGGATGGTCACCTGCAGTACCGCACCGATGATCGCGGCAACCGCATCATGGACTTTTCGCACGCCGGCTACAAGGGAGGCGGGGTGCGTCTGCCGTCGGTCCGCGTAGCGGAGCGCCTCGTGCCGGCGGCAGGAGACAACACCAAGCGCATTCAAGATGCAATCGATGGAGTGTCACAGCTCACGCCGGATGCGGCAGGACTGCGAGGCGCGGTACTGCTGCAACCAGGCATCTACGATGTCAGTGGATCGCTGAGAATTGCCGCCAGCGGCGTGGTGCTGCGCGGGAGCGGATCCGGAGATGACGGGACCACCATTCGCCTGACTGGATCGCCACATCGGTTGATCGACATCGGCGGATCCGGATCGTGGCAGGCCGAGGGAACCGCGGCGCATGTCACGGACGGCTACGTCCCTGCCGGCGCGCGGGTGCTCACGGTGGATTCAACAGCAGCCTTCAGCGTCGGAGATTCCATCCTCATCCAGCGCCCGGTAACCGACGCATGGATTCATTTCATGGGGATGGACGCGCTCGTGCGCGACGGCAAGCCGCAAACGTGGATCAAGGCCGGCACGCTCATCAACACGGATCGTGTCGTTACGGCAATCGACGGTGCACGTATAACGCTCGATGTTCCGTTGTCCGATTCGCTTGACGCGACATACCTGAACCCTCCAGGAACGACGGTGGTGAAGTACCGCTTTCCGACGCGAATCGAACAAGTTGGCCTGGAATCGCTCCGAGTGATTGCACCGGCACAGGACAAGCCAATCAGCGAGAGTCAATACATGCTGCTTCGGATGAACGCAGTCAGCGATGCCTGGGTGCGGGACGTCGTCTCGGTTGACACGCAGAACAGCACGACGTTTGGTCCGACCGTCCGCAGAGTGACCGTTGAGGACGTCCATATTCGCCATACGCTTCCGTTTACCGCGCCGGCTGCGCCCGCAGACTTCTCGCTTTCCGGCACCGAGCTGCTCGTGAGCCGCTCGAGCGTCACTGGCAAAGGTGTGTGGCCGGTGGTCACACAAGCTGGCGTCACTGGCCCCAACGTCATTCTCGCGTTCAAGAGCGACACATCCGGAGTTGCGCCGCACCAGCGCTGGGCCACCGGGCTGCTGGTCGACAGCAGTGAATTCACCGGCGGCACAGAGGGCCGTCCAAATGTTGCGTTCTCGAATCGCGAGTACGCGGGCTCTGGACATGGTTGGAGCGTCGGATGGGCAGTTGCGTGGAATGTAAAAACCGACTACGTGTTGATCCAGCAGCCGCCCGGAGCAAAGAACTGGTGCATTGGCTGCACTGGCAAGCCGACATCGCTCCTCTGGAACGGGAACCGGGTTGCACGGCCGCAGATTCCCTCGGATACGTTCGAAGCGCCAGGCATCGCGGTAACGCCTGCCAGTCTCTATCTGGCGCAATTGCGTGACAGACTCGGCGAGTCGGCGCTCGCCAACATTGGATATGGATAATAGCCGCGCCAAGCGAAAGACGCTTCTCCTCGTCCTGTGCTCGGTCGCATCGATCTCTGCGATCGCCCACGCGCAGGCCGGACCAGCGAGCATCGCCGTCGTTGGCGCTCGGATGATAGACGGCACCGGCAGTGCGCCGCTCGACAACTCCGTCGTTGTCATCGATGGAGACCGCATACGCGCCGCCGGTCCTCGCAATCGCGTCGACATCCCGAGAGGCGCGACGATTGTCGACGCCAAAGGCCTCGTGCTGATTCCGGGGTTGGTCGACGTTCACTGCCATATCAACCAGCCGCCCGATGCGATGAAGCACTACTGGCTCGCGCAGCTTCGCTGGGGAGTGACGACAATGCGGTCGGCCGGAAACGATAAGCCTGAGACCGTGCCGCTGTTTCGACAGACGCGGGATGGAACCATCGTGGCGCCGCGGTCCTACACGGCAGGACAGGGCTTCAACGTCAGCGGCCCCTATCCGGGCGCACCGACGTTCAAGCCGAAAACCCCGGATGAAGCGCGCGCGAACGTGCAGAATCTCAAGGCGCAGGGCGTAGATCTCGTCAAGATCTGGATGACCGATCCACGTTTTCCGCCGGCGGTGATCTCCGCGATTGTCGATGAAGCAAAGAAGCAGGGCATTCCCGTCGTCGCTCACGTCACCGATGTGGCAGCCCTGCATCAGCTTGCGGATCAAGGCGTCACCGATTTTCTTCACACGCCCGCCGATCAGCCCGTCACGCGCGAGCTCGTCGCCTATGCGAAAGCAAAGAAGCTGACATTTGCGCCGACGATGGCCAATCCGGAGGCGCGGTGGTACTACTACGAGCATCCCGAGATTCTGAACATGCCGATGCTGCAGGACGCGTTGTATCCTCGCGGAAGGCAGATGCTTGCTGACCCTGACCGCAAGGCACAAACGCTCTCGGCGCCGGATCTCGGCGAGCGAAAAGCGCGACTGCGCGATCAGAATTATCCGTTCATCAAAGCCATGCACGAGGCCGGAGTCCGCATCGTCACGGGAACCGACTGCGGCGCGGAAGCGTCGCAAGTCACACCGTTCGGGCATGCCACGCATCGCGAGATGCAGATGCTGGTCGAAGCGGGCATGGCGCCGTTGGCCGTACTGCGCGCCGCGACCCTCGATGGCGCGCGTGTGATCACGCACTCCGAGGATCCGGACTACGGTTCGATTCGCGTGGGCAAGGCCGCAGATCTCGTGCTGCTCGAAGCCGATCCGTTGAAAGATATGAGGAACACGATCACAATCAAGCGCGTCTTGCGCGCGGGGAAATGGGTGCCTCAATGAAGTTCATTGCGTTTGCCACCATATTGCTGGCCGCCTCAATCGCATCAGCCCAGGCAACGCTCGAGATCGAGGACTACGTGATGACGCCGATGACCGGCGTGGTCGATGGCAAAGGCTCCAACGAGGTGTTGCTCTCGAGAGTCAACACGATTCGCGAAGAAGCGCCGGGCGCAAAGCGCCTGTTCATCAGCGATCTCAACGGCCCTTTGTACATCTTCGACAAAGCGACGAAGAAGTTCACGGTGTATCTCGATTTCAACGGCACTGGTGACAAGGGCGGTCTGTTCCGAAGGCTCACGATTCTGCAGGGATACGGCAACGGGTTGAACGGGTTCTATCTCGATCCCGACTATGCAAAAAACGGCAAGTTCTATACGACCCACATCGAAGATCCGGCGCTCGGCGGCTCCAATCTCCCCAACAACGCGAAATTCCCCGGCCTGAACGTGTCGGGCTACACGACCACTGAGGCCATCAAAACGCCCGGCCCGCTGCAGAACGAAGGAGTGCTTGTCGAATGGACCGATTCAAATCCCTCGAACTCGACGTTCGAGGGCACCGCGCGCGAGCTGCTGCGCGTGCAGCTCAACACGCGAAGCCATCCGCTGGGCGATCTCGCGTTCAACCCGGCCGCGCGTCCCGGCGATCCGGAGTGGCGCGTGTTGTACATGGAATGCGGCGACGGAGCGTCTGGCGAATCTAAGAACGTCGAGATCAGATCCAACCCTCAGAGGCTGGACACGCTCGAAGGAAAGATCCTCCGAATCATTCCGGATCTGAACGAACACGTCGCCTCCAGTCGCGTCAGTGAGAACGGCCGCTATCGAATTCCAAACGACAATCCGTTCGTCTCAACGACAGGTGCGCGGCAGGAGATCTGGGCCTACGGCTTCCGCAATCCGCATCGACTGACGTGGGCCGTCGATCGAGCGAATCCCTCCAACACGCGGCTGATTGCAAACTCCGTTGGCCTTCACACCTGGGAAGCCGTCTACATCGTTCACAAGGGCACGAACTACGGCTATTCGCACCGCGAAGGTAATGAGCTGCTCCGGCCGGATAACACGACCGCTCCGCTGCCCGCCGACGACAGGATTCCTGTGCAGATCGGCGACAAGCCCACGGATCGCCTCGTCATGCCAAGCTATCCCGTCATTCAATACAGCCACGATCCGAGTGGCGGCGACGCGATTGGGAGCGGTTTTGTCTACAGCGGCGATGCAGTACCGAGCCTGCGGGGAAAGTACATCTTCAGCGATCTGACGACCGGTCGCATCTGGTACGCGGACTACAAAGAGATGCTTGCCGCAGACGACGGAAAGCCCGCGACCGTTGCGGCAATTCACGAAGTGAAGCTCGCATGGGACGATCCGAACGACTCGCCGGACGCAGGCAAGAAGGTTTACGAGTCGTTCTTCCCGATCGCGGAGGCGTCTTATCACTCGCGCGGTGGAAAGAGTGCGAAGTTGCCAGGGCCCGCCGATCTCATCAAGGGCGGCCGCGCAGACGTGCGGTTTTCAATCGACGCGAGCGGCGAGTTGTACCTGTACAGCAAGAGCGACGGGATGATCCGAAAGGTCGTCGCCGCCACGGGTTTTGCCGCCGCACCGTCGTCTCGGTGATGTCTCATTCATCGCATCCGAGCCGTCGTCACAGGCATTGACAAAAAGGAGATCCCTGCAACGAACCGTTCCCCCAAGAAATCTGCTCCAGCGGCGGCTTCCACGCGAATAAAGGCCATCCTTTGCTGTGTTGCGCCATATCGTGCCGATGAGCCTGTCCAAAAGTCACAGACCGTGCACAAAGTCACTTCTGATCGTGTACCGTGTGAGGACGGCAGCAACTCTGAATCTTCAGCGCAGCGGAGCTTGAGCGGATGTCGCCCCCGAAACGCGCACACAGTCAGGATCGTACCCGGTCGGCAAGCGCGCACGGGCCGGTGCTCGACCACTCTCCGCATGTGCGGCGACAGAGCGATCTCGCGCTGTATCGAAGGCTGCTGAGGCTGGCGCGGCCGTATTGGCTGCACATCACGGGAATTTTTCTCCTGGACCTCCTGAAGGGATCCGTGGTGCTGCTGAACCCGGTGCCGCTGAAGATCGCGGTGGATAGCGTGATCGGCTCGCAGCCGCTTCCCGGGTTGCTGGATTCGCTCCTCCCAGCGGTCATGAAGAGTTCCGACACGGCAGTGTTGCTTTTTGCGGCGGGGCTGATGCTGTCGATCACGGTGCTCGGTAAGCTGCAGGCGGTGTCCAGCTCACTGCTCACGATGTACACCGGCGAGAGGTTGGTTCTCGGCTTCCAGACCAAGCTTTTTGCTCACGCGCAGCGCCTCTCGCTGTCTTATCACGATGAACGCGGCACCGCCGACGCAACCTACCGGATCCAATACGACGCGCCGGCGATCAAGTACATCACGATCGACGGCGTGAGCCCGCTTGTTACAGCGGCCATCACTCTGGGCACGATGCTCTATATCGCGATTCGCCTGGATTGGGCGTTGTCGCTGATCGCGTTGACCGTTTCACCAGTGCTGTTCGTCGTCGCCAGCGTTTACCGCAGGCGCATGCGGCGCAGCGCACACGTCGTCAAGCAGCTCGAGAGCTCCGCCATGTCCGTCGTTCAGGAAGTGCTGACCTCTCTGCGCGTCGTGAAGGCGTTCGGGCAAGAGAACCGGGAAAAGGAACGGCTGGTCAACAACTCGCTCGCCGGCATGCGCGCGCGCATTCGCCTGTTCCAGACGGGAGCCGCCTTCGGCACGGTCATCAGCGTCGCCACGGCTGTCGGAACAGCTGCCGTCCTGTTTGTCGGGGTTCGCCACGTCCAGGCCGGCGTGTTGAGTCTCGGCGATCTGCTGCTGCTGATGGGATACATCTCACAGATCTATTCCCCATTGAAGACACTCAGCAACAAGGGCACGAGTCTGCAAGCGCATCTGGCCAGTGCCGAGCGCGCGTTTTCTCTCCTTGATGAGGTGCCGGATGTTCACGAGCGGCCGGGCGCACGGCCCATCGACCGGGCCCGAGGCGCGGTCGCATTCCGCGATGTGTCCTTTCGCTACGGCGACAACCCTCCCGTCCTCCGGAACGTCTCGTTCGCTGTGCAGCCCGGCACGCGGGTGGGCATCGCGGGCACGACGGGCGCAGGCAAGACGACGCTGGTCAGCCTGCTGACACGGTTCTATGACCCCACAGAGGGAGCAATCCTCCTCGATGGAATGGACCTGCGCGACTACAAGCTGGCCGACCTGCGCGACCAATTCGCGATCGTGCTGCAGGACGCGGTGTTGTTCTCCACCACCATCGCTGAAAACATCGCGTACGCGCGCCCCGACGCCCATATGAACAATATTGTCGAGGCGGCCAAGGCCGCCAACGCGCACGACTTCATCACCAGTCTTCCTGACGGTTATGAAACCAGAGTCGGCGAGCGGGGGATGCGGTTGTCAGGCGGCGAGCGCCAGCGCATCGCGCTCGCGCGAGCGTTCCTGAAGGACGCCCCCATTCTCATTCTCGACGAGCCGACGAGCTCGGTCGATACGAACACCGAACTGTCGATCATGCGCGCGATGGAAACACTCATGAATGGCCGCACTGCCTTCATGATCGCTCACCGCTTGAACACCTTGAAGAGCTGCGACCTTATACTCAGAGTTGAACAGGGCCGGCTGACCACTCTCGCGGCGCCGATCGAAGAGGCCCTGGTCACCGACGATGCACTCATCAGACGCGAACAGAGTCGGTAAGCCACCGAAGGTGCTGACGATCGATCTCGACGAGCACCCCGCCGTCAGAGCCTGGTCGCAACTGCGGACAAACCAGCCTCCGCACTCAATCGAAATCTTGCGGCAGAAGACCAAGTCGGCTGTGTACCGACTCGTCGGCGCCGGCGAAGGAGGCACGGCGATTATCGCCAAACGGTGCGAGCTGGAGAGCGCGCGCACCGAATACCTCGTGTACTCAGAGATCCTGCCGCAGGCCGGTGCGAGCGCGCTTCAGTGCTTCGGATTCGTAGAGGCGCCCGACGGCGAGTCAGCCTGGCTGTTCATTGAGGATGGCGGGGGAAAGGAGCTTCGGCCGCGAGTCGACGATCACCGGGATCTGATATCGACATGGCTGTCGTTGCTGCACGGCCGGGCATCGCGCGTCAGCGCGGTGTCGCGCGCGCCGGACCGCGGGGCGCTGCGATCGACTGGCGACGCGATGGGATCGGATTCAGAGCTTCTGCGACGAGATGCCGCGAACTCTGGTCCATGGTGATCTGGCGATCAAGAATATGCGTGTGCGATCCTGCGGGGATCGAACCGAGCTGACGATCTTCGACTGGGAAACCGCAGGGTTGGCCGCTCCCGCAGCGGATCTGGCGCAGCTCGGATCAATGATAATGGCCCCCGTCGATCTCAGCCTCTATCACGCGATCGTCAGCGAGTTTTGGCCGGGGCTGGGCAAATCGGACATCGAACAATGCGCCGCGATCGGCACGCTGTTCCGCCTGATTGCTATGATTTACTGGGAAAGCATTGAACTTCAAACCCACTCCGTCCCGAAATCGATGTGGACAATGACACTTTACGAAAGGGAAATGGCCCACGCACTCAGCCAGGCCGGTTTGCAGGAGTTGGAAATAACGTAAGTATCGGCAGAAAAGAGGCCGCGTCCCCCTCGGTCTTGGAAGGAGCTCGACATGGAGACGCTGTCTCGCGAGGCACTCGCGGAAAAGATCAGATCCTTTAAATACTGGCATTATCCTTTCGATTTGGGCAACGGCATCGTCATTACTCCTCATGGCGGAGCGCAGCACGTTGAAAAGAAACTGGCGTTGCGGCAGTTCATCTGGCCGGCCGTGCTGGGGCTTTGCGGAGGAAGTCTCAAAGGCTTGCGTGTGCTCGACATCGGTTGCAACGCGGGATTCTGGTCGCTCGAAGCGCACCGCTCAGGCGCGTCGTACGTTCTGGGCGTGGAAGCGAGGCCACAATTTGTCGAGCAAGCCACGCTCGTACGCGATGCGCTCGGTATCGACCGCAGCCAACTCGATTACCGGCAGTTGGACATCTATGATCTTCGCGCCGAGGCCGTGGGCAGGTTCGATCTCGTTCTGCTATTGCGCGTGCTGCATCACCTGAGCGAGCCACTCCGCGCGTTGGAATGCGTGCGGAGCGTCTGCAAATCGTATCTGGTGGTCGACATCCGACTTGCCTTCGCGTCTGTGACGCAGGATCAGCCGCTCATCCTGTTGTCCAAGCAAACGCAGGAAGGCGTGATCAACCGAGTGACAAAGGGGCTTCGCGCGAGCCCGACAATGGCCGCACTTCATCTGATGCTCGATGCCGTCGGATTCGGAGATGTGACGGTGATTCCCCCGAAGCCGCCCCTGCAGAAAGAGTACTTCGACGGAAAGAGAGCGCTCTTGACCGCGCGAGTCGTCGAGTAGGAACGAGGAGGATACAGACGTGAGCATGCCTGTACTGGCACGCGCCGAACAGGACGCGTTGTCGCAATGGGTAGAACAGATCGCTCCGGACGCATTCCAGATTGCTTCGCCGATAGCGCGCATCGAATGGCGTACGTCCACCTATTCCAGTTCATACGCCTCTTACATTGGAACTCTCCGGTTGGTTTCAGGCGACGAGCATTCCTTCTTCCTGAAGGATTTTGGTTTCTCTCAGCTTTCCAAGGACGGAAGAGTGGAGCGGCGCGATCGCGAGATACGCGTTTACCGCGACCTCCTGGCGCGCGCGAATCTCGATACCCCGAAGTATTACGCGTCGATGTGGGACGAAGATGCGGGCCGGTTCTGGCTGCTGCTGGAGTTTGTGCGCGGCGCCGAGGTGCGGCACAGCGGACTGGAGTACTGGATCGCCGCAGCGGGTTGGCTTGGGAGAATGCAGGGGCACTTTCTCCGGTCGAGCGTCGACTTGAACGGGGCTGAGTTCCTGCTGCGCCACGATGCGGACCGCTTCCGAACGAAAGGCTTTGATGCCTTGCGGAACGTTTTTCAAATCGCGACGCCCTTGGGCAAGCGTTTCGAGACCATCCTGAGGGACTATGACCGCCTGGTCGATCTCATGGCCGCACAGCCTCGCACGCTGGTGCATGGCGCATATCGTCCCTCGAATATTTTGATCTCGCTCGCGAACTCGCGAGTGTGTGTGGTCGACTGGGAGGTGGCGTCCTACGGCGCGACTCTGTACGACCTGGCGTTCTTCGCCGATGGGTTCAAGCCTCCCACGCTCGATCGTATCTTCGACACCTATGAGCAGGAAGCAGCCACACATGGCGTGGCGGTCCCCGAACGCCACGAGATGAAATACGTGTTCGACGTGTTTCGCTTCTACAGGATCGTGAACTGGCTGAGTCGTGCCGTAGAGAAGGGTTTTTCGGAGAAGGAAACCGCTAAGTTGGTCGCGTTGGGGGACGAGATTAGTCGGCTCGTGTATTGAGCGCGAGCGTCGATGGACAGCGCAACTGCGGGCATTCGCGGAACACCAAATTGGAGTGATCTCGAGCTGCGGCCACTGCTCGAACACATCTCGAGCAACGCTCTCGGCAGGCGCGTGCAACTCACAGCGTGCGAGTGGCGGCCAAGTCCGTTCTCCACACTGTTTCCAGCCGAGATTCTGGTCTTGCGGCTGAACGGCGACGAGACGCTGAGTGTTTTTGTCAAGCACCTTGGATCCGAGCAGGCCGACCATCCCGAGAAGCAGTGCCGCGATCGCGAGGTCCGCATTTACCGCGATCTGCTGACCGACGGAGGGCTTCCCGTCCCGCGCTGCTTCGGCTCGCGCTGGAACGACGAAACGGGCCGGCATGAGGTCTTCCTCGAATATCTCGATGACTGGAACCTGAAATATCACGGGCTCGACCACTGGTTCGCGGCGGCGCGCCGGTTGGCGGATTTGCACGTCCACTTTGCAGCGCGCGCGCCCGACTTGGCGGCGTGCGACTTTCTGCTGCGGTTCGACGAGCAGTACCTTCGCGAGTGGGCCGAGCGCGCACTCACCGCGGTGGCGGACGTGGCGCCGGCGCTGACCGGGCGACTGCGCCGGGTCGTGGCGAGCTACGGGCGCGTCTGGGAAATCCTGTCGACACAACCGCTGACGCTCGTTCACAACGATCTTGCACCCAAGAACGTCATTGCCGATCGCTCGAGCGACCCCGCTCGCATCTGCTTTGTCGATTGGGAGATGGCTGGTCTCGGCTGCGGCATGATGGACCTGGTGCATCTCAAGTACGGTCTGGATCCCGTGAACGGCGAGAAGATGGTCGCCGCGTATTGCGCCGGTCTCGAAGGAACGAGTCTGCTGCCTGCCAGTCCACGCGAGGTCGAGAGACTCGTGGCCGCCTGCGAGATCCACAAGATTGTCTATCGCCTCGCGTTCAGCAAGACGTGGCGCCTCGGCCCAGAGCGGGTCGAGGAATGGATCTCGGAAACGGAGCGGTTTGCGTCTCTTCTTTGAGCCGCTGAATCTGGAGGCGACAGTCGGTCGCGCACATGAGGATTCTCGTTGGAGGTGTGATCTCCATTCCCCCCTACTCACCAGGGATGGCGTGGAATTGGATGCAGCATGCCGTCGGATTCCACCGCCTGGGTCATGACGTGCACTACGTGGAAGAAGTGCGACCCGAGTGGTGTGTCGATGCCGAGGGGCGCCGCACGGCCTATGTGGAGAGCCGGAATCGCCAGCTCTTTCGCACGACGATGGCCCGTTTCGACATGCTCGATCGCGCGTCTCAGGTGTACAACCGCGGCGAGGACACGTGCGGCCTCTCCTGGTCAGCCCTATGCGAGGTGGCGCGGCAAGCGGACGTCGTCATCAACATGTCCGGGCATTTGACGACCGAGGAGCTGCTGCCGATCACGGCGCGGCGCGTCTACGTGGATCAGGACCCGGTGTACACCCAGCTCTGGTCTGCCGAATACGGCAGTGACCTGAATTTCGCCGCGCACGACGTCTTCGTATCGGTCGGCCTGAACATCGGCACGTCGCGATCGCAGATTCCCGACTGCGGTCGGCGTTGGCAGCATACGCTGCCACCAGTGGTGCTGGACGACTGGGCGTGCGCGCCCGATCGCGCCGGATCGCGTTGGACGACGATCGCCTCGTGGAGCGGTTACGGGGACCTCTGCTACCAAGGCGAGTGGTACCGGTCCAAGTACGACGAGTTCCTGCGATTTGCGGACCTGCCAGCGCGCGCAGGACAGGACTGCGAAGTCGCGTTGAAGGCATTTCGTGACTCCGATCCGGGCATCCAACAGTTGCGGAGGGGCGGTTGGATTCTGTCGCAGGCCGCCTCGATCGCGGACCTCGCGCGGTACCAGGACTACATTGGCGCGTCACGCGGGGAAATCGGCATCGCCAAGAACGCGTATGTGAAGGGCCGCTCCGGCTGGTTCAGCGATCGGGCCGCACATTATCTTGCCAGCGGCCGCCCCGTGGTGGCCCAGGCCACCGGGTTCGAGCATTCTCTGCCTACTGGCCAGGGCCTGCTGTCGTTTCGCACACTCGAAGAAGCGGTATCCGCCATGAGCGCCATCGACGAGGATTACACGGCGCACTGCCGCGCGGCCCGCCAGTTCGCGGCAGAGTATCTCGACTATCGACAGGTTCTGCCGCGCCTCCTCAACGCCTGCGCCTCGGATTGAAGATCGTTTCAACGACACTCACATGAAAAAAATCATCGTCGCGACGAAGGACACGACGCGCCTGCCGGAATTTGCGGGGTCGACATGGGTGCGCCTGCAATACGTGCTCGGGTTCGCGGCGCTCGGCTTCGAGAGCTTCTGGATCGACCGGCTCCGCCCGGTCGATCGGCTAAAGCACCCTCACAGCCTCGAGTACCTGATGGAACGATTCGACCGCACGCTGCGGCTGTTTGGCCTGCAGGACCGCTGCGCCGTCGTGTACAACGGCGGCGAGCGCTACTTCGGAATGACGGAGTCGCAGTGCGGGCAGCTTGCGCGAGAAGCGGACCTGCTGGTCAACATCAGCGGCTATCTCCCGCCCGATTCGCCACTGATGCACATCCCGCGGCGCGCCTACGTGGACGTCGATCCCGGCTTCACCCAGATCTGGAGCCACCAGGTCGGCATATATCTCGAGCAGCACAATTTTTTCTTCACGACCGGACAGAACGTCGGCCAATCGACTTTCACGATTCCGACGCGGGGCATCGACTGGCGACCGATCGTTCCACCCGTGTTTCTCGACGCCTGGCCCGCCTGTATCGACCCGGATTGTGAGCGCTTTTCCACGGTTGCCGACTGGCGGGGTCAACAGAACGCTATTTTCGACGCGCAGTACTACGGCACGAAGCGCGATGAGTTCGTCCGCTTTTTGCGCGTGCCGCAGGTGGCCAATCAGCGTGTCGAACTGGCGCTGACGATCGGCCAGCACGACTTCGAAGACCTCGGCCTGCTGGATGGCCACAACTGGCGTGTGAGAGATCCGTATCTCTATGCGGGAGATCCACAGAGTTATCGCGAGTTCATCCAGAAGTCGCGCGCGGAATTCAGCGTGGCCAAGAGCGGGTACGTGCGATCGAACAGCGGCTGGGTGAGCGACCGCACCGCCTGCTATCTGGC
>WNFU01004486.1_pt1 | contig 35678 bp, 29 predicted proteins | sample 5400121 | NCBI WGS metagenome assembly WNFU01 (sample SAMN13153360, study PRJNA577476) | soil metagenome | isolation source: 100 cm soil or saprolite under grassland replicate 1 | place: USA:California | collected 2016-06-15
GGTCTGCGGATCCTCGACTGCCCGCTCGAGGGTGCACGGCGGATCCGGTGGTGCACACGTCCCGGTGGACGCGCCGGCCGGATCCGCGAATCGCTGGGTCGCGAGAGCAGTCGGCGCCAGCGCCAGCGCGACCAGGATCACGGCCGCAGTCGCGACACCAGGTACCCGGGCCGCCGCGATTCCGTTCGGGCGTCTAAGCGTGCTCCTCCCCCACATCCGCAAGCAAGGTAGCAGTCGAGCCTTGTGCCTGGAGTCGCTTAGAGTTAGTGCCGAGGGATGGCTACAGCCGAGACCGTCGAGATCCAGATGCCCCAGATGGGCGAATCCGTGACCGAGGGCACGGTGCTGGAGTGGCACAAGCGGGAGGGAGACTTCGTCGAGGAGGGCGAGACCGTCGTCGAGGTCTCGACCGACAAGGTCGACGCCGAGGTCCCGGCACCGGCGAGCGGCAAGCTCATCAAGATCGTCAAGGGCGTGGACGAGACAGTGCAGGTGGGAGCCGCGCTTGCGGAGCTCGACACTTCGGCCGACGGCGCCGCCTCCGGCGACGGCGCGTCGGCGGGTGCCGGATCGCAGAGCGAGTCGGAGGAAGCGAGCCTCGTCGAGGGCGGCGGCGAGGGCGACGCCGACCTCGGCGACGAGTCCGTGCCCTCGGAGTCGCCGCAGCCGGGCAAGGTGGAGACTCCCGTGACCGCGGAGGCCGAGGCGCCCGCCGCGGAGGGCGAGACCATCCAGCTCGTGATGCCCGAGATGGGCGAGTCGGTCACCGAGGGCACGGTGCTCGAGTGGCACAAGTCCGAGGGCGACTCGGTCGCCGAGGGCGAGACGGTTGTCGAGGTCTCCACCGACAAGGTCGATGCCGAGGTCCCGGCGCCGGCGAGCGGGACGATCACGAAGCTCTTCAAGCAGGCCGACGAGACGGTCCGGGTCGGCGAACCCCTGGCGGAGATCTCCCCCTCGGGCGCGCCGGCGGCCAAGCCCGCTGCCGCGCCGAGCGAGGATGGCGAAGCCGTCGCCGCGGCGCCCACCGAGGGCGACGGCGACGGACACCGCGCGTCGCCGGTGGCGCGTCGGGTCGCGGCGGCGCGCGGCATCGACCTCGGACGGGTCAAGGGCAGCGGCGCCGGTGGGCGGATCACGAAGGCTGACGTGCTCGAGGTCGCCGACGGCGGTGGCGGCGCCGCGGCCGCGCCGGTCGCCGAGGGCGAGGCCAAAGCACTGCGGGGCCCTGCCGCGATGCTGGCGAAGGCGATGGACGAGAGCCGCTCGATCCCGACCGCCACCTCGTTCCGCACCGTCGCCGTCGACACCCTCGACGCCAAGCGCAAGGCGCTCAACGGGGTCTTGAAGGAGCGCGGGATGAAGGTCTCGTTCACGCATCTCGTCGCGTGGGCGATCGTCACGGCCGCCCAGGAGTGGCGCGTCATGGCGCGCAGCTTCGAGGAGCGGGACGGCAAGCCCAACGCCGTCGAGCCCGCCCACGTCAACCTCGGGATCGCGGTAGACGTCGAGCGCAAGGACGGCTCGCGCAGCCTCATGGTCCCCGCCATCAAGGGCGCCGACACACTCGAATTCGGCGGCTTTCACAGCTACTACGAGGACCTGATCACCAAGACGCGCGAGAACCAGCTCACCGCCGACGACTTCAAGGGCACGAACATCACGCTGACCAACCCCGGCGGGCTCGGGACAGTGGCCTCGGTGCCGCGGCTGATGGTGGGCCAGGGGACGATCGTCGCGACGGGCTCGATCGCCTACCCGGTCGAGTGGCAGCACGCCCCCCAGGACAAGGTCAAGGCGCTCGGCATCTCCAAGGTGATGACGATGACCTCGACCTACGACCACCGGATCATCCAGGGGGCCGAGTCGGGGTCGTTCCTGCGCCGCATCGACCAGCTGCTACAGGGCGAGGACTCCTTCTACGAGTCGGTCGCCGAGGCGCTCGGCATCGCGACGAGCGTCGTGACCACGGCGCATCCGGCCGCCGCGTCGGCGCCGCCGCTCGGCGCCCCGGGCGCGGCCGCGCCTGCCGTCACGCCGGCGACCGGCGTCGAGGCAAAGCCCGACCTGGAGCTGCTCCAGGCCGTCCAGGCGGCGACCTCGCTGCTCAAGGCCTACCGCACCCACGGCCACCTCGCGGCGAATCTCGACCCGCTCGGCTCGGAGCTGAAGGGCGACCCCGGGCTCGAGCCCGAGAACCTCAACCTGACCCCGGAGCTGATGTCCCAGATACCCGCCTCGATCCTGCGGATCGGCGTGCCCGGGGAGACCCTGCTGGAGGCGCTGCCGCGGATGCGCCAGGTCTACTGCTCCACCCTCGGGTACCAGTTCGAGCACCTCTCCTCTCACCAGCAACGCCTCTGGCTGCGCGACATGATCGAGACGGGCTGGCACCGCAAGCCGCTCGATCCCGAGGAGAAGCGGGCGCTTCTGTCGCGCCTGATCGAGGTCTTCCAGTTCGAGCGCTTCATCCAGAAGAGCTACCTCGGCCAGAAGGTGTTCTCGATCGAGGGACTCGACGCGATCGTCCCGATGCTCGACGAGCTCGGGACGCTGGCCGAGCGGGCCGGCGCCGGCGAGGTCGTCATCGGGATGGCGCACCGCGGGCGGCTCAGCGTGCTCGCCCACAACCTCGGCCGCTCGGTCGAGTCGCTGTTCGCCGAGTTCGAGGGCGCCAAGGGGATCGAGGCGGTGCGGGCGATCGCGGCCGTGCCCCATCGCGGCACCGGCGACGTCAAGTACCACCACGGCGCCGAGGGCATCTTCCAGACCCGCGGCGGAGAGCAGATCAAGATGCGGCTGTATCCGAACCCGAGCCACCTCGAGTTCGTCGACCCCGTGGTCACCGGTGCGGCGCGCGCCGCCCAGACCGAGCACTCGGGGCCGCTGCTGCACCACAACCACAACGTCGCGGTCCCCTGCCTGCTGCACGGCGACGCGGCGTTCCCCGCCCAGGGCGTCGTCGCCGAGACGTTCAACCTGCTCGGCCTCGACGGTTACAAGACCGGCGGGACGATCCACATCATCACCGACAACCAGGTGGGATTCACGACCGACGCCACGGACGCGCGCTCGACGCCGTACGCCTCCGACATGGCGAAGGGCTACAACGTCCCGATCATCCTCGTCAACGCCGATGACGTCGAGGCCTGTATCGCGGCGATCCGGCTCTCGATGGCCTACCGCGAGGAGTTCGCCCGCGACGTGGTGATCGACCTGATCGGCTACCGGCGCTACGGCCACAACGAGACCGACGAGGCCGCCTACACGCAACCGAGGATGGCCGCGGCGATCAAGCAGCACCCGCCGCTCAGCGAGATCTACGCCGAGCGGCTCGCCAAGGAGGGCGTGGTCGAGCCCGAGGACGTCGAACGCGACGCGACCGAGCAGCGGGAGCAGCTCTCGGCATCGCTCAAGGACCTGCGCCGCAAGATCGAGGCCGGCGAGTACGAGGACCCGGTCTCCACGGCGACCGGGACCGGGGAGCTGGACCGCTCGAAGAGCCCTGAGGTCGAGACCGCGGTCTCCGAGAAGCGCCTGCGCTCGCTCAACGAGGAGCTGCTCAAGGTCCCGGAGAGCTTCACGATCCACCGCAAGCTGCGCAAGCCGCTGTTCCGGCGCCGCGACGTGCTCGACGACGGCGGGATCGAGTTCGGGCACGCCGAGGGGCTCGCCTATGCCTCGTTGCTCACCGAGGGCACCCATATCCGGCTCACCGGCCAGGACACGGAGCGCGGCACGTTCTCGAACCGCCACCTCGTGCTGCACGACGAGAAGACGGGGCTGGAGTACGCGCCGATACAGCATCTCTCCGGGGCGCTGGCTCCGATGGAGCTCTACAACAGCCCACTGTCCGAGACCGCGTGCCTCGGGTTCGAGTACGGATACTCGGCGGCATCGCCGGAGAGCCTCGTGCTGTGGGAGGCGCAGTTCGGGGACTTCGCGAATGCCGGACAAGTGATCATCGACAGCTTCATCGCCTCGGGCGAGTCGAAGTGGGGCCAGCAGACCCGCCTCACCCTGCTGCTGCCGCATGGATACGAGGGTTCGGGGCCGGAGCATTCGAGCGCCCGGATCGAGCGCTTCATCGCGCTCGCCGCCGAGGGCAACATGCGGCTCGCCAACCCGACGACGGCGGCTCAGTACTTCCACCTGCTGCGCCGCCAGGCCCGGATCGCGAAGCCTCGCCCACTCGTCGTCTTCACCCCCAAGGGGCTGCTGCGGCTGCCCGCCGCGGCCTCGCGACTCGAGGAATTGACCTCGGGCAGCTTCAGGTTCGTGATCGATGACCCCCGCGCCGCCGAGCGCCGCGACGAGGTCGAGCGACTCGTGCTGTGCAGCGGCAAGATCTACTACGACATCGACCAGCACGAGAAGCGCGAGGCGGCGGCGAAGGTGGCGGTGGCGCGGCTCGAGTTGCTCTACCCGTTTGCGCGCGATCAGATCACGGAGCTGATCTCCTCGTATCCGAACCTGAAGGAGATCGCCTGGACCCAGGAGGAGCCCCAGAACATGGGCGCCTGGAAGGTGACCTCGATCCGGATGCCGGAGCTCGTGCCCGAGGGGGTCGAGTTCCGCTACATCGGCCGCCCCCAGCGCGCAGCGCCGTCGGAGGGCTACCCCGCCGCCCACCGCACCGAGCAGCAGCGGATCGTGCTGACCGCGCTCGAGGGCTAGCCAAGGTAAACCCGCGGGTTCAGCCACGCCCCTGCGTACAATCGACGCACGGGGTTGAACCACCAATCGCACCGATAGTGTCGTGAGCAGGGTCGTCGAAAAGGAGCGGGTGGTGGTCCGCTTCGCCGGCGACTCGGGCGACGGCATCCAGCTTGCGGGCAACCGCTTCGCCGCCGCGACCGCCCTGATCGGCAACGACCTCGTGACGCTGCCCGACTTCCCGGCCGAGATCCGTGCCCCGGCGGGAACGCTCGCCGGGGTGTCGGCGTTCCAGATCCACTTCGCGTCGCGCGAGATCCTGACACCGGGTGGTCGTCCGAACGTCCTCGTGGCGATGAACCCCGCGGCGCTCAAGGTCAACCTGCCGGAGCTCGAGCGAGGCGGGATCGTGATCGCCAACGAGGACGGGTTCACGAAGCACAACCTGCGCAAGGCCGAGTACGAGACGAATCCGCTCGAGGACGCCACGCTGGACGACTACCGCGTGCTTCGCATCCCGATGACCTCGATGACGGTCCGCGCCACCGAGGGTGTCGACGGGATCAGCGCGCGTGAGGCCGCACGGTCGAAGAACCTCTTCGCCCTCGGGCTCGTCTCCTGGATGTACAGCCGCCCAACAGAGCTCACGCTGCGCTGGATCGGGCAGAAGTTCGGCGACCAGCCTCAGACCATGGAGGCGAACCTGGCCGCCTTCCGGGCGGGCTACAACTTCGGCGAGACGGCGGAGCTGATGCAGGTCCATTACGAGGTCAAGCCGGCGCCCGCCGAGCCGGGCACCTACCGCGGCGTCAACGGCACGACGGCAACCGCGCTGGGACTGGTGGCGGCGAGCGTGAAGAGCGGCCTGCCGCTGTTCCTTGCCAGCTATCCGATCACGCCGGCCTCGGAGCTCCTGCACGAGCTGTCGCGGCAGCGGCGCTTCGGCGTCCGCACGATGCAGGCCGAGGACGAGATCGCGGCCTCGAACATGGCGCTCGGCGCTTCCTTCGGCGGGCACCTGGGGGTCACCGTCACCAGCGGTCCGGGCATGGACCTCAAGCAGGAGACGATCGGGCTCGCGGTGGCCCTCGAGCTGCCGCTGCTCGTCATCGACGTGCAGCGGGCCGGGCCCTCGACGGGCATGCCGACCAAGACCGAGGCCGCCGACCTATTGATGGCGCTCCACGGCCGCCACGGCGAGTCCCCGGTGCCGGTTGTCGCCGCGGCGACGCCGGCGGAGTGCTTCGAGGCGGTCATCGAGGCGGTCCGGATCGCGGTCACCTATCGGACGCCCGTGATCCTGCTCTCCGACACCTTCCTCGCCAACTCGTCCGAGCCATGGCTGCTCCCCGACGCCGCGACCCTGCCCACGATCGAGCCCGGCTTCGCCACCGGCCCCAACCGGAACGGCGAGTTTCTGCCGTATCTGCGCGACGACAAGCTCGCGCGACCGTGGGCGCTCCCGGGCACGAAGGGCCTCCAGCACGTGATCGGTGGGCTCGAGAAAGAGGACGTCACGGGTCACGTCAGCTACGAGGCGGCGAACCACGCCGCGATGACGCGCCTGCGCGCCGAGAAGGTCGCGGGCATCGCACGCGACATCCCCGAGGCCGAGGTCGACCATCAGGACGGCGCCGAGATGCTGGTGCTCGGCTGGGGCTCGACCTACGGGGCGGTCAAGAGCGCGGTGCGGCGGGTGCGCAAGCGGGACAAGAAGGTCGCCCGAGCGCACCTCAGGCACCTCAACCCGCTGCCGCGGAACACGGGCGAGATCGTGCGCGCGTACTCCAAGGTCCTGGTCCCCGAGATGAACACCGGGCAGCTCGTCAGGATCATCCGCGACGAGTTCCTCGTCGACGCGATCCCGTACGCGAAGGTCGAGGGGCTGCCGATCTTCTCCGAAGACCTCGACGAGGCGATCGTGGAGCGGCTGTGACCGAGGCGAGCAACAACGGAGCACTGGGCGATGGCGCGGGCGCGGGCGCCAACGGTGCCCCGGCGCTGACCAAGAAGGACTTCGCCTCCGACCAGGAGACGCGCTGGTGCCCGGGGTGCGGCGACTACGCGATCCTCGCGACGGTCCAGCAGTACCTGCCAGAGCTCGGCATCCCGCCGGAGCGATTCGTATTCGTGGCCGGCATCGGCTGCTCGGGGCGGTTCGCCTACTACATGAGCACCTACGGCGTGCACGGGATCCACGGACGCGCCCCGGCCCTCGCGACCGGCCTCGCCCTCGCCCGCCCGGATCTGGAGATCTGGGTCGTGACCGGCGACGGGGACGCGCTTTCGATCGGTGGCAACCACCTGATCCACGCGCTGCGCCGCAACGTCCCGATCAAGATCCTGCTGTTCAACAACCAGATCTACGGCCTCACGAAGGGCCAGTACTCGCCAACCAGCGAGGAGGGCAAGGTCACCAAGTCAACGCCGTTCGGGTCCCAGGACCATCCCTTCAACCCGATCGCGCTCGCGCTGGGCGCCGAGGCGACGTTCGCCGCCCGTACTACGGACATCGACCGCGACCACACGACGGAGGTACTGCGCGCCGCTGCCGGTCACCGGGGCTCGGCGTTCGTCGAGATCTACCAGAACTGCAACGTCTTCAACGACGGCGCCTTCGATGCCGTGCGCGGCAAGCAGGGACGACACAACCAGATCAGGCTCGAGCACTCGCAGCCGATCCGCTTCGGCGCCGAGGGCGATCGCGGCGTGGTCCGCGATCCGGAGGGGCGCCTGAGGATCGCCGAGGTCGGCGACGTCGGCGAGGCGTCGCTCGTCGTCCACGACGCTCACGACCCGAATCCCAGCCACGCCTTCGCCCTCGCCCACCTCTCCGATCATCCCACCGGGCCCACGGCGGTCGGCGTCTTCCGCGCCGTCGAGCGGCCGGTCTACGGCGAGGCGATGGCGAGCCGGCTCGAGGAGGAGCGCCAGGAGCTCGGCACCGAGGAGCTGAACGCCCTGCTGCGCTCCGGAGACACCTGGACGGTCGAATAGCGTCCGGCCGCACCGGATGCCCGCGTCAATTTTCGTGTTGCGGGTCCGCTAGGTGAATGCTGCGCGCCTGATCACGGCGACGGCCAGGGCCTCGCCGCAGTCGGGGCAGCTCCGGATCCGCGCCCAGGAACGATGCTCGGCGCCACAGCCGTCGCAGCGGTAGCTGCGCTCGAGGCCGACGAGGCGCCTTGCGTCGCGAGCACGGCCCCGAATGCCGTCCCGGATCTCGTCTCGCTTCGGTGTCATGCGGAGGATGGTCGCGATGCCCGCAAAGTGCGGCAATGGCCCCGTGTCCAAAGTCCCGCTGCGGCGGTTGTACGCGCGGTACGAGCCGCGGCCCGAAGCGCCGCTAGGGTGGCATGCGTGGACGCAGCTCTGCGCAAGCCGATGCCGGGACCCCTCTTCGGCTGGGTGAAGGTGGCCTCCTACGTCGAGCTGTCGGTGTTCGCCGCCCTGGTCGTCTTCTGGCTGCTGCCGGGCTTCGACGGCGAGACCTTCGTCTTCGGCCTCGGCCATGGCATCGGGTTCATCGCACTCTGCCTGCTGATCTGGATCGCGGTCCTGCGCCGCGAGGCGCCCTACTGGCTGCTCGCCGCGACGCTCACCCCCGTGGGCCCGGTGGGCAGCGTCATCGGCATCGAGGTGCTGGAGCGCCGCCAGCCGCCACCGAAGGCGGCGAAGACCGAGTAGCCGTCAATCGGCGACCGGAGGGTCCGAAAACCAAGCAGCCTCGGGGGAAGCAGGGAGGGTGGCGAAGCGAGCGCACTTGAAATGTGCGTGAGCGAGACGCCCGACCGATGACCCCGAGATGCGCAGGTTTGCAGGGCCCGAAAAGGGCATGGCGGGGCGGGGCCGCGGGAGGCAGGGGGTCCACACGGCCCGCGCCACGCCTGCGCGTCGGTAGCCAGGGAGGGATGCCGACGCGATCGTCCCCGGAGGCGGGACTGGCCGGGGACGAGCTCTAGAGAAGTCTGTTCCCCCTGAGCAACACACATTCTTCCGCATCCGTCAAGAAAATGCCAACTAAATTGCTCAAATACTTGCCGTCGCGCCGATTGGACGCTCGGCAAAGACGCGCGGCGGCCCGGATCCGACGTCAGCGCAGGTCGCGCAGCACGCGATGCAGGATGCCGCCGTTGCGGAAGTAGAGAACCTCGTTGGGCGTGTCCAGCCGCACGCGCGCCTCGAAGCTGACCTCGTCTCCGCCGTCCCGGCTCGCCTTCACCTCGACGGTCTTGGCGTCACCGTTCTCGAGATCGCCGACGTCGAAGGTCTCCTCGCCGGTCAGCCCCAGAGACTCCAGCGAGTCGCCGCCGGCGAGCTGCAGCGGGAGCACTCCCATCCCGATCAGGTTGGAGCGATGGATGCGCTCGAAGCTCTCCGCGATCACGGCCCGGACCCCCAGCAGCGCCGTCCCCTTCGCGGCCCAGTCGCGCGACGAGCCTGAGCCGTACTCCTTGCCCGCCAGGACGACCAGCGGGATGCCGTCGTCGGCGTATTGCATCGCGGCCTCGTAGATCGTCGTTTCCTCACCGTCGGGAAAGTGACGCGTGAAACCTCCCTCCTTGTCGACGAGCTGGTTGCGAAGCCGCACGTTGGCGAACGTGCCGCGGATCATCACCTCGTGGTTGCCGCGCCGCGACCCGTACGAGTTGAAGTCCGCGGGCTCGACGCCGTTGTCGATCAGCCACTGTCCCGCCGGGCTCTGCTTCTTGATCGCGCCGGCGGGTGAGATGTGGTCCGTTGTGACCGAGTCGCCCAGCAGCGCCAGCACGCGGGCTCCCTCGATCGGCTCGATCGGCTGCGACTCGGGATCCATGTCCTCGAAGAACGGCGGCTTGCGAACGTAGGTCGACGCCGGCCACGTGTAGCGGTCGCCCTCGGGCGTGTCGAGGGCCCGCCAGCGCTCGTCGCCCTTGAACACCTCGGCGTAGCTCTTGGTGAACATGTCGGCGCGCACCGCGTCGGCGACGGTCCGCTTGATCTCCTCCGAGGAGGGCCAGACGTCGCTCAGGTAGACGGGCTCGCCGTCCGAGTCCTCGCCGAGCGGGTCGGAGGTCAGGTTGACGTCCATCCTGCCCGCGAGCGCGTAGGCGACGCAGAGCGGCGGCGATGCAAGGTAGCTGTTGCGGACGTCGGGGTTGATCCGGCCTTCGAAGTTGCGGTTACCCGACAGCACCGAGCAGACGACGAGGTTCGCGTCGTTGACCGCCTCGGAGATCGCCTCGGGGAGCGGCCCCGAGTTCCCGATGCACGTAGTGCATCCGTAGCCCACCAGGTTGAAGCCCAGCTTGTCGAGGTACTCGGTCAGCCCCGAGCGCTCGTAGTAATCGGTGACGACCGTCGAGCCGGGCGCCAGCGATGTCTTTACCCATGGCTTGGTCTCGAGTCCGCGCTCGACAGCCTTCTTGGCGAGCAGTCCCGCTCCGAGCATCACCGAGGGGTTCGACGTGTTGGTGCAGCTCGTGATCGCTGCGATCACGACGCGGCCGTGATCGAGCTCGACCTCGGTGCCGTCGTCCAGCGTCACCGTGACGGCGTCGTCGGTCGGCTCGGCCGCGGCGGTGGTCGCCCCGGCGCCCACGTGGTGCGGCTTGGCGGCGTCGTTGTCGTGGGCGTCCCCGGGCGGGTCGGAGGCGGGGAACGACCCCGCGACTGCCTCGTCCTGGTGGCTCGCCAGCTCCTCCGCGGCGCCCTGGTTGAACTCGCTCAGCGACTCGAAGAAGGCGTCCCGGGCGGCCGACAGCGCGATCCGGTCCTGGGGGCGCTTGGGGCCGGCGATGCTGGGCTCGACGTCGGAGAGATCGAGCTCGAGCCTGTCGCTGTAGGTCGCCTCCTCGGAGCCCGGCTCGTGGAACAGTCCCTGCTCGCGGCAGTACGCGTCGACCAGCTCGATCTGCTGGGTAGGCCGGCCCGTGAACTCGAGGTAGCGCAGCGTTTCAGCGTCGACGGGGAAGATCGCGCAGGTGGAGCCGAACTCCGGAGACATGTTCCCGATCGTCGCCCGGTCGGCGAGGCCCAGCCCGGAGATCCCGGGGCCGAAGAACTCCACGAACATGCCGACCACGCCGCGCTCGCGCAGCATCTCGGTGACCGTCAGCACCAGGTCGGTCGCCGTCGCACCCTCGGACACCTCGCCGGTGAGCTTGAAGCCCAGGACCTGAGGGAGCAGCATCGAGATCGGCTGGCCGAGCATCGCTGCCTCGGCCTCGATCCCGCCGACCCCCCAGCCCAGCACGCCGAGGCCGTTGATCATCGTCGTGTGCGAGTCCGTCCCGACGAGCGTGTCCGGATAAGCACGGGTCTTCCCATCGCGCTCGTCGGTGAAGGTGACCTTGCCGAGGTACTCGAGGTTGACCTGGTGGCAGATCCCGGTCGCCGGGGGGACGACGCGCAGGTTGTCGAACGCCTGCTGGCCCCAGCGCAGGAAGCCGTAGCGCTCGCCGTTGCGCTCGTAGTCGCGCTCGGCGTTGACCTCGAAGGCGCGCGCGTTCCCGAACGCGTCGACCTGCACCGAGTGGTCGATGATCAGGTCGACCGGCACGAGCGGGTCGATTGTCGAGGCGTCGCCGCCGAGCTGTTCCATCGCATCGCGCATCGCAGCGAGGTCGACGATCGCCGGCACTCCGGTGAAGTCCTGCATCAGCACGCGGGCGGGCTGGAACGGGATCTCGACGCTGGGCTCCGCGCTGGCGTCCCAGGTCGCGATCGCCTCGACGTCCTCGGCGGTCACCGACTCTCCGTCCTCGAGCCGCAGGACGTTCTCGAGCAGGACCTTGAGGGAGTACGGGAGGCGCGCCACGTCGAACTTCTCCTGCAGGGCGTCGAGGCGGTGGATCTCGTACTCGCTGTCGGCGACCGTGAGCGTGTCCCGGGATTTGAAGCTATCGGCCATCAGCGCTTGTCCTCCTGTCCGCGCGCCACCTCGTCCGCGACCTTCGTGCCCCCCCGGTTGGCGAGCCTGCCGGCGAGCTCGGGACGGCGATGGGCGAACGCCGCAAGCATGCGCTGGACCCGGGGAGCGATCTCGACCTCGGCCCGGTCTTGCTCGATCGCGCGCACGACGCCCGCCGCGACCTCCTCGGGGGTGCTGGTGCCCAGCCCCGGGGGCGGCTTAGCACCGCTGTCGGCGAACATCCCGGCGTCGCGGATGAATCCTGGAAGCACGACCGATACGCCGACCTCGGTGCCCCGCAGGTCCTCGCGAAGCGCAAGCGCGAAGCCCCGCAGCCCGAACTTCGTTGCCGCGTAGAGCGACGAGCGCGGGCTCGCGGTCTTGCCGGCGAGCGACGACACGAAGACGAAGTGCCCGCCGCCGCGCTCGCGCAGCGCCGGCAGCAGCTCCCGGGTCATGCGGAGCGGAGCCTCGAGGTTAACGCGCAGCGCGCGACCGATCTCGTCCTGGGAGAACCCGTCGAGCCGGCCGGACGCGGGGAGCCCGGCGTTGGCGACCAGGACGTCCACCTCCCCGGCCTCGGCGACGAGCCTCTCGGCCTCCCCGGCCTCGGCGAGGTCCGCGACCTCGGCACGGTGACCGTCGCCCGGCAGCGAGCCCGCCAGCTCCTCGAGCGCCTCGCGCTTGCGAGAGCTCAGCACGACGCGTGCCCCGCGATCGGCGAGCGCCTGCGCGATGGCCCTACCGATGCCGCCGGTCGCTCCGCTCAGCAGGGCGGTCTTGCCTGCGAGGTCCACGCACTCAACCTACCACCGGGCCGCTGCCGGTTCTCGCCGTCCTCAACCGGGCGGCGGGCAGCGGGCGGACCGGCGCCGGATAGGCTGGCGGCCGCGATGAAGCTCTACGTGTGCTGGGGAACGTTCTGGACGCCGCGCCCGGGCGGGCACCCCTGCCACACCGCCCACCAGGCGCTGCTCGAAGCCGGCTACGACCCGGAGGTGATCAGGGTCCACGGCCTCGGCATCGGGCCCAAGGCCGTGCGGGTGACGACGCCCGGCCGCCGTGAAGTCGAGGAGCTGACGGGCAGCCCCACGGTGCCCGTGCTCGTAACCGACTCCGGCGAGGTGGTCAGCGAATCGCGGCGGATTCGCGACTGGGCGAAGCGCAATCCCGCCCCGGCCCCCATACCCGGGTCGTAACGATCCGCACAGAATTCGCGTTGGGCGATTTGTTCCATCTGTGAGCATTCGCTAAACTGCCGCCGCGAATTACCGATAGACGCCGAATCCTCGCCGATCGGCAGCGAACGGCGGGGAGCGGGGGAACCAATTCCCTGGGGCGAACCCACCTCCTTGTGTGGGGGCGCAGGCTCCTTTAGCGCCAGCCCGACAGCTAACCCCGTAGGCCGACGAAGGAGGGCTGGTGACGCTGCACGCCGAAGTTTCGTACCCGCGCCGTGGATGGCGGCGGGTCGCAGGCGCCGCGATCGTGGCGGTGCTGGCCATTGCGCCCGCTCCGGCGATCGGCGCCTCGAGTGGGGGCACCGGCGCCGGCGACACGAGCACGGGTGACACCGGCACGGGCGACACCAGCACGGGAACCGGAGCGACCGGGACGAGCCCAACCGCTCCCGGCCCCGAGGCCCAGCTCGACGCCGACGGCGATGCCATACCACCGGCGGGTGCGCCGCCGGAGGTGGTGCGCGCGATCGCGTTCGCGAACCGCATCAACGACAAGCCCTACATCTACGGCGGCGGCCACAAGGGATGGAGGCCGCTCGACAAGGGCTACGACTGCTCCGGCTCCGTGAGCTACATGCTGCACGGCGCGAGGGTCCTCAAGTCGCCGCTCCCGTCCGGGGACCTCGCCAAGTGGGGCCTGCCGGGCGAGGGCCAGTGGATCACGGTGTACGCGAACTCTGGCCACACCTACGCGGTCGTAGCGGGCCTGCGCTGGGACACCTCCGGTGGGGCCGGGCCTCGCTGGCACGAGGACATGCGGTCCTCGGCCGGCTACAGGATCCGCCACTGGGAGGGCCTCTAGCCCCCTCCCTACGGGGTCGTCGACTCCGTGGTGGTCGTCGACTCGGTAGTCGTCGTCGACTCCGGGCTCGTCTCGTCCGGGGTGGTCTGCGCTTCGTCGGGCTGTGACTCGGAGCCCTCGCTGCCCTGCTTCGGCTTCTCTTCGCCGGGCGGCTCCTCGAGGGTCTCGCGGTAGTCCACCTTCCAGGTGCCGTTCTCGAAGACGAGCTCGGCGCGCTGCTGGCGCGTCTTGCCGATGAAGTCGGTCACCTCGACGTCGACGAACGCGGAGGTGCTGGCGACCCCCCCGACGTCCAGCAGCCGCAGCGACACCGCGGTCGGCAAGCCGCGGCCGGACTCGCATTTGTCGACGCTGCCGTACACCGTCTTGGCGAAGCGCTCGGTGACGACCTCGGCGCAGACCTTCTTCGAGTCGGGGCTCGTCAGCAGCTTCTCGACCGCGCCCAGCACGTCCTCCTGCCCGGCGGGCGGCAGCACCTCGGCACACGCCTCGAAACCGACCTGCTCGCCAACCTGGCGCGCCTTGTCGCTGAGGCGCTCGAACCTATCCAGGGCTGCCCGGTAGGCGGCGGCGTCCTCGTCGTCGGCTGCGGTCTTCGCCTCGTCGAGAGCGTCGACCCGGTCCTCGGCGAGGCCGATGTACTGGTTCCACGCGTTGACGAGCTCCGGCGGCGGCCGCAGCGCCTGGAGGCGCCGCAGGCCGTCGAGCCTGATCGGAAGCTGGACCTCGAGCAGCTCGGCGGCGTCCTTGGGCGAGTCCGGCGGCGGGGCGTCGTCGCGCGCATCGGATAGCTGCTGGGCGACGTCGACGCAGATGTCGTCGGCGACTGCGGGGAAGTCGGGGGTCGGCTCGTCGCCGTCGCCGTCGCCGCCGCACGCGGCGATCGCGAGCGCGATGGCGATCGCCGCGCAGGCAGCCATTGCCCGGCGAGCGAGCGTCTTTGCGACCCCGAAGCGGCTCACAGGCCCGCAAACCCTAGAGAAGTGCCCTTGTAGCGGCTCCCCAGGCAAAATCACCTGGCCGAACCCGCTTGATCTTGCTATCCGGTGACCGGCTCGCCCGCCGCTCTGGCGTCCAGCGCCGCCTCTACGGACACGTGCCGCGCCCCGACGGCGTCGGCGACGGCCGGGTGAGTGACCTCGCCGCCCGCGACGTTGACGCCCGCCCGCAGGCCGGGATCGCTGCGAATCGCGCCGGCCACACCGCGGTCGGCGAGCGCCAGGACGTAGGGCAGGGTCGCGTTGGTGAGCGCGTAGGTCGAGCTGATCGGAACGGCCCCCGGCATGTTGGAGACGCAGTAGTGCGTGATGCCGTCGACCTCGAAGACCGGATCGTGGTGGGTGGTCGGGCGTGAGGTCTCGAGGCAGCCACCCTGGTCGATCGCCACGTCGACGAGCACGGCGTCGCGCTTCATCAGCCTGAGCTGCTCGCGGCGCACCACGATCGGCGCCCGCGCCCCGTGCACGAGCACGGCCCCGATCACGAGGTCGGCCCGCGGCAGCATCTCCTCGATCGCCAGGGTCGACGAGTGGACCGTCGAGAGGCGTCCTCCCAGCGCCACGTCGATCTCCCGCAGCCTGTCGATCGAGACGTCGAACACGAACACGTCGGCCTCCATGCCGACCGCGATGAACGCCGCGTTGGTGCCGACGACCCCGCCGCCGATGATCAAGACGTTCGCCGGGGCGACCCCGGGGACCCCGCCCAGCAGGATTCCGCGGCCGCCCAGCGGCTTCTCGAGGAAGAAGGCGCCCGCCTGGGTAGCGAGCTTTCCGGCGATCTCGCTCATCGGGGCGAGCAGCGGCAGCCGACCGCGTTCGTCCTCGACGGTCTCGTAGGCGATCGCGGTCGCCCCGGATCGTCGCAGACCCTCGGCGAGCTTTGGAACCGGCGCAAGGTGCAGGAAGGTGAACAGCGTCGTCGCGGGGCGGATCAGCTCGAGCTCGGATGGTTGGGGCTCCTTGACCTTGAGCACGAGATCGGCCTCACCCCACAGCGCCACGGCGTCGGGCAGGATGCGGGCGCCCTGCGCCTGGTAATCGGGATCGCAGATCGCGCTTCCCTCCCCGGCGCCTGTCTCGATCAGCACCTCGTGCCCGTGCTCCGCGAGCTCCCGAGCCCCCGCCGGCGTCAGCGCGACGCGGTACTCGTCGTCCTTGATCTCGGTCGGTACCCCTACCTTCATCGAAGCTCAGCCCCCTTGACGCGGCTCCACGCCTCGGTCAACACGGGCCTCAGAACCGCTTCGATCTCCTCGAATTGCTCGCTGTCGCAGATCAACGGCGGCGCGAGCTGGATCACGGGGTCGCCGCGATCGTCCGCGCGGCAGATCAGGCCACGCCGGTACAGCTCCCCGGAAACGAACCCCCGCAGCAGCTCTTCGGACTCCTCGTCGCTGAAGCGCGGCTTGGTGTCGCGGTCCTTGACCAGCTCGATCGCCTGAAAGAACCCGGCCCCGCGTATGTCGCCGACGATCGGGATGTCGCGCAAGCTCTCGAGCATCGCTCGGAACTCATCCTCCTTGCGCAGAACGTGGCCGTTGAGATCCTCGCGCTCGAAGACGTCGAGGTTTGCCATCGCGACGGCGGCCGCCACCGGGTGGCCGGCGAACGTGAAGCCGTGCGCAAACATCGTCTTGCCCTCCATGAACGGCTGGGCGACGCGGTCGGACGCGATCATCGCCCCCATCGGCATGTAGGCCGAGGTCAGCGCCTTCGCCGTCGTGATGATGTCGGGCAGGTATTCGTAGCGCTCGCACCCGAACCAGTGGCCGAGCCGGCCCCACGAGCAGATGACCTCGTCCGAGATCAACAGCACGTCGTGGCGATCGCAGATCTCCCGCACGCGCTGGAAGTAGCCCTCCTGAGGCGGGATGCAGCCGCCCGCGTTCTGGACCGGCTCGAGGATCACCGCGGCGACGGTCTCGGGGCCTTCGAACAGGATCCGCTGCTCGATCTGGTCCGCGGCCCACAGCGGGTCGCGGCCGGCCGGCCAGCGGTAGCTGTCCGTGTTGGGGACGTGGCAGCCCCCCGGAGCGAGAGGCTCGAAGGGGGCCCGCAGCGCCGTTATCCCGGTCGCGCTGAGCGCCCCCAGCGATGTGCCGTGGTATGCGATCTCGCGCGCGATCAGCTTGTGCTTCGCACCCTTGCCCGTCAGGCGGTAGTAGTTGCGCGCCAGCTTGATCGCCGACTCGACGGCCTCCGATCCGCCCGAGGTGAAGAAGACGCGATTGAGATCGCCCGGCGCCAGCGCCGCGATCCGGGTCGCGAGCTCGATCGCCCGCGGATGGGCGAAGCTCCACGTGATGTAGAAGTCGAGCTCGCCCATCTGGGCGGCGGCGGCTTCGCCGAGCTCCTCGCGGCCGTGGCCGATGTTCACGCAGAACAGTCCCGACAGCCCGTCGAGGTAGCGCTTGCCGTGGTCGTCGTAGACGTAGGGGCCCTCGCCGCGGGCGATGATCGGCACCTCGGCGGTCTCGAAGGCGCCCATGCGCGTGAAGTGCATCCACAGATGGCGCTTGGCGAGTTGCTGAAGATCGGTGCCGCCGACCGCTCGCGGCCCTGCGGCTGTCTCGGGTCTGACGGCCATCGCGATCCTCCTCTCGCGCTCCGCTATCGACGCCTAGTACAAAGGTATAGACCCCCGCGGGCCGCTTTCCCGCGACCGGGCTCCTGGCGCCTCAGCGACGACGCAGCCGCCTGCCCAGCGGCGAGGCGAACCACGCCCAGCCGAGCGCGGCGCCGAGCGCCGCCGTCGAGCACGCGGCGGTCGCGGTCCCGAACAGGAAATCGCTGACGAGCAGGATCGCTCCGAGCATCGCCAGGGCGAGGAACCCGAGCCCGGCGATCGCGAGCCGGTTGGCGGTGAACACCACGTACGCCTTGTCGTTCTGTCTGAACTGGACGCGGTGGCGGGCGGACGGGGCGATCAGCATGATCGACGCAGCGGCCGTGCAGAGCAGGGTGGCGAAGTAGACCTTCTCCTGGAAGGGGGTCACCTCGGGGAACTGCTGCTGGAACGGCAGGACGAGCAGGAACGCGAACAGGACCTGGACGCCCGGGAGCGCGACCCGCAGGCCGGCGAACAGCTCCTCGAGGTTGCGGTCGAGGCGCTCCTTCTCGGTTTCGAGTCGGCCATCCGGTCGGATGCGCGCCGGGTGGTCGGGTGAGCCTGGCGCGGGCTTCTCCCGCGAGGCGGGTTCGAGCGTCGTCCTCTCCATGGTCACCAGTGGGGTTACCCGTGGGGCCGCGATGCGCCGCAGCGCGGAGGACGCGCCGGGGACCGGCACGCACCGCGGCGATCCGCAGCGCTACGCGGCCCCGGCGTCGGGTGAGGGTGGCGAGGCGAGTGAACCACCTGGGGGCTCGGAGGCCTCGGAGCCCGCCGAGCCCGAGTCGGCGGGAGTCTGGGGAGAGCGGCGGGCATAGCTCCCCCCGCCTGTGGCAGTGAAGCCGGTACGCATCGGCTGCTCCGGGTGGAACTACCGCGACTGGAAGGACAGGCTGTACGCCGGGGCACCCGCCCGAAAGTGGCTCGAGCTCTATGCGGAGAGCTTCGACACCGTCGAGGTCAACAACACCTTCTACCGGCTGCCGTCCCCCAGCGCGGTGGAGGGCTGGATCGAGCGAAGCCCGTCGCACTTCAGCTTCGCGGTCAAGGTCAGCCGCTACCTGACCCACGTCAAGCGGCTCGCGAACCTCGAGCGGGGCGTCGAGACCTTCTGGGAGCGGATCGAGGCGCTCGCCGCCGCCTCGAAGCTGGGGCCCGTCCTGTGGCAGCTGCCCGAGAGCTTCAAGCGGGACGACGAGCGCTTGCGCGCGCTGCTCCCGCAGCTACCGCCCGGGCGCCACTGCTTCGAGTTCCGGCATCCCAGCTGGTTCGACGATGACGTCTACGCGCTGTTGCGCGACGCCGGCGCCGCGCTGGTCATCGGCGACGACCCCGGGCGTGAGTTTCAGACTCATGAGATGACGACCGACTGGACCTACATCCGCTTCCATCGCGGGGCGCGCGGCCGGCGCGGGAAGTACTCGATCCGCGAGCTCGAGACCTGGAAGCGCAGGATCGCCTCCTGGAGATCGGAGATCGAGGTGTTCGCGTACTTCAACAACGACTGGGAGGGCTACGCGGTCGACAACGCCCGGTGGCTCAAGGAGCATCTGTCGTGAGCCCCGACCGCGAGCCGATCGTGCTCCCGAAGCGCCCGACGGTGCCCAAGCTTCAGCGCGCGGCCGCCGGATGCCGTTCGTGCGGGCTGTGGGAGAACGCGACCCAGACCGTGTTCGGCGAGGGCCCCGCCCGGGCGAGGGTGATGCTGGTCGGCGAGCAGCCCGGAGACCGCGAGGACGTCGAGGGTGAGCCGTTCGTGGGCCCCGCCGGCCGGCTGCTCGACAGGGCGCTGGAGGAGGCCGGCATCGAGCGGCGCGACGCCTACGTCACCAACGTCGTCAAGCACTTCAAGTGGACCCCCGGGCGGGGCAAGCGGCGCCTGCACCAGAAGCCCAATGCCGAGGAGATCGCGGCCTGCCGGCCGTGGCTCGACGGCGAGCTGAGGGTCGTCAAGCCCGAGGTCGTGGTCTGCCTGGGCGCCACCGCCGCGAAGGCCCTGCTCGGGGCGAAGTTCCGGGTCACCAGGCAGCGCGGCGAGTTCCTCGAGGCGGACTTCGCACCGCTGGCGACGGCGACGGTGCATCCCTCGTCGATCCTGCGCATCGACGACGAGGACGAGCGCCGCGATGCCATGCGCGACCTGGTCAAGGACCTGCGCGGGGTCGTTAAGCGGCTCGACGGCCGCTGAGCGCTGTTTCGCCGCCGCGCTTTCCGGAGATCCTGAAGTGGCGATGTTCGCGGTTCTCAAGCGCACCGTCAGCGAGTTTCGCGACGACAACCTGACCGACTGGGCGGCGGCGCTGACCTACTACTCGGTCATGTCGCTGTTTCCGGCCCTGATCGCGCTGGTCGCGATCCTCGGGCTGGTCGGCTCGCAGGGGACGATCGACTCGCTGCTCGAGATCATCGGCGACGTCGGGCCGGACTCGGCCGTGGAGACGTTTCGCGGACCCGTCGAAAGGGTGGTCAACGGAGACGCCGGAGCGGGCGTTGCCCTGGTGATCAGCCTCGCCCTCGCGCTGTGGACGGCGTCCGGCTACGTCGGTGCGTTCATGCGCGCCTCGAACGCGATCTACGAGGTCGAGGAGGGGCGCTCGTTCTGGAAGCTGCGGCCGCTTCAGATGGTGGTCGCACTGGTCATGGTGCTGCTGCTCGCGCTCGTGCTGATCGCGATCGTGCTCACCGGCCCGCTCGCCGAGTCCGTGGGGGACGTGCTCGGCGTCTCGGATGCCGCGGTCACGGCGTGGAACTTCGCCAAGTGGCCGATCCTGGCGCTCGTGATCGTGACGATGCTGGCGTTCCTCTACTACGCCGCCCCCAACGTCAGGCAGCCGAGCTTTCGCTGGCTCACGCCCGGAAGCGGCCTCGCGATCGTGGTCTGGGTCCTGGCCTCGATCGGATTCGGGATCTACGTCGCGAACTTCGGCTCATACAACAAGACCTATGGCGCGCTCGGAGGGGCCATCGTGTTCCTGATCTGGTTGTGGCTCTCGAACGTGGCCGTGCTGCTCGGGGCAGAGCTGAACGCCGAGATCGAGCGCGAGCGCGAGATCAAGGCGGGCAACTCAGAGGCCACAGAGCAGATCCAGCTCGAGCCGCGCCGCGAGCCCGCGTAGAGCCGGCGGCGGACTTCGGTGGCTACTCGCTGCCGGGGCCCCGGGGGAGCCGCAGGCCCCCAAGCAGGACGAAGACGGGGTGCGGGATCCCCCCCGTGGGCTCGACGTGAACCACGGCGCCCTCGGGCGCCTCGGCCTCGATCCGCTCGCCGATCTCGGCGGCCCGCTCCTCGGTCGGGGCGCCAACCAGGATGTGCTTCCAACGCCGCCTGACGTCGAGGCCTTCGTCGGCGAGCCGCTGCGCGAGGTCGTGCGTCTCTCGCAGGCTCGGCAGGTCGACGCGGGCCTCCCAGTCGTAGGTGCCCTCGACCTCGGCCTCATGCTCCTCGGCGGCTTCGTGGCGCTCGTACTCGGCCTCGCGCTCGGACTCGGTCCGGGGTAGTGGCAGCCCCGCGTCCTTCCACGCCTCTTCGACGGGGTGCCACCGCGTCAGGCTCACCCGGGCGCTGAGGTCGTCGGCCGCGACGATCTCGCGGGCGATCCGCTCGGCCTCCTTGGCCTGGGCCTCGGAGCCGGCGTAGAGGAACATCTTCGAGCCGTCGCGCGTGACGATCACCCGGTTGCCCAGCCGGTTCGCCGCCTCGGCGTCGAGATCGAGCGCGTGGAGCCGCTCGCCCAGCGTGTAGCCGTGCTCGGGGTCGTCGAGATCGACCTCGACGCGCCACTCGTCGCCGCCGCGGTTCGTCGCTTCAGCCATCGCGCCGAAGTCTCTCAGACCCATCCGCCGCCCGAGATGCGAAGCGGCCGCCCGGCCGGAAGCGCCGGGCGACCCGCTTCGGCTCAGGCTTCGACTACGGGATCGCCAGCGGGTCCGAGGCCCCGGCCAGGCACTTGTGCTTCTCCCCGTTCACCTTGATCGTCTTCTTTCCGACGCTCGCGACGTAGGAGTGGCCGGACTGAGCCTCGAACGGCGAGTCAACGGTGTATTTGCCCTTCTTGTTGGTCGTCCCGGAGCCCCCGGCGGTGCCTTCCGGCGTGGGGCCCGGCGGAACGCTGGTGTCGAAAACCTCCACGTCGCGGCCCTTCTGGCAGCCGCCCTTGGCCGCGATCTTGCCCGTGAAGAGCGTGTTGCTGTACTGCGGCACCGGGACCGTGGTGGTGTACGTCTTGGCCGCCAGCGCGCCTCCGGCCACGAGGCCGGCTACGCCAAGCGCTGCCACGACGGAGATAAATGCGCGTTTCATTGGTCCTCCTCTTCGCCGCACGTGCAGCGTTGTCGCTCTGAAGGCCGCGAAGCCGTCAGCTTCGCAGCTTCACTTTCGCCTTGCGCGTCGAGACGTTGCCGATCTCGTCACCCGAGATCACGGTGACCGTGACCCGGCTGCCCCTTCCGCCGCGACTCTGCTTGGACAGCTTCACGCGGATCGTCCTCTTCTGCCCGGGCTCGATAAACGTGGGGTCCGAATCCGCCGCAAACGACTTGGACTCCAGCGTGGTGTCGAAGCACGCGATCTTCTCGCTTGCCGGGCAGCTCGCCTTGAAGCTCGCCTTGCCGCCCTTGACCTTCGCCTTGCCGGCTAGCTTCACCTGCGGCCCCTCGAAGTCGGTCTGGAAGACGGGATCGGGCTCGATGTCCGGTGGGGGAGGCGGCTCCTCCGCCTGCATCGTCGTCTTGTGGCTGAACGGCGCGAAGAGGTCGTGGTAGACGTACGGGGCTCCGGGAGTGTCGACCGTCCCGTTGGGCGCGTCGTCCCTGCACCCCTGGATGTCGGTGTCCTGGCCGGGCGGCGGCTTGCATGGCCCCGTGTCGTTGTAGATCGCCGTCGCCTTCCAGCGATAGGAGCGCGGCGATCCGATCGTCGCGGGGCTGAACTGGAAGATGACCTGGGTCTCGGTGTAAGGGCCGTGCAGGCAGCAGGCCGGGAAGAAGGTCTCCTGTCTGAGAGTCACATACGCGGGCCCGCCACCGGCGATGTCGGGCGCGTTGGGGCCCACGGTCGCGCCGGTCGGGGAGCTCGGATCGGTACAGACGAAATACTCGGGCCCGGGACGGCTGTAGTTCGTGTCGATGCCACCCGCGCACACGCCCGCCGGAAGGCCGGGGCCGTTGCCGGCGAGCGTGCTCTGCGGCACGCTTCCCCAGAGGCCGACGTAGTGCAGGAGATAGGAGCCGCTGTGGCCGACCCAGGCGTCCCCGATGTCGAGCTTGCTCTGTGTGGTGTCCTGCGCGTAGGTGGGCGGGTTGTCCCAGTACTGCGTGATGTTGGCGCGTGCCAGGGCCGGCCCGAGAAGCGACGTGGCCATCGCGACCGCAACCACCCCAAATGCCGCGGATAGACGCCTCGGCGAGCCCACACCCACGCTGGCATTGTCCGCGTCCGCCCAGCGCCGGCCGGGAATCTTTAGGAAGCTTTTAGCCAACCTGGCCCTCTGAGGCACTGCTTCTACTTCTTCTTCTTCGCCTTGAACTTGACGTTGAAGCTGGCGGTCGAGCTCTGACCGAGGTCGTCGGTCACCGTCGCGGTGATCGTCGCCTTGCCCTTCTTGCCCGCCTTGGCGGCCTTCTTGAGCGCCTTCTGTCCCTTCTTGGGGACCGTCAGCGTGATCGTCGTCGGCGCGCTCGCCTGGACCTGCGACGTCACCGGCGGGATCGTGAACTTCTTCGCCTTCGAGACGACCGCGCCGGCGGACTTGGGGACCTTCGGGGCCTTGCCCGAGCCCTCGGCGACCGCCGTGGCGTTCTCGTTCGTGCAGGTCACGGTCACGGCCACATGCTTGACCGACTTCGAGATCGCGTTGCCGGTCAGGTCGCAGGCGGGTGGATTGAGCGGTTGCCAGTCGGGCGAGTAGTCCTGCACCGGCGACGCGTTGCTAGTCAGCGGCGTCAGGTTCTGGTTCAGACCCGTGGGATCGACGAGGAAGATGTTGTCGGAATTGCCCACCGCGGCCTGGCGGTCGAACGCGATTCTCGCGCCGTCGGGCGAGAACACCGGCAAGAGGTCGTACTGGTTTCCGCCCGTCACCTGGGACTGGCCCGAGCCGTCGGCGTTCATGACCCAGACCTGGTTGTAGCCCGCCACCGCGTCATATCGGTCGAAGGCGATCCGCTGGCCGTCGGGCGAGAAGTCGGGCGCGGTGTCGAATGGAAGCGCCGCCGATCCCGTCGTCAAGCGATGCTGACCCGAGCCGTCCGCGTTCATGATCCAGATCTCCTGACGACCCGTTGGTTGGTCGTAGTGCGAGAAGGCGATGCTTTGGCCGTTGGGCGAAAACACCGGCGTACGACCCCCGTCGCCGTTAGGGCCGGGAAAAGTCAGCTGGGTTTGGTTCGAGCCGTCGGCGTTCATGACCCAGACCTCGGGCGCCCCCGCGTCCTGCCGCTCGAAGGCGATCTTGTTGCCGCCGGGGGAGAACGCCGGCGCGTAGTCGTCGGCGGTGGCGGAGCCGCTCGTGAGCTGGGTCTGGCCCGTGCCGTCGTGGTTCATGACCCAGATCTGGCCGTAGGAGGGCGAACCCGCTGGATAGCGCGAGAAGGCGATCCTTTCCCCGTCGGCCGACCAGGAAGGGTCGTAGTCGTCCTCCGGTCCGCTTGTGAGCGGCACCGTGTTCAGCCCCGTGGGATCCATCGCGAAGATGTCGCTGTTGGAGCTGCCTCCGCCAGGGAAATGGACGAAGGCGATCTTGCCGTTCGTCCCCGGAAAGGCGGCCCAGGCGGCGCCCGCCAGGAGAAGAGCGCCTACCACCGTCGCACAGCACGCCATGACGACGATCTCGAATCGCTTGCTCATCTCTCCCCAATCTTGTGCGGCCCACCAAGGCAGGGGCCCCTGCTCGCACCAGCCACAAGACGTCGCCGGCTGGGTGAACCCTACTCGATCGGCGGGAGAGGCACCTTCGCAACCCGGCCGGCCCCCCGGAACGACCGGGGGCCCCTTGCGGGGCCCCCGATACGCATCAGTCGGCTGCCGCCGGCCTTAATGCTTCTTCTTCTTCTTCTTGATCTTCCAGCTCTGGGCGGCGGGCGTGGAGTCGGTCTCCCCGTTGGCCGTCGCCTGGACCGAGAAGGTGTTCTTCTTGCCCTTCTTGCCCTTCGTCTTGAACGGCGAGGTGCAGGCCACCGGCGGCTTGCTGTTCACCGTGCAGGTGAACGTCGCGTTGGTGATCGGAACGCCACCCAACAGCGCCGCGAACTCGAAGGTGGCCTTCTTCTTCTTGGTCTTCTTCTTCGGCCCCTTCGTGATCTGCGTCTCGAGCACGTCACCGGAGTCGACGGTCGAGCTCAGATCGACGGTGCTGATCTCGTTGGTGCCCCCACCGGGGACGGTGAGGTTGAACTGCACTCCGATCCCGTTGTCCTGGTTGGTGTCGGGCTCGACGGTGTTCGGATAGTTGGTCCCGTCGGTCTTGGCCCACACTGTGCCGTAGTAGGACTCGATGTAGTTGAACGGCGTGCTCGACCCGAACCCGAGCAGGCGCCCGGCCGGCGAGTTGTTGGGCGACTCCGAGCAGAAGATCGCCTCGGGAGACGCGACGAAGAACCCGAAGCCGTAGTCGCTTCCGGCCAGGTAGCAATCGACCGCGTGGTACAGGCGCACGGTGCGCGCCAACGGGTTGTTGTTGATCACTTCGATCTTTACGCCGTAGCTCCGCGAGCCGATGACGTACGTGTATGTCTCGCGCACGAAGAGGTTCGGGGCTGTGCCCGCGGCGACCCTCGTGGTGACGCTGAGTGGATTGCTCGGGGTACCCGATCCGGTGACGGCGGTCTGACTCACCGGGACCCAGGGCTCGTAGTCGCCGGGGAGAGCGCCTGTCGCGGTGCCGTCGTGATTCCCGAAATCAGGCCCAAAGACCGTCGAGTCACCCTCGACCTGCAGGAACGTCCCGCAGTCCCCCGGCCGCGTGGAGGGCGGGTAGTAGCTGAAGACGTCGTCCTGCGTGAGCTTGACCTGACAGCTCAGCTCGTTGCCGACGAAGATGTTGCTGATCGGCCCCGGCGAGTTGATGTCCTGGAACGGCACGTTCGCGCCGGCTCCGGCCGGTAGCGCCAGCGCGGCGGCGGCGGCGAGTGCCGCGCCGAGCGCGACGACGCGCTTGCGCCCGGCAGACGGGCGCCAAGTTCCCTTGCCTTGCATCAAAGTCCTTCTCCTTCCGGCCGGCCCCGCCTCCCTGGCAGGCCCCGCCCATAACCGGTAATCGACGACAGGCACCCTATATCAGGGCGCAGCGGCAATCAAGCGTCCGCGGCTACTTCTTCTTGGCCTTGAACTTGACGCTGAATGTCTCCGTCGAGCTCAGACCGAGGTCGTCGGTCAGGGTGGCTGTGATCGTCGCCTTGCCCTTCTTGCCCGCCTTGGACGCCTTCTTGAGCAGCTTCTTGCCCTTCTTGGAGACCTTCAGCGTGACGCTCGTCGGCGTGCCCTCGGGGACCTGAGCATTGAGCGCCGGGATCTGGAACTTCTTCTTCTTCGAGATCACCGCTGCCTTCGGCACCTTCGGCGCCGCGCCGGTGCCCGAGAAGACCCCCGTCACGTTGTCGTTCGTGCACGTCACCGTGAGGGTGACCTGGCTGAACGACTTCGAGGTCGCCTTGCCGGTCAGGGCGCAGTCGGGCGGGTTGAGCGGCTGCCAGCCCGGGCCGAAGTCGAACACCGGTGCCGAGTTGTTGGTCAGATTCGTGAGGCTCTGGTTGAGGCCGTTGGGACTGGCGACGAATATGTTGCCGAACGTGTGGGCGTCGTTCTCCCTCTCGAACGCGACCAGCGTGTCGTCGGGCGCGAACACGGGCGCACGGTCATGCTGCGCAGGTTCATTGGTCACGGGAGTCTGGCCCGAGCCGTCGGCGTTCATGATGAAGATGTCGTTGTTTCCGGTTCCCGGGAAGAAACGATGGAAGGCGATCCGCTGGCCGTTGGGCGACCAGTCGGGATTGAAGTCCTCCACTGTGGCCGAGCCGCTCGTCAGCCGCGTCTGGCTGCTGCCGTCGGCGTTCATCACCCAGATCTCGTTGAAGCCCGTGGCGCCGTCGTGGCGCCTGAAGACGATCATCTGACCGTTCGGCGAGACCGACGGCTCGAAGGACTCGTCGCCGGCCGGATTCGTGAAGGTGAGCTGAACCGGGTTCGAGCCGTCGGCGTTCATGACGAAGATCTGGTCGTCGCCGGCGATGTCTCGCTGGAATGCGATCTTCTGGCCGTTGGGGAAGAAGTACGGGTCCGTGTCGTCGAAGGCCGGGTTGTTCGTGATCTGGGACTGCCCGGTCCCGTCGAAGTTCATCACCCAGATCTGGCGATTGGACGAGGGGGCCGGATCGCGTCTGAAGAGGATCTTCTCCCCGTTGGCCGACCACGAGGGCTCGGCGTCGTCTTCAGGGCCGCTGGTGAGCTGCATCCGGTTCTGGCCGTTCGGGTCCATCGAGAAGATGTCGAAGCTGCTCCCCGCCGTCCCTTCGTCGTGGCCGAAGGCGATCTTGCCGTTGGTCCCCGGGAAGGCGGCGAGCGCCCCGCTGGCGGCGACCAGCCCCACCAGAGCCACCAGGGTCACCAGACCGCAAGCCAGTGCGGCAATCCGAAGCCGGTACCTCATCAGCATCTCCCTTCTACTTCTTCGCCTTGAACTTGACCTTGAAGGTGGCGTTCGAGGACTGACCGAGGTCGTCGGTCAGGGTGGCGGTGATCGTCGCCTTGCCCTTCTTGCCGGCCGCCGCCGCCTTCTTGAGCGCCTTCTGGCCCTTCTTGGAGACCTTCAACGTGATCGTCGTCGGGGCGTTGGCCGCGACCTGCGACGTGACCGGGGGGATCGTGAACTTCTTGGCCTTCGAGGCCACGGCGCCCTTGGGGGCCTTCGGCGCCTTGCCGGACCCATCGAGCACGGCGGCGGCGTTCTCGTTCGTGCACGTCACTGTGACGCTGACCCTCTTGACCGACTTCGACGTCGCCTTGCCCGTAAGGTCGCAGTCGGGCGGGTTGAGCGGCTGCCAGTTGGGCGCGTAGTCGTAGGCCCCCGCCGCCGAGTTGCTGGTCAGCGCCGTCAGGCCCTGGTTGAGGCCGCCGGGATCGGCGAGGAAGATGTTGCCGAAGGTGTTCGCGGCGTTCTCGCGCTCGAATGCGACCTGCGTGCCCTCGGGCGAGAAGACCGGCGAGACGTCGTCCTCGGGCCCGCTGGTCACCGGGGTCTGACCCGAGCCGTCGGCGTTCATGACGAAGATGTCGTCCTGGCTGCCGTCGTAGCGGTCGAAGACGATCTTCTGGCCGTTGGGCGAGAAGTTGGGCGCTAAGTCCTGCGACGTCGCCGAGCCGGTCGTAAGCGCCGTCTGGCCGGAGCCGTCGGGGTTCATGACCGAGATGCCGTCGAAACCCGCCGGCGGCGGCTCGTGCGCGAACACGATCTTCTGGCCGTTCGGTGAGAACGATGGCGAGCGGCTGCTCTCGCCGGTGCCGGGGAACGTGAGCTGTGTCTGGCCCGTGCCGTTGGCGTTCATGATGAAGATCTGGCTGTCGGAGCCGTCGTATCTCTGGAAGGCGATCCGCGTGCCGTCGGGGGAGAACGCCGGGTTGAAGTCGTCGTTCGGCGCCGGGGGGCTCGTGAGCTGCGTCTGGCCCGTGCCGTCGTAGTTCATGACCCAGATCTGGCCGAACGCCGAACCCGGCGCATAGCGCGAGAAGGCGACCTTCTCCCCGTCGGCCGACCAGGTGGGGTCGAAGTCGTCGTCGGCGGTGCTGGTGAGCGCCATCTTGTTGAGGCCCGTCGGGTCCATCGCGAAGATGTCGATGTTGGAGCTGCCGGGCTGGTGGATGTAGGCGATCTTGCCGTTCGTTCCCGGGAAGGCGGCGAGGGCGCTGCCCGCCGTAAGGAGCGCGCCCAGCGCGGCGGCCCAGCAGATCGCGGCGACGACGTTGAATCTCCGGCTCATATCCCCGTTCCTCCGTTCGAAGCTGGCGCGACCACGCTCCGTTCGTCCCCGTGTGCCGGCCACAACACCGGCCCGCATCGGTCAAACCTACACCAGCGGGAGTCGCGGGAGCCGGCCCGCACAGCCGCCACTTCAGATCGACGACTCCGACGCGCGCGCGACGTGGCGGTCGATCAGCTCGCGCTGCGCGTCGCGCGGCTCTCCCTTCCCGGAGGGCGTGCGGCGCGTCCAGCGGCCGTCCTCGCCGAGCATCCAGGCGTGGGTGTCGTCGGCGAGGCAGCGGTCGAGCACGTCGACCAGCTCGGCGCGGAGCCGGGGGTCCTCGACGGGGGTCAGCAGCTCGACGCGGTTGTAGAGGTTGCGCGGCATCAGGTCGGCGGAGCCGATGTAGACGTGCTCGTCGCCGTCGCGCTCGAACGAGTAGATCCGCGAGTGCTCGAGAAAGCGCCCGACCACCGAGACCACCTCGACGTTCTCGGAGATCCCCGCTACGCCGGGGCGCAGGGCGCAGATCCCGCGCACGTTGAGCTCGATCTTGACGCCGGCCCGCGAGGCGCTGTACAGGGCGCGGATCGAGGGCGCGTCGAGCAGGGCGTTCATCTTCATCCGGATCCGTGCCGGGCGCTGCGCGGAGTGGGCCTCGATCGTGCGGTGGATCTCGTGCAGCATTCCCTCCTGGAGGTTGGAGGGCGCGACCAGGACCTTGCGGTAGGCACGCGGGCGCGAATACCCCGTCAGGTAGTTGAACATCTCGGCGATGTCGGCGCCGATCTCGGGATCGGCGGTGAACAGCCCGATGTCGGTGTACAGGCGGGCGGTCTTGGGGTTGTAGTTGCCCGTCCCGATGTGGACGTAGTTGCGCACGTGATCGCCCTCGCGGCGCGCGACGAGCACGCACTTGCAGTGCGTCTTGAGCGCCGGGATCCCGTAGACGACGTGGACGCCGGCCTCCTCCAGCTTCTTCGCCCAGCGGATGTTCGCCTGCTCGTCGAAGCGCGCCTTGAGCTCCACCATGCAGACCGCCTGCTTGCCGCGCTCCGACGCCTCGATCAGGAACGGAACCAGCGTCGAGTCGGGGCTCGTGCGGTAGACCGTCTGCTTGATCGCCAGGACGTCGGGGTCATAGACGGCCTGGCGCACGAACGACTCGACCGAGGTCGAGAACGAGTCGTAGGGGTGGTAGACGAGGACGTCGCCGTCGCGCATCGCGGCCATGACGTCGGCCTCCTTGCTGTCCTCACCCTGAAGCCTCGGCTGGGTGACCCCCGAGAACCCCGGGTAGCGGAGCTCGGCGAACCCCGGGACGGCCGCGACGTCGAAGAGGTCGTCCATGCCGAGCAGCCCGTCGGCCTCGTAGACCTGGCGCTCCTCGATCCGCAGGGCGTCGACTATTCGCTCGCGCAGCCGGGAATTCATCCGGCTTTCGACCTCGAGCCGTACTACCTCTCCGAAGCGCTGGCGCCGCACCTCCTCCTCGACCGCCTGGAGCAGGTCGTCGGCCTCGTCGGAGACGTCGTAGTCGGTGTCGCGGGTTACGCGGAAGAGCGCGTGGTCGAGCACCTCCATCCCGGGAAACAGCCTCTCGAGGTGGTTGGCGATCACGTCCTCGAGCGGCACGAACGTGGTGCCGTCGCCGAGCGGCAGGAAGCGGCGCAGCAGCTCCTTCGGCACCTTGACCCGCGCGACGACCTCGGTGTCCTGGTCGGGGTCGCGCAGGATCACGCCGAGGCTCAGCGAGAGGTTCGAGATGTAGGGGAAGGGCCGGCCGAGCCCGATCACGAGCGGGGTCAGCGCCGGGAAGATCTGCTGCTCGAACAGCCGGTCGAGCTCGAGGACCTCGTCCGGCTTCGCCGAGTCGGGCGAGATGACGCGGATCTCGTGCTCGGCGAGCGCGGGGCGCAGATCTCGCTCCCAGCAATCGCGCAGTCGCGAGCGCAGTCCGATGACGCGCTCGCGGATCGCGTCGATCTGGTCGCCGGCGCTGAGGCCGTCCGCGCCGCGGGCGTCGATGCCGGCCTCGACCTGGTCGTGGAGGTTGGCCACCCTGACCATGAAGAACTCGTCGAGGTTGTCCTGGTAGATCGCCGCGAACTTGACCCGCTCGAGCAGCGGCGTCGAGGTGTCCTCGGCGAGCTGGAGCACGCGATCGTTGAAGTCGAGCCACGACAGCTCGCGGTTGAAGTACAGCGACGGGTCTTCGAGGTCCGGGGCGCGGGCGATGGCGGCGGCCTCGTCCCGCGCCTGGACTGCATCCGCCTCGAGAGGCGTCCGAACGGGGGATGTGGGGTCGGCCGGGTTCACTCGGGACGTGGGGAGGCCGGGCGCGATCGTCTCATCCTAGCGCCGCCCCCGCGCCCGGCCGCGAGCGCTGGATCGGGACAGCTACGCCCTCCGAGGGGGTGCAAAACGGCCGGGATCAGCGCGGCAGGCCGCCAGTGGCGAGGCTCTCGTTCTTGTAGCGATCGTCGTCGGTGACGTCCTCGCCGAGCCACGACGGCGGCTCGAAGGCGTCGGCGTGCGCCTCGGACTCGAACTCGATCTCCGCCGTTACGAGGCCCTCCAGCTCGCCGCCGTAGACGTCGAGCTCGATCTCGAGGTCTCCCAGGGGTATCCAGTGGCGGGTCTTGAACACGCGCCGTCCCTCGGTGAGCGGCCACAGGACGTCGAACTGGTCGGGCTCGAGCGCCGCCTCCTGCTCGGTGCGCACCTCGCCGCGCCCCCGCTTGACGGTCAGGAAGGTCCGCTCGCCGAGCTTGCGCAGCCGCACCTCCTCACCTTCATTCCCGATCGCCAGGTAGCCCTGGCCGATCGGCTCGGAGCGGTGGCGCTCGAGGCCGTCAGGCGGCCTGGCGACCAGGAACTTGCGCTCGATCTCCATCGTGCGCCCGATCTTCACCGCGTGCGCGATCCGGATCGACCCGCCGGGCCCGCTCGACCGCGTCGCGCTCGGCGGACTTCGCCTCGGCAAGCTCCCGCGCGGCGCGCTCGGCGCGTCTCGCCGCGCGGCGCAGCTCGCGCGCGGTCTCGATCTGCTCGCGCGCCACCCGGTCGAGCCGCCGCCACGTACCGCGACGCTCGAGGCCCTTCCATAGCTCGCAGAAGCGATCGAACAGCAGCTCGCGCCGCGCCCGCAGGTAGACGGCGAGCGTGTCGAGGCCGCGGTAGCTGGTCCGGTGCGGCGCTCTGGCGACCAGCCGCGGGTCGAGGTCGGGGGCGTCGCCCGCGCGGGCGCGGACCTCCCGCGCGTCTGCGGCCCGCAGCTCGGCGAGCTGACCCTCGACACGAGGCACCATCACGTCGCAGTCGTGCAGCTCCCCGAGGACGTCCTGAAGGTCGCGCGCCCGGCGGCGGGCCGTCTCCGCCGGCCTGCCGAGGCAGAAGCCCGTCACCTCGAGGACGTATCGAAGCCGCTTGGCCGCGATCCGCATGTCGTGCTGCGCCTTTACCTCGCCGGGGTCGAGCGCCAGGGGCGCGAACGAGCGCAGCTCGTCGAGTCGCACGCGGACGATCCGGGCGGCGTTCTCGGCCAGGGAGGCCTGAGGGTCGAGCTTCTTGACGCGGCGCGCCTTCATGAGTCCGTCTCCTGCTCCGCCGCGGCCACGAGCTCGCTGAGCCGCTCGCCCAATGCGTCGAGATGCTCGGGCGAGACGAACGGCGCGAGCGCGCCGTTGGCGTGCTCCTGCTCGGCGCGCATCCGCTCGATCAGGCTCCGCACGCCGGGCTGGTCGGGAAGCGGAAGGCCGTCGGCGAACTGCTCCAGCGAGGCGATGGCGACGTCGCGGTCGCGGCGCTCCCCGAGCGCGTCGGCGAGCGCCTTGACCTCCTCGAGCGCGTCGCCGAACCGTTTCGCCGGAAAGCACGGCTCGAAGATCTCCAGCGCGGCGCGCAGCCGGCGGCTCGCGACCCGCATGTCGTGGACGCGCTCGATGTCCGAGACGTCGAGCACGCCGACGGAGTGATCGGACATCTCCTGTGCCCGCACCTCGACCACCTGCGCCGCCGCCGTGCCGTAGCTGTCGTCGCCTGAGAGGCCGGGTATCTCTCGTGGCTTCGCCACCCCGGCGGCGAGTCTATCGCCGTCTAACGGGGTGCCGGGGGCGCGCCGCGATCAGGCGGCAAGCGCTTCGTGGGTGCCGTTCGCCTTGCCGTTCAGGAGGTCGAGGATGATCCCCTCGCGCAGCCCGCCCTTGCCGATCTGAAGCGGCTGGCCGAGCAGCTGCGAGAGCTTCTCCAGCAGCAGCACGCCGGTCGGCAGGATCCGGACCCGGCGGGGATCGAGCTCGAAGCGCCGCGCGACCTCGGCGATCTCGTCGCTCGCCAGGACGCGCATCGCGCGCTCCAGCGTCTCGTACTCGAGCACCGCCCCGACCAGCCTGCGCAGCGAGGTCGCGCTGCCACCCACGGCGACTGCCTGGGCGGGCTGCTCGATCTCGACGCCGTCGAAGAACTCGGCGATGTGCCCCCGGATCTCGCGCAGCTCGGCGGCCGACGGCGGGTCGTCGGAGAGGAAGGAGTCGGCGAGCGAGCCCGAGCCGATCGGGAAGGAGTGGACCTTGCGCACCCCTTCGGGCACGGTCCCGACGATCACCTCGGAGGAGCCGCCGCCCACGTCGACGACGCCGATATCGCCGTCCGCGGGATGACCGAGCGTCTTGGTGGCGCCGAGGAAGGCAAGCCGACCCTCCTGCTCCTCGCTCAGCACCTCGACCTCGACACCGGCGCCGCGCTCGATCTCGGCGACGACCTTGTCACGGTTGCGCGCCTCGCGGATCGCCGCCGTGGCGACGGTCCTCGTCGCTTCGGCGCCGAGCTCCTCGGCGAGGCGCACCTGGGTCGCGACCGCCTCTGTGATCTCGGCCACCTTCTCGGCGGCGATCTTTCCCTTGCGACGCGATGCGCTGTCGATTCGGGTGTAGGCGCGCTGCTCCATCACCGTCCGCAGCTGCCCCTCTTCGGGCTCGGCTACGAGCAGGCGGGTGGTGTTGGAGCCGATGTCGATCGCGGATGTGGCCGCCGGGGCGCTCGACCGTTAACGAGTCCGAAACACATCGCCTCGACATGGTGTCGAGACTGCCGCTGTGGCGCCGCACGCAAGCGGCGCACGGGGCTCCGCGTTGACCGATACTCCACTCCTAATGGGCCGCGCAGCCGGCGTCGTCATCGCCCTGGTGTTGCTTCTCACCACGAGCGGCGCTGCGCTGGCCGAGCACGAGATCGGCAGCGCCAAGAACGACCGCATCAGGGGAACCCAGAAGCGCGACCGCCTCGTCGGCAGGGCCGGGAACGACCTGATCAAGGGACTCGGAGGGCGGGACCGGATTAGCGGCGGCAAGGGCGCGGACCGCCTCCGCGGAGGCCGCGGCCGCGACCGCGTCTCCGGCGCCGCGGACGCTGACTCGGTGCGCGGCAACGGAGGCTCGGACCACCTGCTCGGCGGCCCGGGGGTGGACGCCGCTGACGGCGGCTCGGGCGACGATCGCCTTGCCGGCGGTCCCGACGCAGACCCGCTCGACGGCGGCCCGGGGAACGACGTCCTCGACGGCGGTCCCGGCGACGATCTGCTGACGGGAGGCGAGGGCGACGACCACCTCGACGGCGGCCCGGGGCGCGACAGCTATGGGATGCTGGACGGGGTCGAGCTCGACAGCCCGGGGAACGACGTGATCATGGCCCGCGACGGCAGCGAGGACGAGATCAACTGCGGCGACGGCGAGGACACCGCGATCGTCGACGAGGTCGAGGACGGGGTGATCGACTGCGAGGAGGTGATCGAGCCGTGACGCGCCGTGGCCCCGGACCGTCACGAAGCGAGCGACTGCCGGAGCTGAGGCGCGCCGAGGCGGACGAGCACCATGCGGCGGAGACCCCCGAGGCCTACATGCGCAGGCGCGATTTCCTGGCCCGGACCGCGGCGCTGGCGGGGGCGGCGGGCCTCGCGACCGCGCTTCCCGCGGAGACGCTGATCGCGGAGGCGGCGAAGCGCCACCGCCGCGCGCTGCCGAGCCCCGACAATCTCCCGATAGACACCATCGTCGTGTTGATGATGGAGAACCGCTCCTTCGACCACTACTTCGGATGGCACCCGGAGGCCGACTCGCAGAACGCCGGGCTCAACTACCCCGACGCCGCCGGCAATCCCGTCGCGACCTACCGCCTCACGCCTGACTTCCAGGGCTGCGCCTTCCGCGATCCCGACCACTCGTGGGACGGCGGACGCCACCAGTACGACGGCGGGGCGCTGGACGGGTTCGTCCAGGGCAATGCCGCGGGGACCGGGAGCGACCAGTTCGCGGCCGGCTACTACCTCGAGGAGGACCTCGGGTTCATCCCGCACGCGGCCGCCGCCTTCACGCTCTATGACCGCTACTTCTGCTCGATCATGGCGTCGACCTTTCCCAACCGCCACTATCAATGGTCGGCGCAGTCCGGCGGGCAGAAGAGCAACGAGTACACGATCAACGGCTGGGAGACGATCTTCGACCGCGCGCTCGCCAACGGGGTAAGCGCCCGCTACTACAACTCCGATCTCCCGGTCTCGGCGCTGTACGGCGATCGTGGCATCTCGTGGACGCGGCCGGTGGCCGAGTTCTACGACGACGCGGCGGCGGGCGGCCTTCCCAACATCTGCTTCGTGGACCCCCCGTTCAAGGACGGCGGGGGCGGCGACGGGACCTCGGCGGACGAGCACCCCCACGGGGACATCAGGCTGGGGCAGGCGTTCATGTCGGACGTGGTGCACGCCTTCATCGAATCCCCGCAGTACAGGCGCGGGGCGCTTTTCATCAACTACGACGAGTGGGGCGGCTTCTTCGAGCACGTTCGGCCGCGCCACGTTCCCGACGACCGCGGCAGCAGCGACCTCGCTGAGGACTTCGGCTTCACCGGCTTTCGGACGCCGGCCGTCGCAGTCTCCCCCTTCGCGCGCGGGGGTCGCGTGAGCCACGCGTTTGCGACCCACGAGTCGATCCTCAAGCTGATCTCATATCGGTTCCGCCTCGGCCACCTCACGCGCCGTCACCGCTACGCCACCAACATCGGGCGCACGCTTGATTTCTCGAAGGCCGACCTCGACCCCCCGGCACTGCCCGACCCGACCGCGATCGCGACGATCCCGTGCACGCTGCAGCGCGACGCCAGCGGGCGGCCAAAGCCCCACGACCTCGCCGGGCTCGAGACCTCCGGGCTGCTGGACAAGCTCGGCTACGAGGTCAAGCCGTCGAGCTACGACCGGATCTTCCGCGAACCCGACAGCGTCAAGCAGGCGCTGGCGAAGTCGACCAGGCGCCGCTAGCTTCGGGGCCAAGCGCCGGCTTCACACGCCGTTCACACGCCGTTCACGGTGACTTCACCGCGCCATCCGGGCCCGCGCCTCTGGCTTCGATGGAGATCTCGCAGGGCGACGTCACGGTCACCCAGGCTCCGACCCAGGAGCTACCGCGGGTCGCTCCGCCGCCTCCAACGGACGCGTTCGGGGCCCGGTTGGGACTCAGCGTCCCAAACGAGTGGTGGC